>Ga0116231_10003762_pt1 | contig 31201 bp, 23 predicted proteins | sample S1TSphgellanicum_2_FD_89695 | JGI IMG/M metagenome (GOLD analysis project Ga0116231, IMG submission 89695) | Host-associated microbial communities from peat moss isolated from Minnesota, USA - S1T2_Fd - Sphagnum magellanicum MG | ecosystem: Host-associated > Plants > Peat moss > Unclassified... | reverse complement strand
AATTTATAGCACCAATATTTGTCATGGCATGCCATAATTTTTTGTGTGCCATGAGGTTTTTGAAGTCATGTGTATGTGTATTAAATAATCTATTATTAACATGTAATTATGACTACAATATTAATAGTCATTTTGAAAAAGGTGACACATAATTCCATGATTTTAAAACTATTTAACATATTAGTTTAGGTTGACATACCTATTAAATTGACCTATGTTTGTAGGCTATTTAATAAAAAAAAAGGTTTAATGGGTAGATGCAAGTTACAATGGCTCAAAAACGGCAAGAATCCTAGTCCCAAAAGTCCATATAAATGGAAAAGTTAATAGTAAAATGGAAAAAATTGTTAAAAACCAACTAATAAAGTCCATTTGAAAGGTTGCCCATCTAGAAAACTATTTATTATACGTGTTAAGAGAAAAAAAATTCAAAATAACAAAAAATGACCAAGATTGGGACTTTTGAAAATAAGGCCCAAATTTGGACATTCAAAAGTCCATAGTTATTTGTTGGTTAAAATTTTTGTTGCAATTTTTTTCAATCAATATTTATTTTTCCATCATGTATCATATATTGAGTCCCTACAATAAATATTGAGATGGAATCACAACAAAAAACACATTTGAATGCTAATGTAAAACCCAAATTATAGTCCATATATGTCCATTTTAAAAATCCATTGTTATATGTTTAGTGTATGTTTATTGAATTTCCCCCCTTAACAAATATTCTTATTCAAGTTGGCAATTTTAATCCATAAATATTTTTGTCAATTTGTTGATTTTGTAATGCATTTATGGCATTTGAATAGAGTACACTCTGTAGAAAGTCCATAAGGACACAAAAAATGAGCCACCATAACTTGCAGTTACCCTAATATAGGCTATTTTGTAAGTTACTTAATTAGAAATTAAAAAATTATTATATCTTGTATGTTTAAATATACTTAAAATATGTTACCTTATTAATAGGTTAACCTAGGTAAGTTTGCTTAAGTTCTTAGCTTTAGATTTTTTGCCAAGTCAACCTAATTAGCTTCATTACAAGATATTTAATTAAGTTTATAACCATTTCAAGTTTGTGCAACTAGATGTAACTATGATGTGACTAGATGTGACATAATTATCTTAGGTCTTTTTTTAGCTAAGAATGTTTAGGTTAACTTAAGTTAAGTTAGTAGGTAGTATAAGTTAACAAACTAGTTCATTTAAAGTCAACCTAGGGAGGTTTAGGTTTAGGCTACGTTGGTAGGTAGTAAGTAGGTTGACCTAGGTCAACCTAGGGTGGCCAAGGATAATTCAAAGTTTAAAATTTTGAATTTTATAACTTTGTGTGAAATATAATTAATAGAAAAATGTGGTAGTGCAATGGATGAGGATTTGAGCCCCAAAATGAAAATAAGGGGTTCAAGTCCTCACTCTTACAACCTATGACATTTAGGCCATTCAACTTACATTAAGCAATTTAATTTAGGCTTTTTAGATTAGGAGTTCAACGTTTGTTTTTAATCTAAACCACTTAGCCTATATTACCTAACATAGGTAGCTAGCTTAACTTTTGCCTAGGTAAGCTAGGCTAGGTTGACCTTTGGTTACGTTAATTACATGGGCTAAATTAGGTTGACTTTTAGTCATGTGTAATGATTTATAATGTGTTTATAAGTTATTGACACATGTCATCCATCCATCAAAATGCCTTTTGTAACACTTAGTCGAACAAAATGACTAATTTGAAATGGCATGCACTTTACACGTCATACCAAGGTTAATGATGACATGGAATTTCATTATTACAAGAAAAATTTAAAATCCTAATCGTTAAAATGACTAAGCTTTGAAATTGAACATCCCTTGCGATTAAATGGGTAAAACAACATGGGTTTAGCAACTCACTAATCACTAGTCGCATATGTCTTTTTTAACTAATATGTAGTTGTGAAGGCGAATTGTAAAACCCAAAATGTGTTGTTGTGATCCTTGAACATGTTTTCCATTTTACCAAATCTTGGGTTGTTCGTCAATTTGTGAACCAATATTCTACAAATGTGACAAGGGTAATTTAACGGTTTTGGAGGTTTACTAGCATGAATAGTAGCTTTAGTAACATCCATAGTAGGTTCTTCTTCCTTTTTGTTTTTGCAAGTTTTGACGTTGTAGTTTGTATGATGACAGCTAGTATAACACATATTCGGCTTTATAGTTGCTTGATTCCCTGTCCCAATGGCTTGTGGTACAAATAATGTACTTTGTGATTTAAGCACAAAAATACATTTTTCAAAAATCAACGTTAAGTCCTTGAACTATTGTAAAATCTCATGTTTCATTCTCCCAATAGCAATGTGTAAATACTACTATATTCCATATTAGAACATTATGGTCAGGAAATTATTAATCGTAGGTGTTTACAAACTATTAGCCAATTTCAATAATCTTTCATAATACACCTTTATTATTTATGTGGATTCTTGTTTTAGGTTCTTCAATTATAGATATACATGTTCATCATTCTACATAGTTCGATAACATCTATAGAAATCTTGTTATAAATCTACAAATCTATAATTGGGATTATTTCGCACGTAATTGTTACACTAATTAGATGTGTTATCTCAATGTAAAATTGAATAGATTAGTTATTTCCTCATCTACCATTTCATCATTAACATTAATAACTTTGAATACTTGTACATGAACATCTAGATTAAAATATTTCTTATATTAAGGATAATTCAATAATCTTTTGAAAGGCCAAAAATAAGGTATTATAGGTTGCATAGATGCTATTGTAGCACCTTGTAGGGGTTCTAGAGGATTTCCTCTTGGGTTTGGTGGTACAAATATAATAATAATTACATTGTGGAAAAGGGTTTTTGGTAGTAAGTTCATTGGCATTTCCACATTAGGGTTCACCACTATAGATTTTCAAGCACTAGAATCATTTTAAAGTCATTAAAATGGCATCCTTCCAAAGTTTCAATAAGCTTTGTATGAACTTTATTATGAAAATAACCATTTTCAATTAATATTATAGGAATTTCATCATTCCTTATAGATATTAGATATTTGGCCATAGTTGCATGCACATATCTAGTTGGGTATGTAGTCGTCATAGGAATTCCTTGCACCCCATTAGTAACCATTGTGAAAAATTACGGTATTGGTCATTCACAAATTGGTATGCCATTACTTTTCAATATTGTGGTATTTAATATTGTTCTATTATTTAATCCAAACATAGATTTTGTTATTCTAAAAGTTGCAAATCTTGCATTGCTCAAAGTAGGATGATTGGTAGCCATCCTAATTTTTTTGGTGTAGAATGACATGGTCTGGTGATTCAGGGTATTTTGCCCTCAAAAGGTGTCCTTCTTGCTTCACCCTTTTCAATAGTTTTATGTAGATTTCTATAATTCTATAATTGTGTTGTTGTTACCACGTTTTGCATAATGGCCAATAGATTATGATCATCTACTAGATTCTAGTGGTTTTGTGCTTGAATATGGAAATGATTGATCATAGCATCTTGAACATTTCGTTCAATGAACAAACGATCCGTAAGTGAATGATTTTCTTGTTTATAGAAACTACAATAATTATTTGTGAGTTTGTAATTTTGATATATGTTTTGAACAAATCTATTCCAAACTTGTTTTCTTGGTAGTAATTTATGGGTTGATAGTTGTGTTTGATCCTATACTCATTAGTTTGCATTATATGAACCTTATCCACTTGTCGTATTTTAGTATTAACCACCGTTATTGCTGGAGTATTGTGCTGAACTTTGTTTTCCATCTTAGTTTGGTACATTGCTTCATTCACAAAACCTTATTCCTCTAGATGTAGTATAGTTTCAGATACTATGGTAATATTTGTTCACCTTCATCATTGTCAGGTCTTCATCCCACCCTTCATGATTATGATAGTACTAAGGTGAAGTAGATTGTCAAGTAGAGCCTTTGTCTATGGATCTTGTCTCCATACCTCCATGTACTTCTTGATGCATATGTAGTATCTTTTCAAATTTGTACTGTAAATGACCATGTCCTTGGGTTGACAAATTCATTTCTATTATTTCTCGTACCCTTCGTTGTAGATTTGCAGGGGGTAACCTTGATTACATTGTCTCCCCATCTTGTTGGTTCAACTTCCAAAGGTTTTGCCTTCATTGGTAGCCTCACTTAAACAATGGGTCGCCTCATCATTTTATTAATGAATGTTCCTCTAGGTTCCATAACTGTCGCAAACCATATCTTGTACCTTACACAACGTCCCTTTGTTTTAGGTATTATTGGCATGATATATTATATTCTTTTTAAAGTATGAAACTATGTTGCATCATTTGTAAATTATAATTATCCCTTTATTACATTTTCTTCTTCACTTTGTTGTAGAGTTACTTGATCTAATTATTTCCACAAACTTCCAATCACTATTCAATTTATGTTGCCATTTTGCCATTATTTCTTGGATTTTTTTGCCATAGATTTGAATCCTTACAACAGGTGTTTGTTCAAATATAATTCCTAACAATTCACCAATTATGAATTTGTAGTTAAGAAATAATACAAAATTCTATGCAATAACCTTTTTGTATTTATTGCCAAACAAAAATTTGAACCGAGATTCATCTTAAGGTGGTCACCAAATAATAAATATAATATTCTAACATTATTTCAAGTGTAGTTTATATTCTTGTACACGTTTATTTTGACTTATAAAATCTATACTAGAAATCCATACATAATTTAAAATGTTTTTCAACAACATTTCCCATAGCCCAAGTATTTGCATAGTTATGAATATGTCATAATTTTGCCATAATTTTACTTCTCATACTAATATAAAAGGAAAGAAACAACAGATCATGGAAGAATATAAAAAACAACAGACAAAAAAAAAGAGTTAAACAACTTTGTGTTCATCATCAAAACTATTATATTTTTCAAAACTACTATTCTGTTATTTTTCTACTATGTGTTCCTAACAACAAAAAATAGTCCAAAAAAAACTCCCAACTCCGAAATTCCATAGCTTTTTTCATCTTAAAGTCTTTTGATGAACTAATTTGAATTCCACTTCAATAGTTTTAATTTCACCTACCTTGTTTCTACTAAACATGTTCTGTCCAACCTATCCCTAAATAGACATCACAACATTTTTCCCCTATTTCCATACATCCCTATTTGCTTGATTAGTATAAGACAATCTTACTATTAACAAAGATGCACTTTACATTGCATAAAAATTTCACTACATTAAAATGTGTCCTAATTCACTTTGGGTTTCATTAGATCTTGAATGAATTTGGACATTTTCATTTGGTGAAATTGTTTAACCCCTTAGTGAATAGGGATTAGTTGTTATGGACAAAGAATTATTTCACTAGTACTTAGTGAAACAAGGTTGCTCTCAAGTGAAAGACAAATTTATCAAGTCATTCACTTGCTAGTTAATTAACTAGCCAGCATGGAAATCAATTAAAATTAAATTATTTAATAAATAATATTATTGATATTTTCATGATTTTTAGCCTATGATTTATTGACATGTGTCACTATTTAAGCTAGGTTAAAAAACTAACCTATGTAGATAAGCCACATAATCAACCTAGGCACATATTCTTAGGAATTATAAATAGGAGAATATTTGGTCAACTTACCATTTTTGACCACACATAACACCACTTATGAAGTTTGATCCCTTAACCTTTAGGATAAAGGCAAACATCCATACCATCAAGCGACTCCACTTATTGTGATAATATGTTACATTATATTATATTTATCAAATATTTCATTTTAAACATTACAAAACCATAAACTTTGAAAATTCATATTTTATTGAAATTTTGTTCAAATGAAATGATTCGAATTTACTTTAAAAGAAAAAAGAATAATGTACATAATTACATTTATTTCCTTTTGAAAGTGTAAAATCATTTGAACAAAAAATAAATTGAATATCATTATTCAATAACATTTCAATGACCATTTTTTTGAAAAAAAAAGTTTAATAAATGGATAATTTTTTTGCTAATATAACAATATTACCTATGTTAACCTACTTTCAATTATTATATGATTATTTTTGACTAATTTAAATTATTTCACCTTACATTATTTATGGTTATTTTTGGCTATTTCACCTTAGGCTAATTTTGGTTATTCTAAGTTACTTTTGGCTATTTTAACTTATTTCACCTTAGGTTATTTTCGGCTATTGTAATTTTTTTAGTTATTCTTTTTTATTTTTGGTTATCGTAAATTATTTCACTTTAGGCTACTTGCAGTTATTATAAATTATTTTCGGCTATTTTAAATTATTTCATTTTAAGCTATTTTTTTATTACATTAGGTTATTATTAGTTACTTTTAACTATTAAAGGTTATTTAACCTTATGTTATTATTGATAATTCTAGGTTATTGTAGGTTATTTCACCTTAAATTATTTTTGTCTATTATAGATTATTTCACTTTAGATTATTTTTGACAATCCTAAGCAATTTTAATATATGGCTATTGATTGATTTTTTATTGGGCTTATTGGTGGTTATTAATGATAATTTTATTAATGGTTATTGGTGGCTATTCTATTAATGGATATTAATGGTTATTCTATTGGTGGCTATTGGTGGTTATTCTATTAATGGTTATTGGTGGTTATTCTATTAATGGATATTAATGGTTATTCTATTGGTGGCTATTGGTGGTTATTCTATTAATGGTTATTGGTGGCTATTCTATTAATGGATATTAATGGTTATTATATTAATGTCTATTTTATCAATGGCTATTGGTGGTTATTCTATTAATGGTTATTAGTGGTTATTTTATTAATGGTTATTGGTAGTTATTCTATTAATGGTTATTGGTAGTTATTTTATTAAGGGTTATTGGTAGTTATTATATAAATGGTTATTAGTAGTTATTATATTAATGGTTATTGATGGTTATTTTATTAATGATTGTTGGTGGCTATTCTATTAATGATTATTGGTGGCTATTCTATTAATGATTATTGGTGGCTATTCTATTAATGATTATTGGTGGCTATTTTATTAATGGCTATTAGTTGCTATTCTATTAATGGTTATTGATGGATATTCTATTGGTGAATATTGGTGTTTATGAATGGCTACTATATTAATAGATATTGATGTTTATTAATGGCTACTATATTAGTGGCTATTGGTGGCTATTCTATTGGTGGATATTGGTGATTATTATATTAATGGTTATTGGTGGATATTTTTTAAATTGATATTAATGGTTATTATATTAGTGTAATGGCTATTATATTAATGGCTATTCTATTGGTGGATATTGGTGGTTATTATGTTAATTAATATTAATGGTTATTATATTAGTGCTTATTTGTGACTATTATATTAATGACTATTGATGGCTATTGATAGTTATTGATGGTTATTTTATTACTGGTTATTAGTGATTATTTTATTAATGATTATTAATGGTTGTTGTATTATGAGTTATTGTTGGTTATTATATGTTATACTACGATTATTGATGATTATTTTACTATAAAATTATTATTAAATATTCTATGTTATAATATCATAAGTTATTGGTAGTTATTATATTGTAGGGTATTTAAAATTATTTTTCATAGTTTATTATTTTATATTCTAAATTATTTTATCTTAGGTCATTATATTTCATTTTAGATTATTTTAAGTTATTATATTTAAAATAAAATAATTTAGAATAACATCAAATATAATGACTTTGAATAACTTTAAAGTATAACTTGAAATAACACATATTAATTTAAAATAAAATAACTTAAAATATAACTTAAAGTTAGTTGAATAATTTAATTTATAATAGTTAAAAATTTATAATAAGCTAGGTAAGATACCTTAAGGTAAAATAACTAGTTTAAGGTATATAATTTATAATAATTTATAATAACATAAGGTGTAAATTATAATAACTAAAGTAGTTAAAAATAATATAAGATATATCATAAAGTAATATATATAAAATATTTTTAAAAGCATAAAAATAAACATATTTACTAAAATAAATTAAAATAATGAATTATGTTAATTAGTAATGAAACAAGATGTTTACATAATGATATTATAATGAAATAACTTTCACCAAGGTCAAATCAATAAAATATAATGAATTTATTTCATTTTTAAGGTCCCATAGTGATTTTGTCTAATGTACTGCACCCCACTTTTGTAATAGTGCTTGTTGAAATTGGTAAAAAAATTAAAAGCCAAATGTCAAAGAACCTTACAAACATCATGCCCCCAAAACAACAAGGGCCTTCTTACATAACATAATGCCCTTCCATGGGAAAGGTTCACCTCTAACTTAATCATGTGTCAATCATTGAAAATATGGAGGCATAACATCAACATATTTTTATGCACATTGCATCAAAAAATTAATGTAGAAAATTCATTCTTTTGCAATGGAGATGCTCTAAACACCATTGTTTTTCATGCCCTCTTTATGAAAATACTAAATACTAAATATTTCATGTTTATGTGTTGACTTTTAAATAATTATATATTTGTATATTTATATTGTAAGTGACATTCCTAAATGTCATAATACCTTTTCAGGTTTGGTGATACTTAAATTATTTACAAAAATGGTGAATTTTATAAAAGTTATATGTTTAAATTGTTGAAATTCAAGGAAATCATAAGGAAAGGAAAATTACAAAATTTGGTGGAAAACCCATCAGCTTCTTGGGTCAAGCTAGATGGTGGATTGGATACCTATTTTGCATAATTGATAAAATCCAATAATTGATAAAATTTTGAAATTAAATTTTTTTTGGTGGAACATTATGTGTCCCTATTTTTGCAAAAAAAAAGTACTAAAAATTGTTGCAAAAAATCTCATTATGTTAGGTAGAGGTTCAGAGTCAAAAGAATTTACCTAAGAAGCTGCCTACATTTATTGCTAATTTCCATAAATTATTATTATTTATTGCCAAAGTGGATTTTAAAAAAAAATTATTCAGCACCAGAGCGAGGAAAAAAAAACCTACAGAACAGTAAAGCACCGACCTAAAATATTCTAGTGTATTTGGAGGGCATGTTATCAAGCATATTTTTTCCTCCACAAACAGGGCAGGCGTTTTCATTTTTTTAAATGTGGAAAATGCAGCCCGAATCCAAATTGACCAAGCAGACCAGAGACAATTTCTGGCCGATGAGAGGTTCAGGGCAGCTCAAAAATATATCTCCATTTTTTTGGTTGGCACTTGGCACCTATTAAAAGGTTCCTCGAAACAAGTCTTGGGACCTCTTCTCAATGGGACCTGGTTTGGGTATCTATCTTCAGGACCTGGATTTAGGCATGAAGCTTTTGAACTAGTCCCAGGTCAAAAGTTAGTAGCTCCCACGAGGTCCTCAAAACAAGTATTCGATGAGACCTGGTTTGGGGATCTATCTTCAGGACCTGGATTTTGGGGATGAAGTCTTTGAACAAATCCTTTATCAAAGTTGGCACCTCCTATGAGGTCATCAAAACAAGTCTTGGGACCCTTTCTTAATGAGACCTGGTTTGGGGATCTATCTTCAGGACCTGGACTTGGGGACGAACCCTTTGAGCCCAAGTCCTGTCAAAGTTGGCACCTCCTACGAAGCCCTCAAAACAAGTCTTGGTACCTCTTCTCAACGAGACCTGGTTTGGGGATCTATCTTCAGGACCTGGATGTGGTGGGGACGAAGCCCTTTCCAGCAGCGATGGTCGGCTTTGTTCGCAGAAGAGCCCAAGCTGATGCTAAAGAAGAAGCGCCACGATCATGTTTCTGGAGGGCTCCACGACGCTCTCTGGTGTCCATCAGCGCCTTCCCTTCGTCATTGCAGATCATTTACAGTGGATTACATAAAATTGTAAACAGTTTCTAGCGATTAAAAAAATTTCCTTGTTTTTGTTGATGAAAATCGATTAAAACCCTAGCGTTGTTGTTGTTGTTGTTGTCGTTCCTGTCTCTCCAAGTGCTTTACGGATTTGCGGGGAGGGAGTTCTTGCAAGGGTTTGCGCTCAGGGATAGTAGTTCTTACGCGAAGAAAGGGGGTCCAAGGATTATTTTTTCGCAATTGCTGATCACGTCAACGCTTTCTGCTCTCTCTGTGTATTTGGAAACCCTAGTATTATCTCTGTCCGTGTAGGGTTTTACAGGAAAACAAACGGGGAAGTCGCGTGGTGAGGGGAGGAATCGAAGCCGAGAACAAGAGCAGCAGTGAAGGAAGCTGCCTCCCCCGGCATGGCGATGCAGTCCAGCCTTGGGGCTTCCAAGGTCATCATCTTGTTGGGAGCTGGACTTGCGGGCTCGGTTCTGGTCGGAAACAGTCGAATTTCGGACATCTTGTCTGATCTATCCAAGGTACGTGTCTTATCAGTCGCAGCAAAAAGAGGTTAAAATTTGATACGAAAACTCTTTTCCTCACTGGACAGGCTACAAAGGAACAGTCACCGCCTTTCCTCTGATGTATGCACAATTAGGTCGCTGGGGAAGGCATGGTTGTCAGCAAGTGCTCGCTGCCAAATCCCTGGTCTTGATGTTGAATGGAGAACTGGCTGTAGTGAAAAGAAAAAGATGGTGATTTTTATTATGGGATTGAGAGCTTCACAAGACTGGATTCCAGTCACTAGCAGATGTACTAGGTATTGGTTTGATGTTGCAGAACAGAGCACCCTACTTTAGTTTAGATAAGCAGAATGGGACATGAACTCGGAATAGACTGGCTTTGAGGAAATTTAGGAGTATGATGTCTTGTGGCTCAGCATAATTTCTCATTAGTGCACTGCTTTTCTGAATCTATAGCCACATACTCACAGTCATGAGAACATGTGCATGTGCATCATATGTGGTGTCAGGAACTCTTTTGTTTCCCTGTCTAAAGGATGTCCTTTTAAAGTTGACAACAGTATGGCAACAGCACAATTAGTGGTTGGACTATCTTGTCTTTTGTCTGAAGCAGCCACTCATAGTTCCATGTCCCGGTTTGGAATCTTTCCAGCTTTCAGTTTGAGGCAGACATTAGATGTGGCACCTGTTATGTTTGGTGGAGTTTTCTTCCAGTTCTGATCAATCAAACCCTATGTGTCAATGGAAAGGTGCTGGCCAAGCATTTGAAGGAAGAGGGGGACAGATCTGGAGAAGGGACAGATACTGCTGCAGCTCTCACTGCACAGGTTCGCCGGTTGTCACAAGAACTGAGACAGCTAGCTTCTTCCTCACGAGCTGTTACTGTTGTTAATGCAAACCCCAGTTCAACAACAGCAAATCTTTCAACATTGGTATTACCTGTTGCAGTTATTGGAGCTGCTGGCTATGGCTACTTGTGGTGGAAAGGTCTGTCATGGGGAGATGTCATGTATGTGACACGGAAAAGCATGTCCAATGCTGTATCAAGTGTATCAAAGCAATTAGAGAATGTTTCAGCAGCACTCTCTTCCACAAAAAAACACTTAACACAACGACTGGAAGTTGTGACCAAAACCCTTGATGATAGCCTTGCAGTGCAAGGCTTAATCAAGGACCATGTATTTGAAGTTCGGGGTGAGGTGGAGCGGAGTAGGGCTGAGATTGAAAATGTGCAGCGTCTGGTGGAAGGGTTGGAGGTGAAGATTGATGAAGTTCAAGGCAAGCAGGATTTTGCCAACCAAGGCATTCTGTTTCTATGTCGTTTTTTACAATCCCTGGAGATGCATCAACAGCACCAGCCTGAGCTGCCACAGGGATTTCAAGCGAAACTACTGAAGTCTAGTAACCTGGACCGAACAACCTCCTCCCCAGCAGTTTGTAGTGCATCTGTTGGTCTGAAGGAGTTGCAGTTTATCTCAGAGACTCTTGAATCAAGTAGCACACATGGACCACAGAGCAGTGCTTCTGAGATTGCATCCATTGACAGGAGCAGTGACATTAAACCTAGTGTTGGATTGACCACTCCTAGCCGGAGTTTTCATAGAAGGTTTTCAGTAAATTTAGGCCTCACACAATCGTTGAACCGGGAGTCCCTTATATGATGCTGGTTTTGTACTTTGTGTCTGGTATCCAATAAAGCCATCTTCATTTTCTGAAACCTTCCATTTTCTTGGGAATGTTGCAGACAAAAGATGGATGTGTTGTGTGATTGGGACAATTGCGGAAGTAAAGAAGAGAACAAGTAGAAGCATAGGAAGTCATCATGTATTCATTGGATTGTTGTGTAAAGAAATTACACCCTAGTGCAGCTAGGACTTGAGATCAAGCAGCAAGACTTACTTTTGTGGCATACAATGATGCTTGCTGAGCTACTGCTTGAGCCTTTTCACCACTGAATCAAAACACTCCTTTGCAGACACATAGAGGACCAATGGAAATACTAGAAAGGAACTGTTATTTTCAATGTTCAGCAGAATAGGGTTGTGTGCAGGTCTGAAGATTTTTGTTTCAGGCCAATGGGATTGCTGGATTTTGGTCTGAATTTGTTTTTTTAGTTATCTTGAGTGAACAAACAGTTCAATGTGTACCTAATAGCTATTTGCAGACAGAGTTCTAGCATATTACTTGTGCATTTCGTTGTTGTCTTTGAACTTGGCTCTTGTTGCTGCAATTCTGGAGCTTTCATTCCACAGAAAAAATTTCATCTTCTGTCTGCGACTGACTGTAGCTGGAATGGGCTTGTACATTGTCAGGAACTATTCTTTTTGTTTGCTCCATGTACCATCATCATCAAGTTTAGATTGATGGCATTATGTGAGCTCTTGAAGCATGCTATCTCTTTGGAATTTGACCTCAAGCAGGCTTTGGAAGGAATTTGTGATCTCATCATCCAGATGCTACACTTTCAGAGGAAGGAGATTGTCTTGTCCACAGGAGGAGGACTTGTGGTATACCTACTGTCAGGAAGTGTTGCTACAAGTGGAGAATAAACGAGAGGGCAGCAGTGATGGTGGTGGCTGAGGGGTTGGCCAGCATGGTCATCACAGGTATGATGAAGCCCTCCCTTTCCCTTGGTATTATGGTGTGGAGTTGTCAGGCAGGCACTTTGCAAGAGAAGTGTATTTTGGTGCTTTGACATTCCAGTGCTGCTGATGAAGCCCTCCATCCCTGTATGCTTTTTGTGGTCCTTTGTATCACAGTATTAGCTTTTAGGGTTGGAAGGTCTGGAGGAAAATTCAGCTTTGGACAGGGATTTAGTGTTTATGGGTCTATGATCTCCAGAATGGTGGCAAGGAGGAGGGTTATCAATTGGGGGCAGGTATGCTGCAAGGAGGCATGCCTTACAGTATACATCGGGTGCCATTGTTCTGTAAAGCCCTTACCTCCTCCTTTGAGTTTTGTTCCATTTCTTTTGTTCCACTCCAGTATGTGGACTGCTGGAGGCTCTAAATTCTAAACCCTATACAACTCTCTTTTGATCTACTTCATTAGTCTGATTCATTTTCAGATGAAGTTTTCTTTCAAAGTGAATTCTTTTACTCAAATTTTGGACCTTTCATGGAACTTTTCATCAAGCTTGCTGATAATGCATGTGACAAAAAAATTGTGTGATGCATCTTAGAGTTGGCTTGCTTGTCTTGACTGCAAGCTGGAATGCCTGCCCATTAGCATGTTGACTACTTACTATCACAAGATGTGGTTTTGTGCTTCAGGAGACAATGTCAAAGGAGCATGCAATTTGGTCCCTGTTCATTGGGAGTGCTGTTCTGCTGTCTCTCTTTCTTCCTTTTAAGTTCTTGCCACAGGATTTGATCAACACTGTTTTCAGTCTCTACTTCTTTGTGCCCGGTGCTGTTTTGTACATCTACTGTACCTTCGCCAGTCTGATATTTTGTTTCTATATATTTAGGATTGACAAGGTTGATCTATTAGATGGTTGAAGCTGTGTTTAGAACTCTCTATTTTTGTTTCTCATACAATAGATGATTGTTGATCAGTGGAGCTCTAGCAGTCTTTTAATCTCCAGCTGACCCATTTCCGTGGAATATTTTTGACAATTTTTGGGGAGTAAGGTGTTTGGGGGTTTGGGCAGAGCTACAATCCTGCCAACACTTAACCTTTTCTACTGACTGTTTGGAATGAGAGCACAATCAGCTTGGACATACCATAATGGAAGAGTACATCTTCTTGTGGAATGTGAGTGGGCAGATATTTGGCTAGTGCAAACCTTGTCTTTGGTCAATTGTTTTTCTCTCTCTCATTCAATTGAATATGTTAAATCAGGGGAGATTGTGAGAACTGATCGGGGACCATGCTTATTCATCCATTTGTGTCCTGCATTTGGCAAGCGCAAATGGGTCTACAGTTCACTCTCTGCATTAGTGTCACATTGTATTTTAGGGCTTTCTGAGAATTTCTAGGTGATGCAAAGCTGTTTCTTGGCTTATCTCTCCTCATCAAACCTTGAATGACTCCACATGACCCGGAGAATTTTTTTTTCCTGGTCATATGTCCAATCCGTAACACTGACTTTGAATATGGAGCTAAAATCAGTTTGTATCCTATGGTGTTGAGGGGTTTGCAGATATTGAGATTGAGTTTACGAAGTTACAGGCATCCCAGGAACACTGTTTTGCACCTTTTATGTGCTGAAGAAGCACTGGCTGGCAAACAAATCTCTTCGTCTGGCATTTTCAATTCAGGTCACTCTTACTTTCCTTCCACTTTCCTACTTCTGGGATGGAAGGTTGCATAACTTCATTTCAAGCATGGGCTACTACATAAGGGGTTTTTTGTGTCTTATCTTCACTAGGTAAACCAGAATCTTGATTTGACTGTCTTGGTTCCATTGGGAATAAGACATCTCTTACCTCAGGCCTACTGCTGCCACATGGCTAATAATGCAAGTAGTCTAGTTGTGAGCTTGGTAATGGAGTAGTCATTTTTTCTGGCAACAAATGGTCACCTCTTTTGGTTGCTCGTTTCTGTCCACTCATGGTTGGAGCTTCTTTAAGCTGTACTGAAATTTTAAGCAGATCTCAGAGAGAAGAAGGGGTCTAACAATGAAGGGCCTTGAACAAATCATGCAGGGCATTGAGATGCTGTCATTGGACTCATTCAAGATTGGGGCAATTCTCTTGGTGAACATCTTTTGATTCTTCCTCTTCTCAAAAACTTGGCGTTCATGAATTAGGAAGATTCAGCCTCATGTGTGACAAGTGTAGTTCCTGTACAACAGTTCTTTTGTCTTCCTCGGTTCATACTGACACTCTAGGCTTGTAGCCAGGTTTTCACAACAGTGGTTCAGTGAAAAGGTGTTTTGTCCACACATGGCCAAATTTTTTGGATGTGCTGACATGCTGATATGGGCCTGCAGGCAGGACTATTCATATATAACATTTTTGGGGGCTTTTTTACACCTTTTATGGTTAGTGTGGCAAAGTCATTTGATGCTACTATTAAGATCTGTCTTTTCGTGTTCCAACACTCTTTGTTGTTATCATTATATAGTTGCATTGTGCTAAGTCTGGTATATGTGAAAAAATAGTGTGCAGACAAACTGGCAAGGTCCTGTAGGAATGGTCCTGACATTTCAAGATCAAATGTAAATTATACTTTGTGACACATTTCTTACAGTTGTCTATTGTGGGATGCAGAAGTAGATACCTTGAAACTTGTAGCTCAAGCTTGTTTGTCAATTGGTTTCAAACTCATCCACCATTCTGACTGGCCTGTAGGCCTCAGCAAAGGGTGTAGTCCCATGACAGTTGTTATTGTTGTATTGACCATATGACTTGTTTTGAGTAGCTTATCTTTCCAACAGGAGATGCAGCACGACCCTTTTTGATGTTGGGTCTTAGTGACACTGTAATTCCAGGTCAAAATCCTTACTCTGTAGAATGTTGCAAGATAGGAGGGGTTTTCCAAGAGATAAAGGCATATAGTTTTGTTACTTGGTGATCCTTTTGACTGATTTCAAGCAGATTTGATGTGTGTACTGTGGCTGCAGGCATTTTGGTAGCTCACATTGCAATTTGATATGTCAAGGAACCTTGCAAGAAAACCTACTTTTTCATAGTTCTTTTGCTGGCTACCTTGTTGGCCTCCTGGTCACAATTCTGATCATGAACCGGTTTCAAACTGCTGCTGACCTTAGTTTCAACTTTCATCCCTTCTGAAGAATGGTGAGCAGCTTCATTGCTTCAAACTTGTTTCTACAGCTACTTGAGTTTGATGAAGCTGCTGACAATTTTTCAGAAGGAATGGAAGTTGAATATGAAGTCGAAAAACAAGAAATCTGACTTGAGGCGATTAAGGTGCTTGTTGACTCTCAGTGAAAGGTAGAATTATCTCCCTATGTTACACTCAGCAGTATTAGTTCCAGCAGTTTGTACAGACATTATTTCACATGGTGATAACTACTTTCACTGCTCTCTATGGCATCAATAGTAAGGCATGGAATAACATTTCTTTTCCTCTTGTACAGAAATTTATTGGTTGCAAGCCCTTGGAATGAGAAGATCAAGGTCATTACCAGTCCCACAAATTTCTTGGTTGCAAATCATGTCTCACATGTTTATTGTTGTTGCCTGCTTTGCAACATCTTCATCTGGGAAAACCAAGTAAACTATTGACTATTGAGTTGCTTGAACATCCAAGAGGTTGACCTCATGTTACCTGATCATTATTGGTGTCATGCGGTGGACAATGTCAAAAGTTAGTTTGTAGTTTCTCTTAAATGCCAAGTACATTAGGCAGAGCAGATTCATGGTTGTTACAAGCTGAAGGGCATCAGTTTTGTGCTGTTGAGCAACTGAAGATAATTATTTCACAGCAATTGGTGTGTTTAACTTTCATAAAACCAACATTACATGCAGCCCCATGTTTTTTTGTTTTTCTAGTGTAAATTTGACTAGTCCTGCTAATTTTATGGGAAAATTCGCCAATTACTTTTTGATATCAAAAAATTGAGGGAAAAACCCTGATATAGCCCACTTTGTGAAGGCAATTACCTCTATCAATGTCAAGGGAAGAGATTGCTAGTCAACTCATTGTTCCATTGTTCTGAAATCTTGCAGGTAATCATCATGTCAAAACTCAAAACCTTCAGCAGGTCCCTTAATTACATACAAAAATCAAAACACAGTGTGTTAGAAGCTCAAACTTTGACTAAATTTGTAGTAACAAGGTTACCAAGCAAATGTCACCATACAAATTATGTCACAAAGTTGTCAAATGATGTGTGACAAATGAATTTGCTTCCCAGTCCCTGAGCTCCTCAAAGTTCACAAGCTCCTGATTACAGTTCACTGTTGGAAACTTTTGAGGAAGTGGATAAGACTTTTGGCATTTTCTTCTAGATTGGCCTGTCCAAACAATCAAGGTCACTGATCAGCTAATAAAAATGGTACTCAGGGGAGCATGATGTACCACAGCAAATGTGCGAAGAAGACCGATGAAGTATTAGATAGATGATAGACAGATATGAACTTGTGTGTGTTCAATCTTCCGCTGTATCTTACTGGTGCCTATATCACAGATTTAGGCAGTGTTTGAGAAGGGTGTAGCAAATAGAACACAAGAGCACCAACTAACTGATATACAGCATTTAGTTAAGAGTGAAGTTGCAGAAGGGAACTTCAACCCAAGCACATATTGGAGGTTGGAAGAGACAATTAAGCGGAGAACTAGGGGTAAGGAAAAGACAGGAGAAAACCTGATCTTTGGACATCAGCTCATTAACGAAATGTGCAAACTCATTCACAGCTGCTTCTATGATAGCTTGAGAGTTGCTTTGAGATCCTTTCATCAAATTTCCCTCCTCATTGCTGTCCCTCCTATTCTGCTTGGTAATCTCCTGAAGGTACATAGATATTATACCTTCCAGATTTGCCTTTGGAATCAGGTTATCACCTGAACCTATCTCATGAAATGAGGGTGCAAGGCATTCTCTTTTATCTGCCTCATGGCTCACATGTGTTCCCATCTCCAGGGCAGTTGGTTTTACTTTAGTCCCTTCAGTCTGAGCAGGAGGAAGGTTCTTGATGCTAACTGGATCCACTGTAGAGCATGATGCACTGTCAAGTGATGTTTTCACAGTGCTCTGCATGGAGCCAAAGCTGTCTGAGGGTTGCTTACTGGGTTGATTATCCATTCTGTGAGAGGCTCCTTTATCAGATTCCACCTCGACCACGAGTGGCTGCAGAATGGTTGCAGTGTCAGGGTGTAATTGCGCTTGTACAAGGCCAACACAGCAGTGCCTGTTGCCTAGTGGCAACTGTGGAGACAGCTGATGCCTCAAGACTTGTCTGCAAAGTTTCTCTTCATTTGCTGCTTCATTGGACATTTCCCTCCTTTTCCGTTTTCCTGTTACATATCTTAAGGCTCTCAGGGTCTTTTGACATGGATGGCTGTGACTATTTTCATGCATGATTTCACATATGGTCTTCTTTTCAGTAGCATCAAGTGGATTAATTACAGGGCAGGAAGATACATCACATCTTATACCAATATCACCAAAGGCAAGTCGTCTCCTTGAGAAAGATTCATCCCATGTATCTTCATCACGATCATTGATATATACAGCTGTTTGCTGTCCTCCAAACTGCAGGATGTGAGCTGGAAAAATTGCCGATGGACTACCAACTCTCAACTCTTTTTCACAATCCTTGACTTCTTTAGGTTGCCTTTCATTCCCAAAACATTTGGCCTCCTCTTTTCCTGCATATTCCAGATCTTCTTTGCATCTTGTTGCATGACTGAGAATTGTTTCCACTGTTTCCTGATCCATGATAGTCTGAAAATTAGAATTCCTCCTTGCATTTGCTTTATTCAATGCAGCAATATCCTCCTCAGCTCTGGCACTGGACACTGAAGGCCCAGCAGCACATGTATGGTCATGTGTTGATGTACACCCTGGTTTAGTCATGCTCAAGGCACATGCATCTACCACATTCTGGACCTCAACCTCTCTGGTCTCATGCATCTTGCTGGTACTAACCCCCCTCTTGTGCTTGGAGAGGGGCTTAGCTGATCCTCTGTGCTTCCTTGGTTGCAAGCACCAATTCATGGCACCGGAAGATACAGAATCACTGTTCCATGGTTTGGAATCATGTGTTTGATTTTCTACCATTGTGCATGCAAAATGACCAATCCTGCAAGTAGCATCTCCTGTACTGATCCTACTGGGGCAATCCAAAGGTGCCTTTGGAATTTGACTACTGTGCAAGGCATGACCAGCAGGAGATTCACCAGATGGAGTTCCATTGACATGCAACCCCACCTGAGGTGTAGCACTCTCTTGACTCTTTCGGCGCTTGCGATAGTAGGTGACAGTGATTCCTTCCATGCAGAGGCCAGTAACAGTTGCATCATCTTGATGGATGCTATGCCGATCCTGAGCTTTTCCTTCACTTCTTATTGACTGTTGAAAAGACTCATTATTCCATCCGGATTTGAAACTGAGTGTTGGTTTGACTCTGATGAGATCTCTGGAATACTCTACCTTTAGGTGCTCCCTTAAGGCAACACCAGGAAAGCGCCTCTTGTAAACTTGTAGGAACGGAGAGGCCAAATGCTTGGCTAGTCGAAGTTCTGGACACTTTATTCCTGCAAAATAGTCAAACAAAAGTGAGATGTGGCCATTCAAAATTAATGCAGCTATTATGCATCCTTTAGTTTGCATTGTTCATGGGTGCAAGCCTTCGTCTCACATGTCAAATGGTTATTCATGTCCCTTGAGGTTTGCAGAAAAACATGATTGTGCCACAACAGATCCATACCACAAGGCGCATTTGTTGCTGCTGGTGGAAATACTGTAGTCTGCAGTGTTGCTTGCTTACTGAGTCTTTCACACTCATTGCCAAATGTCAGAGAGACTTCTCCAAGGCTCATGATGACATCAAGTATTTGGTGATTAACCTGCATCGGTCAATTATATCATATAAGTCCATTTTTAAGAAAAGAATGCAATTGTGGATCCTGTTTCCAAATCTTATCTACAACTGTATTGTCATCGAGTGGCTTCAACACAAACATTCAGTGCACACCAGTGCTTCCAAACCAAACCCCCAGTGAAAGCACCTTGCACCTTGACATCTGTGAGTGATTACTTGTTAGATTTGGATCAATGATTTCAGTTTGTTTCCAGTTCCTCTGACTAGAGGGACTATGCCTCTCTGGACTTCTACAAGGTTGATAGAGCTTCAACAGGTACTATCAAGCATGGTCCTGTGCTTGGTACTTAAGTCCAAACAGAAAGTCTTGAACCTGAAGAGTCCGGACATCAGAGATGTTTGCATTGCAGCATGGGCAACATCTCTTAGCCTTGCGCACACGAAGACTGACAGGGCTGAGAGCAAATGGATGTTGCCATGGGAGGCTTTTTGAGAATGACGACTCCAGACAACCCTTGCAGAAATTGTGACCACAAGGAGTTGAAATGGGCACTTTCATCAGCTTCTCACACAGAGGGCATTCCAATTCTGTCACCAATCAGAGAGACATGATTAGTGAATACACAAGAAAACTAAAACAGAAGAATTCAGGACTCAATCCTGCAAGGAAAGAGTACCTTATAAATTGCACAATTTTGGAAATCAACTAGCTGGCCCATGAGACACCTGCTTATCATTCTGGAATCGCAGCAGGTTTGAAAATTTGCACAGGTCAGTGGCATGAACACTCACTCACCTTCTAGAACACGATCTCTGAGCTTCATCATTCTCTTCAGAGATTCGGCATGCTTCAAGTTTGGATTTTCAGCCAACCATCCCCATTTACCTTGGCTCTCCTGAGAACAGGGTAACACAAGAAAGATTCAGGTGATCTTACAGATGACTACTGTGTCTATCCCAATCCCTAGAAGAAAAAAAGCCACCGGGAACCACTTATAAATTAGAAAGAAAAAGATGAGGGATGCCCATAAATAGTAACCAGAACCAATGCAGAGAGACAAAATGTGAAAGATCCCACAAAGTTTATAACTTGAAAAAGTCCCTAAGAGATCTTCAACACTAACACCTATTGCTTGGCAAATGCAGTTTCTAGAACATTGTACGAACGGTATGTCATACCTCCCATCCCCAAGAAGGTGGTTCTTTCCTGCGTGTGATGTTGATGGAAAGCTTCAGCTCATGGACAGGAGGTAATCGCAGCCTGTGTTTGTCTCCTCTGCCATTGCTGCAGGTTCACTGGCCTAAGTGAAGAAAATACAAAAATGAAAAATGAAAATACTTATGCTTTGGTCAGACGTTTGGATGCACTACACAATATAAGTTCACAGGACAGGAAAATAGAGAAGCAAAGAGTAGGAAGTAACTTGCTGCAGCAAACCTACTCAACCTCCAGCACATGGACTCTGGTCAGCTTAAACCACAATAAGGCAAGACTAGAAGGGATAAGAATTTAGAAAAAGCACATTACAATTTCAGAGAAGCTAAGAAAGAGACAAAACACAGAAAGCAAAGCAGGGAAGTCATGCACCAGAGCTCTTCTTATTTGCTTGTCCATAATAAATATATTCCTCAACTCAAATCACCAAAGTATGAGCAAAGATCTCAGTGCTATTGTGTGCAAACAATAGCACACAATGGAATGTAAACTATAAGACACAGAATCGAGAAGAATCTGCAGATACAGGATCCACTAGAAGCACAATGAAAGAAGAATCCTACCGGGCCCATGGTGGAGGCTCATTATCACAGCGGACAAACAAGAATCGACACACTCTGAAACCCTGTTCACCAACACATCCAAAGAAAAATGACCATTCATTTTCCTGAGCATGAAAGCTTAAAAGAGTGGAGGAACTCCATTCAGCCTGGCCTACTCCACACTAGTTTTCAGTAAAGATACATCATATCCATAGCTGAAATGCAATGCATATTTTAAGGTTGCAGAGGTACAAAACCTCCAGGTTTGTCTTTTGCCAACACATTTCAATGCGATAGATTCCATCATATCGAAGGCCACTTTCCGGTGCAAACACTGAACCTAGCTTACATGACCTGTACCACAACCATGTAACACAGACATTGCAGCAGGGTGCTGTAGGTTCAATGTGCAAGCATCCATTCTTTCCAAAGCATCAGACTGGTCAATCAGTTGATGCACAAAGCCATCACCACCATGAATCAAAGTGAAAACAGATATTGCTATGGGGGACCACTGGCACCTGATAACACGCACTGGGTAACCTTTGCAACAGCTTTCATGCATGGCTTTGTTTACTCTGGTAAAGGTCTGGTCACACACCATCTCTTTTGAAGTGCGCTTGTTTCCACTTAAATCATGGCCTCCACTGCAGTTGTGTAAAAATTCTTAGTTGATGGTCTATAAATGAAACCAAATTGCATGGGAGTTATTATAGAACTGAAAAAGAGCCACTGCCATTGCAATGTTGAAACCAGGAACAACTTGGGTGCATTTGTGATGACAGTGCACATCATTCATTCATTGGACACCACACTACACCATTTGGGGTAAGAGGTACACAAAGATAAAAGTGGTGGAGGGTGTTTCTAACCTTCCAGTTGATATAAACCAATCACCATGATCCTCATCATCAGCATAGCCTGTTGAAAGCACGATGGATTGACAACCTCTTTTTGCCTGCCCAGAAAATGCAGCAACATGTGGAAAATGGGCACCCCACTGACGGCACTCTAGTCGATTGGTCCATGTATCCCCCACCAACACCCCACGCCGCCGTACTGGGTCAAAATCCTTTGTAATGGGTCCATAGTGCTGTTGGGGTGCTGTGACAAGGATACGCCCACTAGATGCATTTGCTATACCATTCCTCACAGCACGCTCAGAGGTGAAGGCCTTGTCAGGTTTCATTCTGTTGGACATAATGCGGGCCTTGCTTTTGCTGGCATCGTCAACTTCTTTCTTAGCGAGGCTTACAATCCTTGCAAGAGCCACATTGACTTTGATCTGTTTAACCAGGGCTACAGGCATAATCACCCGGCAATGACCACAGGTTGTGTTCCTCTTCTGCCTTACCCACTTGCGGAGACATGGAAAACAGAAATTGTGACCACACGGTGCCTGCAACAACCATCATACATAAGTAAACAATCAGTGAGCTCACCCTGGCATGGAACTTAACTCTAGCATTATAGATCTTTCAAGAGGCAGGATGCAGGGAGAATCAGGCTGGTGATATCATAAACATTAAAAGTCATTCATGAACAAATGGTTATGAACTACACTGCTTGCAAATAGCTTGAGGGAATCCTAATTTCATGACTAGAGAGTCTGATGATCATAGCAAAGAGGTCTGTCACCAAAACAAAGCCATTGAATCCGTCAAATGGAGTGTGCATTATGCTAGTCCCCACTTGGTCCCACACACAAACATTCAGCAAAGCATTTGTCATCAATTACCAACATGCAGCAAAACTGGATGGAGTTCCAAATATCTCACAGATACAGGTAACTTTGGAAGTTGCAGACAAAATACACAACATAATTTTGTCTTCAACAGGCCAAGCACGCTCAACTCCTTGTTCAAAAGATTTGCTGTTCTCTTCTTTCTGAAGGCGGTCTCTTTCAAAGCATCTTCTTTCACATTCTTGGGTTTGGGGTCTGAAGCATCATGCAATGAAACTGGAATGACTGCTTTGGTCATATCATTAACAGGATTCAACCCACTGAAAAGCTCCTGCCTGAGTTGTGCCTTTTGCATGTCTGATAGTTTCTCCTCAGCTTGTATGGAGAGTATTTTGCTGATTATAGTATTTTCACATCTGGCATCATTTGGCAGCTGGTCAACAAACAGGAAGTCCAGAAGCATTTTATAAACTACAGTTGAGTCAAAACTGGAGTGTTCTCCAATGGGCTGCACATTTGTAGTTCTTTGCATGTCCAATCAAGCACAAATCTGGTTTCCAAATGTTACCAGATGTGGGCCCTCAAATTGTTACTGCAGTATTCATGACAATAGTGTTTCTGTCCACTCAGCAGCTACTTTGTACTAGATCCATCTTGCAGCCGAGCCTACAATTCCGCTTCTCAATTGAATCAATAGCTCTGAAGCACTTTAAAAAAAAAAAGCCATTCCCTCAGGGGTTGAAGGATTCAAGATACCTCTCTGTCAGTAGCTTGGTTCGCCCAGGCCCATCACAGAGGTCAGGGCTGCAATCTGGGCATTGCCATTGACCCTCTGGCACATGTGTGAGAGGGACCTTGAGGCAGCTCATGTGCCACTGGCTGTTGCATAAATCGCACAACAATACCTGCGGCAGCAGGAAGTACAAACAAAAACACAACAGATTGAAAATCCGTAACACCAATCATTATTTTGATCTAGACTTTTCCAACTAATATTTCGAGAGAGCTGAGTAAACTTATTACAACGGCCTTCCATTTGGCTGCTGTGACCACAGATTCTGTGATCACAACAGCTTTTCATGATGTTCTTTCAACTAGTTGTGCTCCCAGTCATCTCACAGCTCTATTGGTCAATGCAAATTGCAGGAAGTGTGAGAGTTGTGAGTCAACTTTTGACTCACATGTGTCCTTTTTTTTAATAATGAGAACATGTATTACCAGAGTTCCTAATACGATTAACTACATATTTTCAATGCGCGTGCAGCTCTCCAATGGAAAGCGAGTGTCCATGCAGCAAGAAACAAGGCCCTATGTCAGTGACTTTCCCTTCCATTTGGCTGCTGTGATCGCATAAGCATATTGTGTGTAACTGTGATCACAGCTGCCTAATGCAAAGAGACCCTTAGTTTGAAAACAAAAGAGGTCCAGATTGCTCGACCAGTCTTTCATGTTTGACGCGGATCAAAACTCCGGGTGTATACCACCAAATCGTCTGAAATTGGGCAAATTGTACAACATACAATATCGCTTCACGCCGAACAAAAAATTGCTACCAAATCCTCCAAAATTGTGCAGGAATATACAACATGATGTTATGTATCATTTACCTGGATATCAGGAGGCACGGTAAAGCACTTCATGCATTTTCCTTCTGGATCACAACCGAGCTCCTCCATATTGGCTCTCTTATTACAGCAACACAGACCGATAAACAGCAGCCAACCTTCCTTTCTAAAGAGCTCAGATTTTCCAGAAAAACAAAACAAGAACAAAATGCAAGCAAACCTCTGCAACGTAACTACACACCCCCCACCTCGATCACTGTATTCCACATCCTTGGAAAGACCACACACACACACACACACACACACTCTAAAACTGTGAAAAAAAACACCAAGGAAGCTACTCCAGAAGGAGAGGAGAAGGCGTCATTGGTGCACAATAAATTTGTAGGATCAGAAGTGCATGAGTGACGGTCTGCAGCAAGAGCTAGTAGAAAGAGATGGAGGAAATCAATGGAAGCTTGGGGGCAATGGGTGGGGAGTCTGCTCACGAATGACGGCGGCAGCGCCGGCAGAGACAATTAAGTGTAGAGCGTGTGCATGTAAAATTAACTTAAAAGAAACTTAACTAATACCCACACTTAGGGCCACTTTAGATGAGGCTCCAAGGTCCAGGGTCCAATGAAATAGAGCAATCCTATTGGCTGAGAGCTATAAATTGGACCCATGGCCTTTAGACAGAGGGTCCAAGACAAAAAAATTGGCAAATTGAGGCAAACCTACATGGCACCACTGGGGAGGGAAAAGCAATTGGTTCAGACCCATTAAATAAAACTTAAATTTAAAATTTAAAAAAAATTTAATTTTTTTTTTAAAAAGAAAAAAAGGTTCATGATTTGGAAACCAAGATGCAAGCTAGAGTCCAACTCAAGGATGCAATTTGCTTTGAACAAATAAGTCCAAATTGGTTCCTAGGGATTTGGGACCCTGGACCTTAAAATCTAAAGTGAGCCTTAATAATAAGACCTAATGGAATTAAGTCTTTGGTCATATGAGCAGGGCTCCTAACTGTTAGGTATCTTTGTTTCATGAATTTAATGATTTGTGTCATAGTAATTCTTAGATTAGCTAACTTAAGTAGATTACATCACACATTAATGCACATTTTGATTATTGCAAATCATGTATGGATCAGTATTTTTTTTTCATCAATTTTGTGATGTAATTGAAGTGGCCATCATTCATAAGATGATTTAGCCAGATTTGGCTACATACTAAGGTGGACTGGTCCATCATCGATTGCTTGTTTATGACCAAACACTTTGGTAAATCTTTCTCAATTCTTCTCCATTTTGAGTGATTTAAAATGTTATAAGAGCCCCTTCTCAAGCTTTACAAATCATTTTGAAATACGAAGCCAAAGGACCAGCCAAAAAGGAGTAGTAAGGAAAATATGTTTATTTAATTACAAAATGTGTTTTTTTCATTTTTCCTCATTTTGACCACTCCTACTTTCAAAGCTCATAATTAATTTTTTTTAAATAATAAAATAATACATAAACACCACCTAAAGTTTTACAAATCTTCTTTGAACTCTAATAGCAACAAAGCAACATAAATTATTTTATTTGGGTGTTCAGGAAACGACCTTTATGGTGTTCACCTTTACTTGAGGGGTCATAACTTTCTCATTTTTAATCCATTTTCGACTGTTGTTACTATGTCAAATGCACGAAGAGGAGGGGTCGAAGTTTTGTTTGGACACCCAAAATAACGGCGCCTTTCCCTTGGATCTGGCATGCTACGTGTGCTTAAATGTTCTTAAATGTTCGGTCATTAATTGGTTTACCTAGATATGAAATTAGGAAAAAAAAACCAAAATTATTTTATATTCTTGACTATGTATTGGAACTTATCATAAAAATATGACGATTTGGATTTTTTTTTTTTCAAATTTTGGCGAATTTGGGTAAACTTTTCCATGATTTTTTTTCTTTGTATAATAATTTGAAATCATATTTTTCAAGTTGAATTTTGACTAAATTTTGCCCCAAAAGAAACATTGGTATGGATGGATCAATGCTGTGAACAATGTGAACTTTATGTGTGTCTGTGTGTTTTTCTTGGTGGCAATTTTTTCTCATTTGTCATTTTGTGAAAAAAGTATAAGCCTTAACATTTTTTTGAAGGAAAAAAAGTCCTAAATTTGCCAAATTTCAAAGAATAAATCACCAACATGCAACCATGATATAGAATTTTTTTAAAGGTATTGTTAGATTTGTTTTGAAGCTAGATTGGTATTGATTGCTACTTTGGCAACATTGCAAAACCGAAAAAAAAGAAGGTTGTGAGGTTATTTGATTAAGAAAACAACTTTCAATTTCGATTTTTTGAAAATTTTGGGAATCAAGGAACTTGTTTAGTTCTAGCACCTTTTTCAAGTTTGAGATGTGAAGGTTCCATGCAAGGTTGGCTATCTTTTAATGAACAATATGACAATTATTTATAATTGTTCTTTAATTTATTCCATATTAGATTTCCATGCTACTTATGAAAAAAATCTTTGAATCATGAAAGTGTTTTGCAAAGTGTTGGTATGATTATGGATGTTGCTAGTTTAAGGTGCATGACTAGTTGTATGTTTTGGCATTGAGGTGTGTGTTTTGTATTAGATGCCGTGAGAAGTGTTGTATAAAAGTTATTTAAAACAATATTTCAAATTTGTTCATAACACAAAATTGTTAAAAACTAAGAAAGGAGGACAAAACCATAACAAATTTGGCTATATAAAGTGACCATGTCACCTTGAATGACAAAATTAGTCTAATTTTTCAAGGTCATCTTTATAAATTATATTCTTCACCATAATCCATGTGTTTTGGTCAATTTCCACATACTTTTTCTCTACTAACAACACACAACATGTTTGTCATTTCATTGGTTGGAACTAGTGTTAGTTAGTTTCAAGTTTTCAATTGGTTATGGGTCTAGTTCTAAGAATTGAATTTCATAAGTCTACATGGGACAAGACCGTCTTCAAACCTGCGTTAGGTCAAGATTCTACCTCAAGATTTTGGCGCAAAGTCAAATTAAAAAAAACAGGTTCAGGCAAATTTAACTTGAAGATCTTAAGCCCATGTACATGGAGTTTGAGTTTTAAGTATGGTCTAGGTGGGGTTTGGAATGTAATTAACATATAATTTTTTTGCACTTTGCATCTCCTTTAGGAATAGCCTTTTCCCTTTGCTCAATTTTATGAGTTTCCTTATTAGAAGTTTGGGCAAAACATAATGGATAAAAGTGTGGCGCTTTTGATCATTAGGCCCAAAATTGGTGATTAACATTTTTAATAATATGAATTTACTTAAGCAATGACATGATGCAACAACAACTCAAAAGACCCAAATTTTCATCACATTTTTGTCATATAGCCTTAACCCAACTCTATTTTTGAAAATTATAAAACTAACAAAATCAAAAGACTTATATACTTTTGTTTTGAAAGTGCAAGTGCAAATTTTCTATTTGGGAGTGCCAATAGTTTGAATTGTTTTAGCGATGCAAATTAAAGTAGTTCATTGTGAAAGAAAAAAACTTTGTGTGCAACCTCCTTTAATTAATTAATATAAATCACACATTAAGTACATTATATTTTCATGATATTGCTTTTGGGAACATGTTGGGGAACATGTTTAAAACTCATTAAAAAATTAAAGGAACTTGATGAGAATAGCCTAAGAACATTTTGAAAATTTGGTGAGAACATTTTGAAAACATTGAAATCCAAAAAACTCAAAACAATTTATAAATCAACTTTGCAATCATCCCAAAGAATAAATTAGAACTAAAAGTTACTATAAGAGAATTTGCACTTGTTGGACCCATAATCATTGGTCATGAAAATTTGACCTAGCCCTAAAACTAGTGGATTTTAATTTTTGAAAATATTCCCTAGACCCAAAATGGGAGGATCTTCCATTTAACATTAAAAAAAACTTTATACTCAAACTTTACAATTTGTGTAAAAGCAACCAACCAATTGAACCAATATTTACCTCTTGGGAATAAATCATGTGCATTCCTCTACTAGTTGTATACATATGAAGTTAAATTATGCATAAACCAAACTTGAAAATATTGTAAATGAATGAATATTTAATTGTTCAACATCACTACAAAGGATGTAAAAAAATATAAAAGATGACTAATTTACAAGTTTTACAACCAATGCTTTGAGATTTAGTTTTTGGATGAACTTGATTTGAATGTGTTATCATACATGATCCATGTAAACCACTTGAAAATGTAAGAACTTTGAATATTGTTCATAGTTTAGCTTTCATAATTCATATCACAAATCGTCAAATTATTAGAAGCTCAAAAAACAAAAAGAGAAAAGGCTAACAACTTTGGCTACATAAAATGCCCATAAATGGGATGTAAAATAATTAATTCATTAATTTAATTCTGAAATATTTACATGTATTAAAAGTGATATTAAATTTATATTTAAAAGTTGTATTGTTTTGCATTGTTGGATCTAATATTAAACTTAAACATTTGCTTAGTCTTTTCACATACAACTGCATTTTCAAGATTTAAAAAATGAAAGCAATAGAAACATTTACAAGAAAATATCACTCATTCTTCTTTGCAAAATTCATAATGTAATGCAAGTGTAAGTTGATGAAGATTGTAATGCACTTCACAAAGATGATTAAAAAATGCATGTTAGTATGCAATGCAAATCATTTTACATTGTACATCACAATTTTATGCATTATGCACACTTGTTGGTCCTACACAAAACAACAAAACACAAAGGCATAAATATAAGTATGACATATTAACCAAACAAAGCATGCAAACAAACCTAGTTACAAACAAACAATAAATAAAACATCACAATCAAACAAAGAAAACAAAAGGATAGGATTACATACATTGGGTTTCAAACAATTGATTTGGAGGTGGCATTAACATGAAGCACGACACCATGACATGTAACTACAATTTGCACAAACAAGGTGTAAAGAGAAATATCATTAACCACACAAATGGAAAGGATTGTTATTGTGAGCAACACCAAGAGCAAAAGCACAAAGGAAGGGAGAATGTTACTACAAGCAATGCCATGAACGGAAGCACAAATGAAAAAGATTACAAAACGCATAACACGACAATAAGTAAAACCACGAACAAAAATTTAAAACAAAAGGAAAAACAGTTACCAACAAAATAAGTAAAATGCCATTTGGGAACAAAACATAAACACAAACTGAGGCTCAAGTTGCAATGGTTAGCATTTTATTCAATTCAGAAACCACTCCCCACTAAATACAGGTTTCGCTTCCATTTGTAACCACCTTAAACCTTAACTTTAAACACAAAACCTTAACCACATTTAAGCTTTGAAACCTACCCTTAGGTAACCTAGATCCTAGACCTTAGCTTATAATTGAAAATGACGGTTAAAAACTTAACCTTCAAATCATGGTTCAAGAAGGGGTGGATACAAGGAGGTTGTTTCTTTGCCAACCATTTCCCTCTTATCAAAGAATCAACACATTACTTATTGGGGTAGTGGATATTTGTTCATTCTTTGGTAAAGAATGAACCTTTACTCATTTTTGAACTCATTTCTAGTATTTGTCTAATATTACCCAACAACCACCAATACAAAATCCATTGGAAACTTGTTGTGACTTAGATATGGATGTCCAATCAACCCCAACTAAATCATGAAGATTGAAACCTATTTTGAAAACTCTCCTACTTATCCCTTTTGTAATTGTGGGCCTTCAACTTTGCATTTGATATCATTGAAAATATGTTTACAATGGAATGCTCATATTTGTTGTTTTGAAAATCTTGGATCGACAAAGCAAAGGTTATTGCAAGAACTTTAAAGTTAAACTCACTTGAATTAGAATAAGATTGGGATGGGTGACTTGATAGGAGGCTTAACACATTTGCACCAATGGCATAACGGCACATTAGTCTGCATAGCTACATTTTAAACAGAATGATGTAGACGAGAAGTTATAAGTTGTTTACTTCATAATCAACTGTTTACCACATCGTCAACTGATTTTTTCTTCCAAAACCTGACTTTTTGCAATTTATTTGAATTTTCAGCAGCAGAAATCACTTTAAAATCAATATCTCTCACATTATGAATCCAAGTCTTACCAAATAGATTCCATTAAACCATGCTCATCAAGATCTTTCCAACAACACCAAAGGCACATTCCAATTCCTCTGAAATGATTTAGCCAGATTTGGCTATACACAAAATATGGAAGTAGAAAAAACCCAGAATCCTTCTACCTATATTCTTCGGTACTTTCTTGAGCTTATCATAAAAAATTGGCAAATTGAATTATTTTTTCTTTGAAACCTGGCAAATTTGGGTCATGTTTTCCATGAAAAATTCTTT
>Ga0116231_10003761_pt1 | contig 31205 bp, 23 predicted proteins | sample S1TSphgellanicum_2_FD_89695 | JGI IMG/M metagenome (GOLD analysis project Ga0116231, IMG submission 89695) | Host-associated microbial communities from peat moss isolated from Minnesota, USA - S1T2_Fd - Sphagnum magellanicum MG | ecosystem: Host-associated > Plants > Peat moss > Unclassified... | reverse complement strand
TGAGAAAGCACAACTTCTTTTCAGGTTCCTCTGAAGAATTGCTGAAGAATTGTGCTGGATCTGCAACAAAAAAAAAATCTCTGAATCTTGTAATATAAAAACTGCCACTTTTGTGCAATACTTTTTTTTCCAGTAGCGATTGTGTGGGAATAAAGGACTGAACTTGGGACACAAAATTTGTATGTTGTGAACCGTATTTCCCAATCATAACATGTTCAGAAAATTTGGGAATAAATTGTAGATCATAATGTGTACTACACCATTTGGATTCTGCGGAACTGAAGGTACCTAACAAAAGTGGACACGCAGAGATGAGCATCCGCAAACTCCTTGACTGGGTCACTATTTGGAAACATTCTGGAAAACTCCTTGACTCAGTCAATGAGTGGAAACATTCGGAATTTGCTGGCTCAGCCCCAGAGGGACAAGACTTCCATGTACAGGATTGGAGATACAGGAATCCACTTTGCAGCTGACAACTGGAGACTTAGAGCATCTCCACCCCAAAACTGTAAACAACTCCATTATGTTAAAATAGAATAGGGTTTAATGATCACTGTCCCCACCCACAAACGTCATAAAATTCCGTTTAAACAGTCAAAGACCATTTACATCTTTACATCTGGACAAGTAATAGTCACTGTCCAAATCCATAGTAGGAAAAAGATTTTTTAGGGGTTAAAATGTAATTGCGTCTTATCGGATGATCAAGGGTGTGAAAATTTATCACTAAATTGTTACAACTATAGCGCATGATAACATATTTCAAAAATTAATTTTTTGGAATAATTTACGTTCTTACTGAATTTGTGGAAGTTTGTTCAAACACAGGCATTCAGAAGTTCAGTATAAGATCCTAGTGCAATTATTTTTTACGGTATAAAGTAGCCATTATTATGAGAGATGAAAAAGGCTTCCCCAATTTTATTAAACCTTCATTTGAAACCGATCCCATCACAAAAAAAACTACCAGTAGCTGGGAATCGAACGGTTGGATATCCTTTCGACATGAACAAAATTTGCAAGCCATGAAGTTGTGGATCCAATGCGACCCTCTGATTTGGAATCCAACGGTCAGATCTCCAGATATGCCCAGCGTTGTTTTTTTAATCTCAAAGCACCAGAAAGCATCCAACATTTAAAGCGCGAAAATTTAATCAACTACCTATTGGCGGCTGGCCCAGTTCTTTTAGGGCTTTAAATTTTTAAATAAAGAGTGACATAATTAATTCCCTTAAGTAAAACCAGGGTTTTTTTGAAGGATTTTGTGATGTAGCCAAGGTGGCGACCATCCAGAAACTAATTTAGCCAATTCTGGTTACATCCCAGATATGAAAGTAGATAAAAACCAGAATCCTCCTATATTCTTGGCTACCTACTGGAACTTATTGCAGAAATCTGGCGATTTGAATTTTTTTCTTTTCGAAATTTGGCGAATTTGGACCATTTTTGCCATGAAAAATCATTTGTATTGGTGAAAATCACATTTTTCAGGTCGAATTTTTTCGAAAATTCGCCAATAAAATAAACACTGACTAAAATAGATTACAAGTTACAGCTACCTTTGCCAAGAATCCAATACTTGGGACTTGAATGTTTTCAAGCGAATATCAAGCTCCCTTGCTGATCTCTGGCTTGCTCTCTCTCTAGCAATACTTTTGCAACATTTTCGTGACCTGGTAGTCCCAATCCAGAGTATAGATTTGCTCTCCTAAGTACACAACTCTGCATTGGAATTGTTGTTTAATTTTGTTGTTCTTTTCTCTTTTCTTTTTTTCCTTCCTCCATTGTTGTACTAGGTTAATAATTAAAGTTGATATTGTTGCCGGAGTTTGGTTCTGAAGAGAGATTCTACACTGTGCTAGTGCAGCCAGCAGGACTCATACAGAAGTAGGAGCAGCATCTTAATGAGGTGAACATACATCCTAATATGTACGGTGAGGATGATAATGTTGTGCGGCTTTGCAGCTTGATGCAACAGTCGCAAAGTTCTGTCGAGTGTGATGTTCAATGGTGTGACTCTGCAGACTCGACGCAGAGACATCTAGACGGGGGTGCTGAGCGAACTAGGCAAGTTACAAGCCAAGCTACAGTGGGAAGAGGTGGAGGTGACCACGAAGCATGAGGTCCAGAGCCACTACTCTCGACTAGTACTCACATCGATTCTGGTTTAATGGTCAACGTGATCTTTGGGCTAAAATTATGTGGTTTCTGTAAATCATGTTTGCCCAACGAAGATAGCATTTTTAGGCACATGCGTTGTGCATGATAGGGGGGTTCTTAGGCTCCGAAATCACTGCCTCAGAAGTTTGTTGCAAGCGCCTTTTCTTTGCCGGCAAGGTGCTTGACGCTAGTACAACCGCCTGATTTGTGGATCTATGACGTTGTTGCACGGATGCAAATGATTCTGCAAGCTACGTGTTCTCCTCCAACAATTGAACAATGTTGGGACAAAGCGAGATTTTGCATGTGGCGGGTTGGGCTACAATGCTGCTTCTCGGACATCACATGTGGGCCTCCAGTGAACCTCCAATGGTTACAGTTGACAAGGACAAACCTTGTTCCTGGGTTGGAGACGTAGACTATGCATTTTTTCGAGGCTTGCTGGGTACAAGTGCCCAACTATTGCTTGTCGTCCCAAGTGCACTTGCAGTTTTGCAATGTTTCACAACAATGGGCCACGATTTGTGATCATCAATTGCCCTTGTGGCTGGGCATGGCGTTGCCAAGAAATGTTCATTAAATTTAAGTTTGCTTCCTCACACTTTTTCATAACATGGGCATTTGTACTTGGGTTGGTGTTTGCCCTTAGGCAATGTAGATTGCACATTCAACAGCCAATCAATCTCAACAACTTTCTCAACCTACTCCTTTGGAGTATACTAGAACAAAAGCCATGTAGACAACAACACTGTTTTGCCTTTTATTAAACCCACCTGATGAATTTTCGGGTGTTTTTGGGTACTTGATTCAAAATCAATATAAACTTGAACACCTCAAATCTATTAATGTTTAGTGATAAATAGCCTACCATTTTCTTTTAAAGGAAACAAGTAAATAACAATAAACAATTCTACAACATTTGCAAAGCTTGCAATCACAATAGTAAGTGGGAAAAACAACTTCAACACACTTTGCAAAGCCAAAATTTAAACAAAAACATAACTCATTTTATGCGAAAAGCTCCAAAGTGCCAAAATACATTACAATTGAATCAAAAACAAAGATTAGAAAAAAGACCCCTTGAGCTTCCTCGAGAGTAGACTTCAAGTTCATTAAAAAACAGTGGAGATCTTAAAAAAAAATGAAAATCTCTAGAAGTTATACTCCAAGTTATCCAACTTTATCCTACATCTAAAACTTGGAACTAAAGTCAAAGGCGACAACTGATTTTTCATTTCTATTAATAAACAACTTTTCAAAATCAATAATAACCTAAAATCAATAATATCCTAAAATTGGTTCTAACCTAAAATTAATTCTAACCTAAAATTGATAGAAATGTAAAATCAATCTATATCAAATACTAATGAAGTCTAATAAAATAGTATTAACATAAAATTAAAATATAAAAGTTTATAAATGCATTCAAAATTGCATTAATGAAAAAATTGGAAATAATTTCATCTATTAATTAGCAAAAACTTCAAAATAAAAACTTGATGTTTATTCATCAAACTGTAACTTAGTATGTTTATTTGAAATGACATACTCCAATTGATACAATGTAAAAAAATTGCATTGAATGCATGTATCGTTGATATAATTTAACACAATTTAAGACAAAAAAATTGGTTGCATAAAATTTAACATGTTTTTTGGGACATAAAGATAATTTTTTTTTTTTCATTTCTTTAACATTGTTGTAAAAGGATATTATGAACTTTACAATGCCAAATGTTTATAAAATTAATCATTAATATTAGGAATTAAATCAAGTCAAACTTGAAATTTAATAGTGGTTACAAAGACATTGGTTCATTAGTAGAAAATGGCCATTTTGCAACTTGTCCTTATGATTAATTTTTAGTTGCAAACAACATTTGCAACTAAAATCCTAATAGTTGTGTTGAACAAGTCACATTGACACTAATCACAAATGAGAAGAAATTTTGAATGAAAGAAAAAATCAACAAAATATGCTTTCGTCCTTTGATTAGTCATATACGCATTGTTGCTTATAACTAAGATCCGATTTTTTGGTGAACAATGGGAACAAGTTATGTGTTGTCACATGTCCCGACTTTTAATAATTAAAAATTACTATTTTGAAATAATTTAAAACGTTTAATTTTTATGTTTAGATGGTTTAAATTGTGACACGTGGTGCAATAGAAATATGCCATGTGACATATTAATTGAAATTTCCAAATTAAATTTAAATCAATATTTAGGTGTGTAGGTTGAACTAGGTATTTACCTACTTATATACTTACCTACCCATCTAGGTTAACACCTATTTGATAGGGCCTATTTATCTATTTAGGCCAATACTTACTTATGTAAATAGGTAGGTAGAAAAGTAAGTAGGTAAGTTAGGGAAATAGGTAATTAGGTGTAAGTACATGAATATTTATATTTTATTTTGGGTTAAGGAAAATTTATTGGCTCATCCCATATGCCCATGTTTATAAATATGAAAATGTAAAATAAAATACATTGTTTTTATACTTTTCAAGATGAGAATGAAAGTCAAAATATATGGGATAAATTTTTTAATTGTGATGTCGTTTGTGACTAAAAATTTATCCCATATGTTTTGGCTTTCATTCTCATTTTGAAAAGTATATAATTAAATAGGTAAGTGACAACTAACTAACTAACTAATTAGCTAACTAATGAATTAATAAATTAGCTAATTAATTAATAAAATTAATTATTATTTAATGAATAGAATAGAGACAAATAAGTTAATAAACTTGTTAATTAATTAATTAACAACTAAACTAGAAACTAACTAATTATTTATAGTAATAATCATCAATATATTATGATTATTCAATTAATTATATATTAACTATAATGATCTATCAACCGATTTAATTAGCTAGTAATTGGTTAATATTTTAATAATTAGCTTATTATTAATAACTAATTAATTATTATTTCGTAACCAAATAAATTAATATAATAACTGAAATATTCTGTAATTAGTAATTATTAAATATTAATTATAAATATTGAATACTAGTGTTTTTAATTTAATAATATAATTAAAACCTAGCCTAGGTTAACTATTTTATGTTTATTATTCATATTATTACTTCACTCATTATAACTATTTATGAAATATTACAATAAATATTTTATATTTTTAATAAGTGTATTTTTCCTTCAAAAATAATCTCTAAATTTGTATAATAATTTATTAGATTTCCATTCTAACTATTACAGTAATTATTATTTAAAAAAGACTGAAATAAAAACTATATATCAGTAGTTGATTATAATCAATGAATAATTCATAAATAATAAATACTAATTATAAATTTGAAATATAAAAACTTAAAACTATATATTAATATTTCCTGGTAATTATTATAATATAGTAATATTTCATAATTGATTAAAATAATAATATAGTGTAATTTGTAGCTAACCTAGGTTAGCTATTTTATTAATATTATTATACATGATTATGTCACTTGTTAGAGCTATTATGATTTATTATATTTTTTAATAAATAAAAAATTAATTTTTAATAAGTACATTAGTCATTTGAAAATAATTTAATAATTTAATGATAATATATTAAATTTTTAGTAATTATTTCAGTAATTATATAGTTATTTTTCCTATCATTCTAATATCATCATCATTATGATCATTATGTAGCAAAATATTTCTATTTTAAAAAATTTAGTCAAAGATGTTTATTAAATTTAGTTTTTTTATTACATGTAATTAATATAACTACATCATATAATATTAATATAAATAATAATAAATGTCATTTGTAATAATTTTAAGAAGTACAATAAGATGGTGTGGATAAACTTGTAATATGGGCACAATATATTTGGTAAATATCTTACATAAAATTTTCATATACTCAAAATATACATTAATTAGTGTAACCATAATATTGAAGACATTTATGCTAATAATAATACTTGAATACACATGTAATATGGTTGTTCAAATACATTCAAAATATACATTTCTAAATCCTATACACCCAACTACATTTTTTTAAATTCACAAAATACACCTTTGTATATTCATAGGGTTGCAATTAAATTGGTCATATTTACAACTAATGGGACATAAATTGTTCTTTTGGATGAAAACCAAATTAAATGTTGTTCACATGTAAGGATGAACATCAAAATAATTGCAAATTAGTTACAGTGTAGTTGCAAATATGACCAACGCAAGAAATAATTGCAAAAATGTCCAAATGTAGTTGCAAATCATTAATAGTCGCATGTAGTTGTAAATAGAGTGGTTACATTTTGGCCAATTTCTACTAATGGCTCATTATATAATGATTACACCCTAGTGCAAGTTGGTGGAATGCCAAATAGAGATATAGCAACATGCATAAAAAATGATTATATGGAGACAAGAATTCAACAAATTATATGTGGAGTAGATTCCCCTATTTTGGCGATGCATTATATTGGGAATAGTATTGCCAATGATAAGTGTAGACATTATGAGAAGCAATTGTTAGTTACATGTGGAAAATAGAAGATCTAGAGTGGAGGGAATATCTAGCATACAACATTATTTGTTGTTACATGCAGTACCATGAGCTTCTTGGCTATGAAGTAATAGAGTTTGAAATAAGATGTTTGGGTGTTTATGGTTTGAGGTATTATTGTAGGTTGGAGTGTGATTATTAGGATTATTGCTATTAACATCAAACCCCACATTTAATTGACTAACCTTCACAATGATGTGCATGGAAACCATTCATGATCATGTCATAAGTAGAGTTAGTAAAAATAATCTAAAACACTAGAAGAATGTTATGGAACATTACTAAAAACTAACTTATTTGATGGACTTGGAAAACTAAGTAATGGAAGCAATCAAATGGAAAGTAAGTTGTGAAAATACCAATTTTCAAGTAAAAAATGCACATATGGGTTTAAATCCATTACTACTACAAGTGGCCATCTTACACATTTAACATCTAGTGAAGAAATTGGCAAAGTGAGCTTGAATCAACAAGTTGACAAATTATCAATAGTGCCTATTTCATCTTTTGAAGAAAAGTAAAACATGTGCAAATGGGATAACATGAGTTACACTTGCTTGCTTTTCGATTACTTTTGTGATTACTTTTGGGGAAAATGTTCTTGAAATTTTTTTGAAATTTTTTTTGAAAAAATATTTAAATTTTTTTTTAAAAAGTTCTTCATACTATTTTATTAAGTTTTATGTTGAAAAATTGGCAAAAAAAAATCAAATCCATTTACAAATATTTTTACTATTTAAAAAAAAAAAGTTATAGTGTTTAATTAGTGCTTTTGTTAATTTTTTACTCATTGGATTAATTTCAAATTAATTCACATGTTCCCATGATATATTAAAAATACAACTATATGAACAAATCTTCCAATTTCAACATCAAATTAAATTACAATTTTAAAACATGAAAAAACCAAGCAAGTGTTATGCTTGTTATGGTATGTGTTATTGTGACAACACCCAAACAAACAATTATTTATAATGAAAACCTATTTTGACAAAGTAGAAAGATGCAAACTCTTCAAATAGTGAAATATGAGACTTGTTGACTCCTACCCAAGTATATAATTACCAAACTTGAAGATGTAAAGATCAACATGTGGAAGCTTCATTGGTGTGTGGGGACATTACAATAGCCAAAAAGGGAATAATGTTATGAAAGGACCTTATTAGATTAGGAAATGTTCATATCTAACCTTAAGTAAAGTTGTAATAATAGTAGCAATTTAACATGACAATTTAGCAAATCGACATATTGTAACAAATCAATATAGTTAGCAAAGCAAATCAATATGACAAAAGTTGGTTTGACAATAAATTGATTGTAGTGGAACAATTTGATAAGTTAATTAAACAAGTCAATCAAGCAAGTTGATATGTTAGTTTGACAATTACTACTACTTTTTGGACTACATAAAGAATATTCAGCAAAGTGAAAGGGTTGTTGATAATTGTTCTTCATTAGTTGTTATTGTTCTTTGAAAGAGATTTTCTTATGAATCTTGTGAGGAGAATAGATTATACATGTGAAACTCAAAGGATCTTGAATAAAAGCTGGAAGAGATGAACATTTCTTATCTTGTTTTTTACATTTGTATACATTAGGAATCATAGTGTTGTTACATGTGTAAGTTAATTCTGTGTTCTATTAACAATGTTGATGTGGTATTCATTTATTAGGGCAAGAACCCAAGAAACAATACATGAATTACCAAACAATAATTATGTTTGTAGAAATGTATCACTAACACACTAGTCAAGGGGTGAGTAAAGACTGAAGACCCAAGTGTTCCAGCACCGGCTGTGTGGGCTAAAATGACGCCTCACATTTTTGGCAATCATGCTGGGTAATTCTCCAATTGCCACTTCTGCTCCTTTTCATGCTTAGACCTCTGGCAAACCTACTAATCTTACAAAAGCACCTTGCACTCCTCATTGTGGTGAATTGGCACCTCTGCAATTTTTACATACATGTCTAGCAGAATGGTAATGAGCATAGAAACCAAAGTGTCCACAGAGCACTAAAGAAAGAACAGGAAAACAACCCTGAAGAAATTCATTCTCAATTAAATGCAGCAACTTGTAAATGACTACAAGATGCAGACTTTTCACCCGGCTCCATCAAAAGCCATGCTCTATTCTCAAGAAAAAAGATCATGGCAAGGGGTTTCAGATTGAGCACCTGTTAACCACTTCACAATTCCTGCAGGAGAGTCTGCTCATCTTTCTCTTGCCAGAAGCTAATGAAGAGGACCAACAGAGCACTCATCGACATACTGAGATGTCTTACCCTATGGTGTAAACCTCCAGGTGGCAATTTGAAGATTAGTGTAGTTCTAGCAAAACCAGAAACAAGATGAGAAGAATGGGTTCACCTTATAAGGAGTCAGTGAAATAGAACCAAATATAGGACACCTGTAAAGACTAGTTTCAATAAAAATACATACCCTGCTGCTCACAGAATGTTCTAATCACAAGGACAAAAGGGTTTCAAAAAAAAATTTCAGTTGCAAATGAAACCTTCTCAAGTGAACTGACAGGCAGCTGCAGTAGCAACATTCCTGCATATATCCAAGCACGAACAGTTCTAAATCAGCAACCACCCCAAGCTTGGGGGTCTACATGTGACAGTCACCCAAAAAAATGGTTGAGTATCTCAGCCATTCTTTTCAGTTGCCAGCAGCACCTGTTTGATTATAGACTTAAGGGCTGTTGAACTAGCAACACATTTTGCATCCTCAAAACATGAGCGGCCCTCATCAGCAGCTTTTCCAAGCTGAGGATCTAAAGGCACCCGACCTAGAAAGGGAACTCTCATTTGTCTACACATTTTCTCTGCACCCCCTGCTCCTCCATAGAACACTGTAGTGGAAACAAATGCTGAGAGCAGGTGAGGTGCATGGGTTCTTAATTGATGTAGCAGCTCCTCACTCACATCCTTCTCTTCACCATCTGTGTCAGTGATCTTGAACTCAGCAATCTCAATTTGCTGCCGAAGCTCACTCATATTCTCTACCACACCAAGTACACGAATCCCTACCTTCTTACAAAAGTTTATCTCTTTCCTAACATCAATAAGTGAAACTTCTTGAGGGGTTGTGACAATTATAGCTCCATCCACATTGGTAGCCTTTAAGTACTGCATGATGGAGATGTGCTCATCAGAGGTCCCCGGAGGTGCATCTACCACCAAGTAATCCAGGTCCCCCCAATCCACATCTTTCACAAACTGTTTTATCAATCCATTCTTGCGTGGTCCTCGCCAGATCACAGCCTCATCAGGGTCTGGAAGCATGAACCCGATGGACATGACTCCAAGATTATCTTCCACATACACAGGTGACCAGCCTAGATTGCTCTGATGGATCTCCTGTCCCTCCAGCCCCAGCATTTTAGGTATGCTAGGGCCACAGATATCAATGTCTAGAAGGCCCACTTGCTTGTCCTGTCCAGCCAAAGCAAATGACAGTTGAGCTGCAAATGTACTCTTCCCCACTCCCCCTTTTCCAGACAAGACTAGCACCTTGTGCTTCACACTTCTCATCCGCTCCTCAATTGCTGCCAAATCTGTTTCAACCAAACCCCAGGTAACATACTCTCAAAAAGTGGAAAATAGACAGTCTAATATGGAATCAGGTCATTGAGATTTACCAACAGCTGAACACTCTACCAGGGCAAGCACCACCCCTCTGCCACATACTGGTCAAGAGACATCTCAAAGATATTTTCTTTATTAATGATATGACTAATGCAAGAACAATAAGGTTGGTTCCCTAAATTCCTAAAAAGAGGGCTTCTTTGGGTAGATTCTTGAAGCAAAAAATCAGCTGCTTGGTGAACTCCATAGCATAAGCAAATTGCCTCAGTCAAGCAACCAAAGCAGGTAACCCTGTGGTATACATACGACTTAGCTGCCCCTGGACACCATAGTAGTACAAAAAGCATCATCAAGTGTGCCTCCTCATACAACTCTAGTGGAGAAATACTGAGAAAAAAACACAGCCAAGCTAAGGCAACCATCACTGTCAAAACTTCACTTTCACAAATGCCTAGCCATGGGTGAAACAATCCATACCTGGGTCAGGACCTTTAGGGGCAGTAGCACATATCTGTTGGTTAGGGCACCCTTCACATGCTGATGCTTTGCCTGCTGTCTCTGCCTCTGTCCCCGGGCAATCTGCATAACAGTCCCATCCCAGAAAAGCTGTCAGTTCCTCAAATCAAGGTTGCACAGAACACCACCTGAAACTTGGCATGAGTCCACACCAAAATTTATAATCCTTGATCTAGAGCCAAAAAGAAAGACAGAGTCGACAAATACTCTTCTAATTACATCAAAAAAAAAACCTCAACACATCAAGCTGTAACGAAACCATAGTTCTGGTTCTCAGAATCTTCCTTCATCATGAAACTGGAACTCTTACTATCACAACAGCAGGCAACAGAAACATCACAAAAATTAACAAGCAAACCCTGACACTGTATACTTTGAAACCAAAACCTACACACGATCAAGGACACAATTACAGAAAGAAGATAGAGAAAGAAGATAGACTCGACAAAAGAATATCATTGTGATTACGCCAAAGAGACAACCTCGACACATCAAACTGGAAGAAAACCATAGTTTGGTTCTCAAAACCTTCCTTCATCATGAAATTGGAACTCTTACATATTCCAACAGCATACAGCAGAAACAGTGTACAAACTAACAAACAAACCCTTAGACTTGCATGGCTGAAAATCAAAACCTGATGCCTACCACGATCAAGGAGGGCACGATCAAGCACTTACGCTGGTTGGCATCTTCCGGAACTTCTCCAACCGGAGCTGTTGTTCCGGTCTTGTCCATCTCTTGCTCCACCATCTCTGTCTTGTATGTTGTTCTTCTTCTGCCCCTCTGTTTTCTGCGTTCTCGTGTATTCAATTCCTTCAATGACGTGCTACTCTTTCTCGACACCACACTCGACCGCGCGTCTGGTAAACCCAAGTCGGTGAGTGAAACCCTAAATATTCATAGCCATGGGGAAGGAAGAAAGGGTCTTCTGGAAGGGTCCTTCTTCTTGGGACCCTTCCAGGAAGTTTCGATTAGGCTCCGTGATAGGTACCTTGTAAGCACCTTAAATCCTGGAAGGCAATGAAAGATAGAGACCCTTGTCAGAGACCCTTGTCATGAGTAAAAAGTTTTAATTCGGTCCAAACAAATTTCTTGGTGGGAACCTTACCAAAATCTAAATTTAAAAGTAGAAGGTAAGGCTTGAGGTTGAGGGCCATACTGAAAATGAGGGCCCCGCAAGCCACTAGTCGAGCATGGACCTTGCTTCTGATTGTGCCCTTGACTGAGGGCCTTACGTCACATAGAGACCTGCCAAAATTTGTGGAAAATTGGAACATCCCATTACAAAAATATAAATATAAAGTGTAGTTTAGGGCTAAAGGGTGAGGGATTAATTGTCATGTTTCATGTACAAGATGACTGGGGCGGTCACTACTTTTGGATTTGTTTAGTTAGCCGCTACTTTTGGGTTTGTTTAGTTGATCACCTTGTCGCAATGCAAGCCTTGCCAATAGCTTTTGCATGGGTCTGAAGGGTGGGGATAATTAATGTTATTAATTCATCAAGCTTTGACAAACTGAAATTTGAATAAATTTGAAATTGTTCGCACTATGGCAAAGTAGATTCCAAACATTTCTGTCTTAGTTGATCAATTGCCCAAAACTTAGCTCTAGTTCATTTGCATAGAAAAATTCCAATGTGTCCATGTCAATAATTGCACGTGTGAACATAATATGATGTTGCCTATGTGTCTTTTAAAACATCTTCTCATCAAGTAGACTATCACAATCTCCTTACTTGAAAAGGTTTCACCATCAGAAGAAATCATAAAATTTTTTAAAAAAACTCTGAAAAAACCCCCCAAAAGCTCCGCAAAATACCTTAAAGCAAGTTGTAAAAGAAACTACCAACAAACCTAAAAAAAAACCCTAAACAAAAACAAATGTCCAAAAAGGTTTCTTTGAAATCCACATTGGCTGGGAGAGGGATTCCTAAGGAGGTAAAGAAGGATCGATGCAATTCTAAATACGTCTAACCTCTTTTTCCCCCTGGGGCTATGCTTGTTCATGTAGTAGGGTGAGGAGATTAGTCGCCCTCCGGGTGGATTGTGTCAATCTTTACCTTGTTCTTTTTTTCCCCCTATAATGTCCATCCTCCTTCTAGCTCTTCCAGGATTTTCCTAAGAAAATTGGAGCTCTCATTTTCCCCGTTGAGAGCTTCAAAAGGGGTTTAGGTCAGCCCATTTTCCTTGCGTTGAGTCGTTCTTCTCCCTCGGGAGATTGAAACTTAATTTAGATTTGGAAGTGTTGCGCCTGTCCGTGCCCTCCACCTGAGTCGCGACTTCTGAAAGGATCACGTTGAGGTTATTCGCTATTTGGTGAGTTGGGGAAGCTAACAACTCCCCCATTTCCTGGTCTTTTCCGGTTTTGGTGGGTGCACTTTGTTTTGTTTGATCCCCTTCCATTTGGGAAGGTGGTTCAGTTTCCCTTGATGACTGCTTGCTCCAACTCCCTTGTTTCCTCCCGTTTTTGTAGGAGTGGGTGGCGGATGTAGTAGTAGGGCCCCATGCTACCCTTTCACTCCATGTTGGGGGAGTGTTTGCAGGAGCGCTTGCGCTCCAAATTGGGATTCTGGTCACTATGCAGGTTCGGGCGAAATGCCCAAATCAACGGCATTTTTGGCATTGATTTGGGAGGCCTAAGTATAGGATTCCTTGTAGTGTAGTATCCTTCGCAGTTGCCCCTTCCGCCATGGAGGGGATATGAATGTATTCGACGAACTTGCCGATGTCACGAGTTTCCATCATGATCACGGGGCCGACAAATCTTTTTATGTATGAATCCTCTGGTTCTATTTCAAGAACTTCTCCAATTTTGCTGGCCATGATAGTGAGAGCTTTTGCGTTTCTAAATTGCTCGTGAAGATCCAGGAATTGGACCTTTATTGTGTGCGAGAGTAAGGTCTCAACCCCTTGTACACTGGCATCAAAGTTTGAAATGTACTGGGAGAAGGAGAAGTTTAAACTGCTCCACTCCACCGCTGTTATTTTCATGGCAGACTTAGCCCCTTCTTCATCCGTGAAGAGCACTTTGAAGAAGCCCTTTGTTAGTAAGGTGATTGATGTGTGTGAGGCAGGCAGATGTAATTTGAGGCAATCTTGAAGAGCTTTGCTCGTGGGTCTGCTGCCCAGAGCTCTTCCAATCACCATTTTTCGTGATTTGTAGACAGCACCTTCTTGCATTTCTAACACCATTTCCGGTGGAAAATCCGCCTCTAACTCTAATTCATAGTCTACTGGCGATGGTCCTTGGGGCTCTTCACCTAATGGAGGAGCGGATCCTATCTCGTTGCTTGGAGACACGATCAGAGGGGGGGGTGGATGGGGCTGATGTGGAGTTATTGATTTCCTTCTTTGCGTGTGCTTTGAACTTGATGTTTTAGCTTTGGTTGTTAAGTGGTCTTCTCAAGCCACCTACCCTGCCACGAACACGTCCAAGCCCCCGAGACCAAATCTCGGTCCAACGCTTGTAGCTGAAAGATCTGTTGTGCATGTGGGGGGAGAGGTGAAGGGAGGTACCTAAATGAAATGGGCCAGATTTGGAGCCTCAGCTACTTCCGTCATGCCTTGTGTTGGCGCGAGGGGGGGATCGTGTGTCTGTGGCGGTCGGTGGACATCCTCATCGTTGTGCCCGCCATCGCTCCCTGGTCGAACTACTTCGTCAGTTCTTCCGGGGAGCGGTCGCTGTGTTAATCCTCCAAGAACCCCCAAGACCGCAAGCACTTTACTTCCGTGATTTGGATTTTTCGGGGCCGGCTTTCCGGTGAGGGAATGCAAGTCCCAGATTGAGTATCATGGTCGTTTTACACCTATGGGCGAATAGATCGCTTGGTTAGAGCGCTTCCTTTTGAGCCAATCGAAGGCAGAAAGATTAAAGCGACACCGCCGCTAGCGTTTAATATCTTGTTTCTCAACCAACCGTTGCATTGGCATGCGTTGCGTCCAACCTTTTGGATCCTATTAGCAACAAAAAAATGCTCATTTAGCCTACAAATCTATTGGCCTTCTAAATCTATAACCCAGCTCATCTTCACCATCGAAAATTAACAAGAAAGAATCCAAGAAAGGTTCATGGAGCTTAGAAAAGGGGTCCCCTTAATACACCTCCAGATAACAGAGACCTTGTAACCGCGGCTAAGTAACTTGTAGGCGATGGTGAACCATCCATAGGCACAAAAAGAGCCTAATGAACTCTCACGCTTCCAGAGGGCCTACTTGAGAGGCCATATTAAAGTTTTTCTTAAAGTCATGTTTTGTTGGGCCTAACTTTCACCTTTTATTTGGTGTCTCATCCCATCCCTCTTGGCTATTGTCCCCAAAGTTTTGCAATAAGAAATCAAACTTTAAAAACTCAACATCAACTTTCTTTCAAATTTTTTTTTTCCAGTCCATGAATTGCCCACCTATAATCTATGTTATAGGTGATATATTGGGGTTGAAAAAGGTTAAGGGAGCTATGGGGTTTATAGATTAGATGGCTATAGTTGTATAGGTTATTAGACTATTATGCTTTATGGTTATATCAAGTTATTAAACTATACAAGCTATCAAATTATATGGTTATATTACACTATTACATTATATAAACTATTGTATTATATGACTATTTGATTTATGGGTGATAGGCTATAGGCTATGGCTTTAGGGTCTAGTTTTAAAGATTTTTGTTTGGTCTTGTCAGGGTTTATCTTGTGAGGTTTAGCACTTGAAATTTTAACATTTATTCTTTAAAAAATTTGTTGGGACTTTTGAGGTTTGAATTTTAGAGTTGACTTTTGGGGGTTTAAGCTTGAGATTTCAAGGTTTAGTTTTCATATTAGAGGCCCAGTTTTAGAGATTAGGATTAGGTTTAGGGTTAGGGTGCTTGAAGTTTAAGTTTTAAAGTTTATGGTAGGGCTTAAGATAAAGTCTAAAAAACAAGGTCAAAATGAGTGCTAAAGAATAACATGTTATTAAAAATGTGATTAAAGGTTTTAGTTAAAGCGTAAGTAAAGTGGATAAATAAAAAATCAGCCTTAAAAGTGTGGATTTCAATGTAAACTAAGTAGAAGGGAAGATTCTAAGTCCTATGGGCTCATGGGGGCTATATAAAAGGGAGGTTAAACCAAATCCTTGTCTTTTCATTTTTCATTCTAACACAGTTAGATATCTTCTTTAATTTCAATCTAAGGTGCTTCAAACAGTGATTGGAGCTCCTCCTTAAGATGAGAAAATGTTGCTTGATGAAATGGACCAAGGAGTTATTTTTTCCAATGTGATTTCAATGCTCTTAATTGTGAAGACCTTTTTAATGATAACAAAGATGATGAAACTTTGTTGATTCGATCACGGGGGTCCAAGATGTCTTAACCATGATGTGGGTCACACCGGTGTTATTTGAAAACCTCATTAATTTCACATTGATAAAATTTGAAGAGCTGGCACCTTGAGTAATGCCAATATTCATCTCCCACACTAAATCCAAAAGCCTTTTGCTTACCAAAGTTACATGATTAAAAGTAGGTGTCATATTAGGGTTAGCACTTGGTTTTTAAAGTTTAGGGTATAAAATAAAAGTTTAAGGTTCAAGGTGGAGTTCAAGTCTAAATTTTAAGATTTAAATTACAAAATTTAGGGTTAAGATAAAGTTTTAAAGTTTAGGTTTTAGGGTCTAAATTTTGGGGTTTAAGGCTTGAATAATTCAAGGTTTAAGATCTGAAATTTGGATAATAGGGTCTAAAATTGAGGTATTAGAATCTGAAATTTAAATATGAAGGTTTAGATTTTATAGTTAAGGTCTAAACTTTAGAGTTTAAGATCTGAATTTAAGGTTTAAGGTCTAAATTGAAGTATTAAGGTCTGAAATTTATGGTTCACATTTGGATTTTATGATTAGGGTTTGAAATTAGGGTTTAAGGTTTGAATTTTAAAAATTCGGGTTTGTAATTTAAGGTTTGAGGTTTGAAATTTTTTCTTGTATCATACCAAGGGATATGTTAGTTATATTAAGGAGGCCATCAAAAATAAGGCCTATGCAATGGTTTTTGAACTTCATATTGACTATGTCATCATTTGTGACACCTTTATGTGGACCTAGGAAAATTTGATTTTGTGTGACAACATGTTATTCATCATGTCATGTATTAACATTGCCCCATGAGATGAAATTTGTTGGCCCAAACCACATGAAAAGGTTGGCTTGGGTAAAAAAATTATGAGTTGCCAAGGTGCATTTGGTTCATCAATGGGACATTGGTTGAAATCTAGATACCATGGAAAGACCTAGAATATCAGTTATGGTTTATTGGCCAAAAGAAGATATATAAAATGGACAACACCATGGTTTGTTTATTTACATTGACAAAGATTACCCTAAATCTTACCATGGTGTTAGTATACTCTACTGCTCAACCATCTATCAAAAATGGCACTTGTATTTCACCCATGGGATGAATACTTTGAATATCTTTTGGATATTCAACCTATTTGGGGGAAGAAATGTTCATTATGTGAAGATAGGGAAATGAAAGTTATTGTTGGATGCAAACTATAGTGCAATCCAAACTTACAACAAAATTCATGAAGGAACTCAAGTGTAGGTGGAATGGGGAATTGATGAACCTAAGAAAAAATGGAAACACCTCATGAAAAAATTTCGTTCCACAAGAACAAAATTTTCATATATTTTTCAATCAAAGGCCCTCTTCACCAACTACTTACACAAACATTAAATAAACCTCACATACAAGGTCATATCATCATCAAAGACTACAACCCCAACCCTATTGCCTTAGGGTGGGCATGAAATTACTAATTATAGGCTAAAATTGCCCTAACATTTGTTCTTAGGTCTATAAGTAAACTTTAGGGTTGTTATTAGGGTGTAGGCTTTTAGGGTTTGGGGTTTAAAACTAGAGTTTAACATTTTAGGGTTTAGATTTTGGGTTTAAGGTATAGAATTAAAGTTTAAGGTACGTTATTAGGGTTTAGGGTTTGAAATTAGAGTTTCAAGCTTGAATTAAAATTTTAAAGCTTGGATTTAAGGTTTAATGATTTAGGGTCTTATTTTTGGTTAGGATTTAAAGTTTGAATTTAAAGTTTAGGGTCTAAGATTAGGGTCTAAAATTAAGGTTTAGGAGTTTGAAATTGAAATTTAAGGTTTCAATGTCTATATTTAGGGTTTAAAGTTTGGAATTTAAGGTGTATATTCTGAAATTTAATGTTCAATGTTTATGGAGTTAAAAGGAAATGGAGACAATTAGGATAGACCTTTGAATTTCTAAAAAATAATGTTTTCACATCAAAGTACTAATTATGATTTCAAAATTACCTTTTGTTATAAACTCTTCCTTTAAAATCACATTTCAATCTTTAACCATCTTCAAATTACTAATATTTACCTTCTTTTCCTCCCATGGTTGATGTCCATTTTGCTTAACAAAAAGGCATCATAAATAGTGAATGTAGATGAAAACCTACTTGCCATAATTGTCATGTTTTTGGAATTCACTATCACTATATCTATCTTGGTTAATTTTGTAATAGGGGTTTGCATCTCGATGAAGTTGGTCATAGGGTTAAAGTTTGAGGTGGCTGCACCAATGGAAGATCCATTTGGGTCATTAAAAGGAAGGCTAAGGCTAGGGGATGGGGTTAATGTTATGAATGTGTAATCAATGAAGCTTTGTCACCTCTTTAAAACATTTCGATTTGCATGCACATAAGTGGCTTTCATTCATTCAAAAAACTTATCACATGACAATGTGATTGGGTGCAGTCACAATAACACATACCATAGCAAATGTAATGTTTGCTTGGTTTTTTCATGTTTTAAAATCGTAATTTATTGATATTGAAATTATAAAATTTGTTTATATAGTTTTATTTTTAATATATCATGGGAACATGTGAATTAATTTGAAATTTTAAATCCAATGAATAAAAATTTAACAAAAGCACTCATTAAACATTATAAAATTTATTTTTAAACAGTAAAACACTTGTAAATGGATTTCACATTTTTTGAAAATGCATTTTCTTACCAAAAATTTTACATGAACTTTAATAAAATAGTATAAAAAATTTATAAAAGAAATTTAAAGATTTTTTCAATGATTTTTTCAAAAATATTCCAAGAATATTCCAGGAATATTTCCCCAAAAGTAGTCACAAAAGCAGTTAAAAAGCAAGTGAGTGTGGCTCATGTTATTTCATTTGCACTCAACTTGTTTTAAACCATTTTTATTGGAATTACTTTTTTTAACTCTTTCAAAATCTTTCATAAATAGTCCTTCAAAGTCTCCTTGGAAAATCATGGTAGGCCTTGAAATAATAATAAATAGATTTCTAGTGCAACATGTGGGATCAATTGAATCTTTTTTTTTGTCAATGGCCCAATGTTATAAGTGGCAAAATGAAGGATATACATCATTGCAAATGTGTTTAGTTATACAAATTTTTACAATTTGTTAGCCAAAACACCTTGTCTTGGCTAGGTTAAGTTGCCTTGTGCAAGGCAATTAATTCAAACACCTGGGTTTATGCCATGAACTTGCCCACCTTTGAAAGTTTGCAATTCTTAGAAAACCAACCTATTCATAACATTCACACTTAGACCTAAATTAAAAAGAAAATTTGTTTTTGGATTTATAAATCAATAATCAATAGAAATTAGTCAATATAAAAAATGAAGGATTGAAGGTCTATCTTTCCACAATTAAAAGATAGGGGACCATTACTAGACCTTAAATGACTTATAGAACCAAAATCACCAAGAAAACCACATGAAAATACCATATTTTGATATGTTTCACCAATAAATTTCAAAGGAAAATGACTAATAACAAAGTTAAATAAATGACCACCAAAAGCAAGACCACCTAAAACACCACTTGCAAATGGGTGAAAGTATGGTTGGCCAGTATCACAAGGAACATCACATTTTTATTTGATTAAAACCTTCAATTTTTTAAAAGTATAAAAACACTTAAAGAAGGGTTTTTATTTAATTTTTTAAATAAATTAATTAACTAAATTGTATAAATCTAGAAAATTTTGATAGAATTAAAAATATCTTGAATTTTGATCTTAATAATCATTTCCCAAGCAAAACGTTTCAAGAACATAATGATGGTTATGTTCTTTGATGTTTTTTGTCAAGCACACTTTTGACACTTATTTTGAGGTGAAGCATTTTTTAATATATAATTTTCAAAGCTAATTTAAATGGTATTTTATTTGATTTTTTATCAGTTAATTAATTGAATAAACATAATTTATAAGTTATGAATTTTCAAAGTTCAAGTTTGTGATTCTTGAAAGGGCCACATGAATTAAGAATAAAAATTTGTAGCAATTCCCACCTTTTTTATTCCAATGAAAATTTAAGGACATATATTTTAACATGCAATAGATAAACATGAAAAAATAATAATTTATAGTATTTTTTTAAATTAAAAAAAAGGTCCCAGAATATTATTTGACTAATTTTATTCTTTAACCATTCCTTGAGGTTGTTCCTTGTGGTAGCATTCAACGATATTTTCACCTAGATGGTATTTCATTAGAAATCAAAAGAAGATGACCAACAACAAAGTTTAAATGACCATTAGAACCAAGACCACCAAGAACACCTTCAAATGCCACATTATGGTCCATTTCACCAAAAATGAATAGAAGATGACCATCACTAGACCCTAGTTATAAACCAAAACCACATCCACCACCATTGCCTAGGGTTTGTTTCACAAGAAACCAAAGGAAGAAGACCATCAATATGGATTTAGATGACCATTAAAATGAAGATCGCCAAAAGGACCACTTGCATTGCCCAATTGAGGGTCTATACTTTATTTCACTTAAAATCAAAGAAATATTACCAACATAAAGCTTTAAATGATGATATTGCCCAAATTTAAAATATATTTCACCACAAATATTAAGAAGAAGACAATTGGAGCCTATGAGTTTAGATGACCACCAAAACTAAGATCACCAACAAGACCACCTACAAATCTATTAATTTAAGGTCTATTTCACCAAACATAAAAGGAAGATAACCATCAAAACCAAGAAGACCAAAAATACAATTTAGTTGCATTGCCAATTCAAGGTATGTTTCACCAAAAATCAAAGGAAGAAAACCATTAAAATAGGGGTTTAGATTACACCAAACATCAAGAACACTAGGAAAACCACTTGCTTTGTGAGTGGAACTCATCTATTTCACCAAAATTCAAATGAAGACAACCATCATTAGGCCTTAGATAAACACCATAATCAAGATCATCAAAAAATCATTTGCATTTGTGGAATCAAGGTCTTTTTTACTAGAATTCAAAAAAAGATGTACCCATTTATAAGAAAGATCCTTATTTTTTCTACTTTCCTCTCTAACCTATAGCTGAATTTGGGTTAATCCTTGTGGTTGATCACCAATCCACCTCCTTCACAAATTTGAAAAACAATTGCATAGAATACTCATTTAATTATTTAAAAAATTATCGTAACCAATTTTTTAAAATTATAATTAAAAATGTAAGCAATCAAATCACTCACATTATCCCCTCAATCCTTTCTAGGATTATGTAAGTGAGCATTTATGCATTTTCTTTTTATGATTGCACCCATTACAAGTTCTTGAAGGATATGGCAATAATGTTATGATAGTGGCAACCATGGCAAGGGCTAGGACACTCACATGGAAATTTATCTCATCCAATAATTTGGTTACAAATATTTTAAATTGTGAACATGAATTTATGATGAGTTTTTTCAAAGCTAGTATAGGGAGTTTTTTTTTACATAATCCTTCATATGATCATCCATTGGCAATCCAACTAACTAAAATGTGAAGAATGGTATGAAAATCTAACCACCTCCTGCCTCTAATGACTACCTCCCTCCTTTCCTAATAAGGACCTCATTCCTTTCTGTACCCTCCGTGGATATAAGAAAAGAAAATTTAAATGTGCCTTTTCATGTCCATAATATTTATAGTGACATTATTTATTCATTACTCTTCTTGTCTAACAATAAAAATAATAATGAAATATTGAAAACCATATGGGAACATAAGAAGAGAGGAAAATAAAGTCGATAATCACTGGTAATGTGAAGCACTGCAGAGCCCAAGTTAATATCAAGAGGTTATATACTTGTAGCTTCATAAAAAAGAATAGACTTAAAATAGACTTAAAATCAAACTTGAATTGGAACTAAAATTGCAAAAGACAAGTTCATACATGGGTTAGATACAGTGTTCCAATGAGTATAAAGGCATAAGGGTGCAACATGAAATTATTAGTCTTGGCTGTCATGATCAGCCGGTAAACCACTTGTTTTGAAGTTACCTTCTGATAAATATAATGACACTTTCTTATGTATCATGGTTCATGGGCATCCACAAGTTATTGGTGAACAGAAAATTGATCATAAGCCAATGATGTGCCATGCCAATGACAACACTATGGTGAATAAATTGCAGCTTTTACAGTAAAATTACACCTCTTAGTTTTTCAGAATGGATTTTTTTTGTGGGTCCCTCCAACATCAACACATCAAATTGACAACTATTTTATTGTAATTATAACATTTGATTGTTTTCTAAATGATACACTTTTTAAATTAGTTTGAAAGTTGAAAAGCCACCAATGATACCAACCTTGTTGCAATTGCTAGTAATCATTGATCACAAGCCACCTAGAATGCAGACTTCCTTTTTCAATGTGGAGATTGTTAAATTCAACTTGGAATATAGAAGGATGTGTTAAAAGAAAATCGAGACATTCATTATTATGTCTCAAACTCCTGACACCCTACCACCTTTAGCAGGTCCTACCCCAGGAGACCCAACTCCTAAAGATCCTACCCAGAGAACCTACTCTTGGATAGGATACAAAGGAAAGGGGCAGTTCATGGCTTTTGAGAAACAAAGATATCCCATAAAAGCACCACTGGAAACAGAATTTCATTGCTAACAAATTTCATCTACACCTAAACCCTTCAAACTTTGTCTATTCAACTCAACAAAGCCAATACCCATGAAACATTGCTCTTAAGACCATCTCCTGCGGTGCTCAGAAAGTGACCCTGCTAAATATTTTTCACATCCAAGTTCTAGTTACTTTTTTCCAACCCCACCCATAAAACTGAAATTGGGACTGCAAATAGGTGTGGGACTACTAAAAGCAACCCACCTGGAGCAATCAGGCTATCTGGCCAAACAGAAACAGGGAAAAGTCAATAAATACGGTTTAACTGTAGTTATTAGATTGTTCTAACTTGCAGGGCAACTGCATTTTTTCAGCATCACAGCAGTCTCCAGTGGATCCACTGGATTTCACTGCTGAACCTCATCCAAGATTTCCAGTGCAGGGCCACATACTGAGCGCCGGTGGAGATGCTCTAAGTGCTTTGTTTTGTGTTTGATGAAAACTCTGCAGCAGCAAGCATAGAATTGTGTCAAAAAAGAGTTCTCAAATTAGGAGCATTTGAAGAAATACCTAGCATATTTTTTCATGTTGATGGATGCAACGGGCTGCACAGCTTGTTCTCTCTTCCTTCCATCTTAATCTGTGCTCCTGGTATCAAACCACTTTCAAGGTGGGTACTTTTCTGCAATCCTTTACTTTCAGCAGATATTCAGCAGAAAGGAAATTACTTCTCTAAGTTCATGATAAACTTTTTGATAAATACAACATTGGAAGTTTATCTACATTGGAAGCTACATGGAGCTTCAGCAGTACCACCATGTGTAGAAAGAATAAACAAAATAGAACCACCTTCATAACTTAGCAATGTCAGCTTACTGAATCCTTGTCCTTAATCTTACCAACAAGAGCTTCCACCCCACAATCTTGCTTGCAGAGATGGGCTTTCAGCAATTCTCTCCTGGACTGATCACAGAAAACGAACATAAAAAATTAGCACAATCTTCCTGACACCCTTGATACTCAGACCACTCTTCCTTCTATTCTGGTGAATGTAGCACCCCTTCCTCTTAAATACTTTTGCAAGCGAAGGATTGGTAGCTTCTTTGGCAGTAAATGTAATTTCAGCTCCTCTGAAGCTCAGATTCTGAGATGACAGCAGCTGATTTGGTTTCAACTCCTCTGAAGCTCAAACTCTGAGATGACAGCCAGCAATGTTGGTTCAAAATACTGCAGGCCTGTGTGAAAGGTTCTGGAACAGGGAGTGATCATCCCCACTTCTGTTATACATGGTCTGCAGTCATAAGACCTCTCCCAAAAACTGCTTGAAGTGGGGAAAGACTTAGTGCAACATTTGCCTGACTCTGTTGAGTTCATACTCCATCATGCTGTCCCTGAACACTGCAGCCAAACTCATAAGACACCCAATGAGAAAAGACAAGAAAAATAAGCAGGAAAACAAAATGGTGGCAAAGTATGACATGAAAATGACATCCTAAATCTCTCAAGAAAATGCTGAAATGTTGCAGACTTGTTATCAACATAGCTTGGTCTTTGGCAAGTTCTGGTAGCAATTTAATGCTTACCTTTTGCAAAAAATGTGAACTGTAGAAGGGACTAATAGGGTGGGAACATGTGGCCACTTTTGTCACAATCAATCTTCATCCATTACAAATATCTCAGGTGGCAAAGAGAACTCCTTTTGCTCTTTCAGCATCTCCACTTCCTTATGATCCACTGTCTGCCATCCATCAAGGTAGCTCAGAAATAGAAAAGCACATTACAAAACAAGCTTTCACTAGAGAAAGGCTTGACCCTGCTTGCTGCATGATACCTTGCAACCAGTTTAGAAGGAACAAGTGAGATAAATGGAGAGAGATGGAGAGAGAGAGAGGGAAAAGGATGGTTCATGAAGAGATGAGATGTGCCAGTGTCCAAAACCAGGCATTTAATCCAGTTGGAACACTTGTAAGTGCTCTGCTTCTTACCATGTGATCAAGATTGTAGCAACGGTCCAGAAGCTGGAGGACTTCATCTGATGTGAAGCGCCGCTTTAACCTGCAGCATCCAGCTCCTTTAGATTATAATGAGCACAAACACCTCATTCAAAAAATCTTACTTTTGTCATACAAGAGATGGCAGAGAACTCCATGACAATGCTTCAAAGGTAACCCTTTTGTGAGTTCCAAAACCAAAACTGATTTAACTAGAATAAGTGCAGTCATAACCTCATGAGTGTCCCGCAAACAGTCACTCACAAAGCATCAGACCATCACCTTCATCATGAACTCCCCCACTGACTTCATAAGCTCCCAATGGTGGATGTAGACAATTATAATAATGAGCCATTATCTTCAGACAAATCTTGGACAAACATCTGCATCCTGAGTGTCTTTTGCATTTCAGGAAGAAATGGGAAGACTCAAGTTATCATGTCATCTAAAAATGCAATTGAATGCATATCTTCATAAGTATTAAGAACCTCTCTGTACTTAAGATTTACATGAGCATGAATAGAATTGAGAAATGACCCAATATTATTGTCATAAAGACTTTCACTCCAACAACATACAAGAGAACAAGAAAAGGAAAAGAAAAGAAACCCAGAGAAAAGACTGAGAGCAGTTTGGACAACAGCAACAGTCACCTACATGTTCAGAGTTACACTTCAACAGCAACATGTGGGGTATCAACTACTAACTAGCTACCATAGCATCCATACTAATTTCATGAGCTCCCAGCTAAGTGGAGGTCAATGTCATGCATTAACCAGTGGTACCAACTTTCTGTCACAAGTCTGACAGTAATGAGAAAACTCGGTGAGGATTTTGGCTAGCTAAAAAAACTATGAAAGAGAAGATAACAGAAAAAGCAAAGTTAAGGAACACAAAAAGAAGAAAAACCAAACAAGGAAAGAGGAAGAGAACACAGAAAACAGAGAGAAGCATGATCATATATTCCAAGACAGCATCTAAGCCAAAGGCATAGAGAGGCCTTCATAAAGGGTGGTGGTTGGGACCTCCTGTAGCATAAACATCTCATTAAAGCACACCACTAATTGCATCTCAACAGCACATACAGTTCACCCAACAACAAAAAATGTTAAATGACAATGGCCATTCACGACCTAACAACAGGTTGGGGCAAGTGAACCTTCGTTCCAGATACTCCATAAGGCCAAAAAGAATAAAATGTCGGTGCATTCCTGTACCATGCAACATCTCACAATCAACTTTTTATGTTTCACTGCTTTGCTCTTAGCTCCTGCTGCTTCTAGTACAACACAATTAAGCACAACAAATCTCTTCAAGAACTGTGATCAGATTGAATCTCTACAAAGAGCATTTTGAGGCATGTTGAAAGAACCTTTGAGGCGCCAATGAGGATAAGTTAAAAGTGCATTTTGCAGCTCAAATTCCAGTTCTGTTTGATCTGTATCCTGCACACACACCATTTGCTCCAGCAATGTGCTTGTGGAAAAAAAACTATAAATATGTATAAAGTGCTTTATCTTGAGGGGTAGAAACAAATCTAACAATGGGTGTTTGATTCAATGAAGGGTGAAGGACATACAGTTTGAAGAGAAGAGGAAGATGAAATTGGGGCAGTGTTGTCAGGTGATATGTGAGAAGAAGGTGCACTTGCAGGAGCACTGGTAGGCACACTTGCTGCAGGCGGTGTCACCGGTCTGGAAGCCTTTTCTCCCCCTTTACCCTTTTTCTTCGGTGCCATAGCCAGATCAGAAGCTCCACCAAGACAACTGTCATTGCAAACATTCACTGCAAGTAGAGTTGGTACTTAATGGTCAAGATAGAATACCAAAAGAAAACAGGAAGTGCACAATGCAGTACAGAACCAACAAGACAAGATCTGAAGAATTCTGCAACCACATGAAATTGTCATGAGTTCAGAATGTTGTTATAGCTTCCAGATGGCCACAATACTGGAAAATGAGATCAGCTCAGTTGCCCAATTCTACCATGCAAGGATGGTGAGGAGGAACCCTAGGTTTCACAAACTGGCTCACTGGCCACATTCTAGAGTTGGAGCTGGATGTGGACAACTTCTACTCTACTGGCAGTAACCAAGAGCCACATGCCAGTAGCATGTATTTCCCTCCTTCAAAACGTCTGGAATCCGTGTCTTCACATCCCCAGCTTGTTCACCCACTTACTCCCAATCTAGATGGATAGATTGTTGCAGACACAAAACCACTGGCACTAGGGTTACTACCAAACCCTAACCACCAGGCTAATGACTGGAATAACGTCATATTGCATACGGATTGTGCGGTTGTTGGACACACATGCGTCAGAAGGATACTTTAGGCTTGCAGAAAGTTGGATGCCAAGTTGATGCAGATCATGGCACCGGCGGCTAAGGGCAAGTTCAAACACTGTAAATCATGACAAGAGTGCGAAACTAGTATGGACTTAGAACAGTTTTCTGTACATGCGTTCCTCGGAAGAACGACTAGAGATACGGAAACCGACAGCTTCTCGAAAAGCAAACATCTAACCTAACATCTGGATCAGCAGCTGGAAGATGCATATTATATAGACAAAGAAGGTTGCTCACCAGTTCTTCCGATGCGACGAGGAGGTGGAGTAAGCTGGAGCTTGTGTCGAAACGATGCGATGCGATGATTTGCAGAGAACGTCCCGTGATCGCCAGGATAAGAAACAGAAGCTGATTGAACAACCAAAGAATACAAACAACGGGGACCCGATCGATTTGAGAAGAAATCCACAACCAAAAGTTCAGCAAAAGATCTGCTTGATTACGAGTTGGGGGGTGCGCTAGAATACTGCGAGATGGGGCTGCGACAGGAACTGGCGATGTTGCACCAACGAGAGCGAACTCCAAAACCCCGTTGCCGGAACTGAAGGCCAACGAAGAAGACGATGCAACAGCGCAAGAGAGAGCAGCACGTCGCCGGAAGGCCGGAGAACACGACACGAAGGCGCAGTGCAAGAGACTGGGAGGCTTCTAGTCGAGGTCTCAATCGACATCCCAAGGGGACGTATCTTCGTATCTTCCCACCGTCCTTTTCGACGTCCTAATTCAAGTCTCTTCGTATTAACTACCTCTCATATTGATGAGGGAGGTGGGGGCCCAAGGGTCATAAGAGGCACTTCACACTAGGGCCTGATTAATAAGTCCCAATTCATTCTTGCAATTTGACTAGTTTAGAGCTCCAAATTGGGACCAAGTCCCTCACATTAGGGCTTGATTTTCAAGTCCCTCACATGAGTACCAATCTTATTTGGCTGTACTTTTTGGCCTTATGAGTGGGGACTTCGGCAAGGAGTTGTGTGGACCAAAATGGAAACCCAACTCCAAAGACAAGTTCCAGTCATATTTTTTATTAAAATCATCAAAAAGTGGCTTGATCCTCTCTCCTCATTGTAAGAGTCTTTCTTTGACATGAAATTGAAGTTGGCAAGCATGTTGTCTTTCTTTTTCAAGAGTGTTGGAGCTAGAAAGTAAGGTTTAGGGCAAAATATTGTTTTTTCATGTGAAAAGATGAAGCGTTTTTCACAAAATGTTTATGGGTAAACTTTGAAAAAGTGTGCTGGTTGGGAGAATTTTTTCCTGCAGATACAGAGAGATCATACCGTGCATTTAGTTTGTTTCCATTTCAAGGTTGAGCTAAAAAACATATTTTGTTAATATGCAAATGATTCAAAGTGAGAATGAAAAGCAGAGGCTAGAAGATGAGGTTGAAGGTAGTAGAAGTCAGCAAGGATTTTCTGACCTAAGAAAATGACACTTGAAAAATAAAAAACAAGTGCATCCAAGAAGAAAGTTCAAGAACAATTTAGCAAAGGTGAAAGGTGAAAATGCAAATGCAGAAGCACCAAAGATCAATGGGAAAGATATGGATGTGCATGGCTTGATTTCTCTTGATGGGAAGATGGAGCCCGAATTTATCAAGAATGACAAAAAGCAAGATAATTTATTTTTAAAAGTTTTATATTCATTTTAAAACAATGGAGGGCTTTTTATTCTTTTCTAATGTGTAAAGAGGCAAAATGAAAGAACAAAGAGAAATGACAAGATTTAGGAATAAGAAAAGCGTGGGACTTTGCCTTCCTCATGGGACTTGGGCCTTGAACTCGGGACCAAGTTCTTCACACTGTGGCACACCAAATTTGAAGAATAATAATATTTATTATACTCCCAGGGCCTGATTTCTATCGAACTTTGTCATTTCTTGGGACTTATGAAATTGGGCCTTAGCACACAGTGTGAAGAGCCCTTAAATTTGTCTTCACTTGCGGAACTTTTGGGGTTCCTTTTGTTATTACCTCAACTTTTGTCTTTTTCATTTTTTCTTTTGAACCACAACAGCATACCCAACCTGACAAGCCGTTGGCACCCCCAAGTCAAGCTAGTTAGCGGAGGGCCGGCGGTAGTTTCATCTGCACTCCACTGGGTTTGAACTCAGGACCTTTTCCACCGTTTGTCTTTTGCAACCTCTTATTAAGTGCTAGGTGAAGCCTTAGGCTGCAGGCTTTGCCACAATAATGGCTCACTCTGCAGAGCCTAAGAACAAGCAAGTTTGATTCCAGTAAAGCTTGTGGTTCAGGGCTTTGCAGCGTGCCAAAACCTAGGCAGAATTTGATTTCCTGAGTCACTGAAAGTGGGGAGGTGGATGGGAAATGAGAAACAGTGGGCTTCATGAAAAACCATAAAGCCCACCAAGGACATATAAAGCTGGCCTGACTCTTCATGCAAGTAGTTTTAAGCACCTTAACATGGCCATAAAGAACTAGCCAGTTTCTTTCCTCTGTATAGAATAGTATGGCCTGTGCTGTTGGCCCAAGTGTTACCACGTCCTCAACTGATTTTTCCTTCCAAAACCTGGTTTTTTGGAATTTGTTTACATTTTCAGTGATAGAAATCACTTTTAAATCAATATCTCCCACATTCTGAATCCAAATCTTATCAAATAAATTCCATTAAACCCTGCTCATCAAAATCTTTCCAACAACGTCAAAGGCACATTCCAATTCCTTCGAAATTTTCAGCTACGATTTAATTTAATTTTTAGTGAAGAAATCATTCAATATTCAAGAACTTTTGCATCGCAAGTCAAAACACCACAAAACCAAGCCAATAAACCCCTCCTTGTCAAGAGCTTTCCAAAGATACCAAGAACATGATCTGAAGCATCCCAGTCCAGTGGATCTCATAAGTACAAACAAAACAAACAAACAAACAAACAAACTACCTTCCTTCATTTTTTGATCATTTTTTGGTCATTCAAGGATGTCTTCCAATATTACCAAGATTTTTGTTTTTCAGTACCCTTGGATCTATGAGTTAGCTTCAAAGAGGCGGAGAACAGCAATGACAACGATGGCAATGGAACAATGTAGGACCCTAAGAACTGTGGCCAATGGATGCAAAAAAAATAGTGTATGAGCTATTACCATGGAACAATTGTAGGAGTCTGAGAGCTGTGAATCGAACTATTAGTCAAGTTGATAAAATACTAACGGATCATGATGGATGCAAAGAACAGCAATGACATTGATGGCAATGGTGTTTCAACAATGGCAACCCAGGTTGCAAGGATGTAACACCTCATATTTGCCCACCACTAACCCACTAAAGAGAAGTAATAGGAGGAACAGACACCAGGTTGGGAGGTGCATGCGATGAGAGGTTGGTAGTTTTCAAGGTTGTGGTGAAGAAGGGGTTTGGTAAATGCTTGAGGAGACAAAACATGGAACATGTGGGTGGTGTTTAAGGCCCACCATCACTATTGTGCTCTTGCAATGGTCAAGCCTACCTTTGTTAACACTACAAAAAGGTTTTTCTTTTTAAAAATTATTTTAAGGTTTGATTGGGTTTTAATGTTTTTGGGTGTAGCCCTATGTTTTTGTATGGTTCCCTATTTACATCTTCCATCAGTTCAAAATGCCTTTTGTTCACATTGCTCTAGCCTTTACATTTTAAGGGGCCTTTCAAAACATGTCACCCTCATGCCAACCTCGTCTCCTAAGTTAACCAAGCTACTTTGTCTTTGCAAGTGTCCTTCTCTTCCCCTATGCTACACCTTAGTTATATCCCCCTTGCTTCTTGGGGTTGGCTATGGGTTTAATCTAATTTCATTTTGGGGGTTGTTTGAAGCTCGTTTCATGTGCCCTCATTTGTTTCATAACTACGAGCCATCCAACACAAAATCAAACAAGCTTTTCACCTACCTTTTAACCAAATTACTTGAGATCTAATGGACAAATCAACATGGTTCCTTCTCCTCCTGTTGCCACATTGGTGTTTGCATTATATTTAAGGAGGTCGTTTAGGTTAACGAAAGTTTTCTGCCTACCTTAGGAAGTTTATGGCGAAGTAACTTCTGAAATTTGGAAGTTACTTTGGGACTGACTAGTCTCCTTCTGCTTCTTTTCTTTCCCTGCTTTACAAATGGAATCTTGAAATTTTAATTAATTATTGGGCAGACATGTGCTGA
>Ga0116231_10003760_pt1 | contig 31209 bp, 30 predicted proteins | sample S1TSphgellanicum_2_FD_89695 | JGI IMG/M metagenome (GOLD analysis project Ga0116231, IMG submission 89695) | Host-associated microbial communities from peat moss isolated from Minnesota, USA - S1T2_Fd - Sphagnum magellanicum MG | ecosystem: Host-associated > Plants > Peat moss > Unclassified... | reverse complement strand
TTTTTTTTCTTGAAATAACACACCTGTGCATTATGCACAAGGTTCACACTAGTATGAATAAAAACAAATAGTTTGTTGAAATTGACATTATTAATGATGCAAAATAGTTTTGTATTTTGGAGAGATGTTAATACCCCTGCTTGTAATATAAAAAGTGCAAGATGGAATGAAGTCTTAATGTTTTGTGCCCAAACATTTTTAACAACAATATTTGTTTTATCACATGTTTGAAAGAAGTTATTTAGCTAAACATTAATAGGATTTTAGAAAAAAACAACTATGTTTACAACTAGACTTATACTCATTTTGGATTAAATGACTATAGTCACTAGAGTTGTGCCAGACAACTTGCTTAAGCAACTCAACATGACATGTGTCAAGTTGTGTCCAAAACAATTACATGTAATGTTCACATGGATAAATAAAAATATCTCATCATTTAAGACACATGTAGTCATGTTATAGTCATTTACAACACCATGTAGTCATATTGTAATCATTTAGGATCAAGTTTAGAATGTCATTAGAAGGAATTCAACCTTCATCTCCATGGCCACAAACCAACTCCTTAACCATCTAACCAATATTTCAACTTGTGACATATTATGTCATCACATAAATATAAACATGTATATTTCAAGTCTAATGCATATTCATATCATAAATTAATTATGTAAGTTCATAATAAATGAATTTCACATTTTAATTACACAATTATAATTTATTTAAATAAATATTTTAAATTCAATATTCAAATTTAATGTTTTAAGATTATGATATTAGTTATAAATTAAATATAATTTTAATTTTTAAATTCATTTTAATATCATATATAATATTATTAATAATTGTGTCAAACTGATTTAATATTTTGGGCCATAAATTAAAATTGAAATTAAAATTCTAAATTGAATTTAATCCAAATTTTTAATTCCATGCTTCTATAAAAATTTTAATTTCAGAATTCCAGATGTAAATATATTATATCAATTTAAAATATTTATTTAAAAAAATTTAATGTAAAATTTTAAACTATAAACATACACATCAATATCACATGATTTAATTTTTAAAAATAAATTTAATTATCATTGATTAAACCTTTATACATGTATGCATGCCATTTGTAAAAATAAACAAACTAAAATATAACATTTTTATAAATCCCTAAAAAATGATTCCACTTGAACTTCATATACACATGTTCTAAGTATCAACAATGTTACAAAATAGGTATATATGTGTTCATAGTGCTAATATTGCTAAACACATATTGGAAGAAAAATTCTTGTTGTAGCAGTTGTTTCTTAATTTCTACTTGTTTGTAAACATATTGGTTAAACATGTTTTACAATTCTTGAAGTAGCAATTTTAATGGAATTTAATAACAAAGTCAATGTGATCCCTAATCAAAATGTTCAACTATTTGATTTGTATTGTTAAATATGAGTGCATTTTAGTTTTTGATGGCATTTGTTTCCCTTTGAAAGGATTGGTAGGGGAACTTGGTGTAGGTAGAAATGCTTGGCAAGTGGTGATGGTGGTTGAACAAGAAAATGCAAATATGTGAGAATGTAGTCATTGTAAGGTTGAATTGTAAATAAATTCAAACAATTTTATACCTAAGATCGTAGTTTTTGTTTGTGAGGTTATACATCCTTGCATTTCATACAATGTGATTTTGAGTTATAACATCTTTGCACTTAAATGTAGTGTTAAATGTTGATGGTTTACATAATGGTCATTAATGTTGAATTGATCCAGTGCTTCATCAACTTTAGTGTACTTGCAAACTATTACATCAACTACTAGACATGTTTATGGATTTTGTGAATTATCTCTTCCTCATTATAAGAAAAATGTAATCTTAGCATGACAATATGCTTTTTTCAAAAAAAAATCATTTTTGAGGTATGATTTTAATAGTTGCCTATACTAGTTTAAATTTGCATTTGAAAGGGGCAAAATTGTTTATGGTGCTAAAAAATTAGCATGTTGAAGATATTAACTAATCAATTTGGTAAGTAAGCTTATTTAATAACATCACTAGAGTCTTCCAACTTGAAATGTTGAAGGTTAGAAAAGTGTTGGGTGTTCTATGAATGGTGGCACCTTGACATGTCTTTTTTTTGTAATTTCATTTTTCTCCTTTTGTTTAAAATCACCTAGTTATATTTGCACCATGATGGGATACTTCCACAATGTGGTGTTAAATAACCTCCTTGTTGGATTGGTTCACTTGATTTGATGGCATCATGTAGTCAATCATTAGTAGCCTTCAAGCTCTTTGATGACCATTACTCATTATAAATTTCTTGGCAAATTTCTCTCGAGTTCTTTCAAGCTTTGCTACCTTTTCAACTATTATTTTGAGCACTCTTATTTCTTTGGTCTCCTTCAACTCTCATTTCTTATATTCACAATCATTGGTAGGTTTTATTTCATTCCAAAGCTTGTAGGTACTCCTCTCTTGTTATGATGATTGATTTGTTATAATCAAGGATGGGATGATCTAACCTCTTTCTTTTTGGGCATTCCAGTTGCGACATAATAAAAAACTTGGAGATGTTTTGTTGTTAATTATCTTGGACATAAGTAGTGACATTTGATTGTGGTGTGTGGTTGGACATGTATCGATCATCATCTTCCAATTCCTCCACAAATTAGTGACATCGTTCTAATTGTGTTTCAAATATGCCCTCCATTGCTAGCTTTTGAAATTCAAAAACATTGATTTGTAATGTTTGTTGGTTAGCTTCAACATCAAATGTGCTATTTGAATCTAGATAAGAGACGTCCTTGGTTAAGAATGTCATGTTTGGCCCCATTTTTCCCTCTATTGCATTAAGATCAAAACGCCACATTCATGTTTTTAAAAAGCCCTTCAAGATGTTTCTTGTCATGGATTTCTACAAGGCCAATGAAACCCATTGTGCCAAATCTTCCTTTTGTGCAAATTCGTGCTTGTTGACAAGATTCCAAATATCTCGAAACTTGCAAAATGCAATTTTGAATGACTTTAAGACACTCGCATCCAAAGGTTGGAGTTCTAAGAAGTGTGGGTCGGTAGGGTGGGTAAATCCAAACCCACATCCTTAGCTTGTTGAATAGTTTTCAAAGTGACGTGGGAATTGTGTCCATCAAGGATTAGAAGGTGTTGATTAAAATGAAAGATGAGAAATGTACTCCATGCCATCATTCACCAACATCACAAAATGAACAATCCAATTAGCACATAATTGGTTGGTCATCCAAGCTTTGGATTGCATGGCCATGGTGGCACCATTTTCGCAACGCTTAATGTAGTTTTTGCACATCCACTTCCCTTTGAAAATGTAGGAATTGGGAATGTTTGTTGCTGCAACATTGATACAAGTGAGCACAGACAACCACTTTCGCTCTTTTGGAATAATAGTGTATGAAATGTGAGCCTTTCTTTGCAAGGATTCACCCTTGGCCACCACATCTAGCTTGTGCTCTTGACTCATCACAATTCTAGACGTGGGATGGAGTTCATAGAGTTTTTCCAAATTTGCATAGAAACTTGCAACATTGTCCACATTTAGCCCTTTGACCTTACTTATTTCTAGCCCTTGAGCCACTCTCAAAGTCAATGGGGTGTTTTATTTTGAACCATTTCCACTAGCTTTGCCTAGGAACACCATGTGTGAATGGTGTCACTTTCTCTTGTGTTATTTCTGCAACTTCAAATTTGAGTTTTTGAATTGACACAAATAGACCAATTTGTTGCATCTGTAGCACCCAATTGACAATGTGTTTCTCTTCTCATGCAGATAACGTTGCATCCTTTCCACTCTTTCGAGATTTTGTTTTTCCATTGACATGGTCATTCAAAAAGGTCCTTGGAATGCCAAAATGACAAGCTGCAGCCTGCCATACTAAGTGCAGAACCCATGTCCCCTGCCGTCAAGGCCTTTTTCAAGGACTCATCGCTCCAGTTTCCTTGCTTGCATCTTGTAAGTCAAATTTTCTTTTTGGGTAGCAAGTGTAGGATTTTTGGGAGACTGGACGATTTTCAAATCCTGGTGTAATGGCATGATTCTGAAATATGTCGGGGTAAGTTTCTGACCCAGAATCTAGTGTAGCCCGAGTCCTTGAACTGAACTGTTGCTTCAACTCCTCCCAGCTTGTTGGACCTTCATCTTCTCCTTATACATCATGCATGAAGGTTGGATCATGCTCCTTTAAACCCTCACGCTTTGTTGAATATTGAAGTTCCTCATTTTGACAAAGACTCTTTATGCTAGTACTGTTAGATATTTGGTTTGAGTCCCGAAATGGTGGAATGAACATTTATATACCCCAAACTAGACCAATACCCATGTATGTAAAGCTCTTCAATGATGAACTTGCAAACAATTTGTCTATTGCACTATTGTCTTCACATTCAAAAGTTGAATGTAAGCAAAGAGAAACAATGATTCAGCAAAAGTAGAATAGTTTTTTAGGGTGCCAAGTTGTATTCATTGAGTTAGAAATCAGCTGAAAGCATTGAAACATATTTTACATACTTCAACTTGAAAAGAGAGCCCAATAGACTTGATATTATTGCATCTGAGATGCTTAGAACCATTCAGAAGAGTGCTAACCAATAGATCGAAAAACATGTCATTTATTGTCATCTCAAAATTTTGAAATTAAACATAATTCATCTTGAAAACCAGCCTTCTAGTCACCTAAATCTATTATTTATGATAGATCCATAAAATACACACAAAATTAGTTCCATTGCTGTTCTAATCAGTGTATAAAAACTTTTTTAAAAAAAACATCCATTATGGTTTTATTAGTGCAAAAGACTGTTTTTTAAAACATACATAATGGCTTTGGTTAGGTGATAAAAAGGTGCCTTATGGTAAATTAATCCATTATTGTAGAATGTTACCCATTTCCCCCCTCCCCAACTTAACCAGTGGTGATAGGAGACCACCCTAAGGGTTGGTTTAGGGTGTAGTGGTGGAATTAGGTGGCTCTACCTTAGCCTCATCTGGACACTGACCAGTGATTTTTTATTTTGGTGATTTTTTTTTGCCACTTGATGATCCTGAAACAAAAGGGAAAAAGTTGGAAATTTTCGTTTTTTTGAGTGAAAATCTGAGAAAAAAAAATGCTGATTTTTCTGGGAAAAATCACCAAACTCTAGAAACCACAAAACTGAAAAAAGAAAAGAAAAGGAAAAAAAAAAGCCCTGACACCAACATTGAAAAAAGTGGATGAACTTGAACACCTTACCTGTTGAAAATAGTCTTGGAATGGATGACTTTCCAATGTACACACACACATTTGATCCCTACTAATAGGGCACCATGTTTTTTTTCTGAGCAAATTTTTGCACTATGGTGAGCAAGAAATTCGGAAATTTTATTGCAAATTCGAAAAAATTGCTTGAAATTTAGAAAAATCCACCAGACCTTGGAAAGCACAAAATTGAAGGAAATACATATAATTAAAAAAGAAAAATGGAAAAAACCCCTAATAGGGAAGATGAAGCAATCCCCTCTGTGGTAATAAGGGAACGAGGGTTCTCAGAAAGATTTGATCTTGTGGGATCTAACGTCAGAAAAAGTGTGTGAGCAGATCTGTAAATTTAGTGGGGATATAATACAAAACGAAGCAAAAAGAGTAAAATAAGAATTAGCCCACGGTGAGGATCGAACTCACGACCTTTCCCTTACGAAGGGAACGCACTACCACTATGCTACGAAGGCAAATGCAAGAGCGGAGGAAGCATTAATAATTAATATAGTTTTAAAAATATATATAGATAACAGAACTTCTTTTATCGTTTCACTACCACGATTTTTGCCCTTGCAACATGTCCATACAATTGCATATGTATTGCTGGGGGATGATGAGCAGATGGTTATTTGGGTTTAGGGTGAGCAGAAAGTTGGAGCAGATGGCATCTCTATTTAGCTTCCCTGCAATGTCAAACTCCATATTTGCTCCAACATGGAAAGCTATCATGCCAGACTAGTACCATCCTCTGAAGTGTCTATCATAAACTCAAGGACCCAAATCTCTAGAATGTTAGCACTAATCCTTTAGTAAGTTAGTGTGAAAAGTAGGACCAATTGAAGGTGGGCTTTGTGTGGTTCCACCTCCAGCAATCAGAAGGCAAGTGAAAAGAAATTAAGGTGATTTGCACTATCATTCCTGAAATATTGCTCCACCGAGGTTTGCATCAATATGACTACCTAATATAAATTTTTAACAGATGTGGAAATGGAGGAACTTGAACCTCGCAAATTTGTTATGTCCTTTGGTTGTCCCCCTGGATTTCCTGCACACAATAAAGGTATCGGTAAAGTCATCCTGTCTTCACCTTGTCTTTTAGCCCCCTAACCCCTCTTTTAGTGGTATCCGCAAGGTAAGGAAATTTTATTAAATCTTACTGTGAAATGCTGAATCTCAGCATTTAATGCACAAGGTTCAAGAGGCATTATAGTAGCTGTACAGGTAGGAGCAGTGAAAATCTATGTAGTGGCAGTGGAGGCGGTCAGGAAAAAAGAAAGACAAGATGAAACTCAGGAAACCATCAAAATTGATGGTTTTCTGAGTTTCACTCCCCCTTGAATGCTAATGTACTTTTTTATGTAGGATTTTTAAAAATCTCACCCTGCGTATGACCAAACTCGGAGTACTGACGCTGTCTTTTCCTCACTTTACGGATATCTCGAATGTTTAAATTTTGGATACAATGGAAGGGGCACTTGTACTGCTGTATCATACCACCTTTCCTTCAGGTTAAGTTCAGTTGTACCTCTAAACTCCTTAATCCCTAAATGTCAGCGGTGAAATCCCAAGGGAGAGTGATCTGCCCTGACGTTTAGGGGTTAGGGGAGTAGAGTCTTCAAGACAAGATCCAAAGACTTATGTCTTGATACCTGCACCAATCCTCATGGATGCTAGTGTTGCAGTTTCATTGCATGTGAGGAAGCGTGAAGGAGCTGTACAGACCTGTGCCAACTTTTCTAGTGAAGGGTAAAGCACTAGGTCGAGGGCAATACCAAAATAAGGGTGCACGAGCCGATAAGACCTGCCAAAAACTTAAGTGAAGAAACCAAGGCGAAATAGGAGGGGGGTATTATGAAAAACGAAATGCTCTCCCAGCTCCCCTGGATGAAAAAATATACTTCATAAGGTTACCTCCAGATACACTGCAAAATTTCTGGCAGGTCATTACCAGGGTTGTCTGGTTCTTCCTTTTTGAGAGAACCTCTGGTTCAGTTCTGACATTTAAAAATTTGTGACGATTGGGTTGTATTTGATGATTCTCTAGTTAAGGGTTTGAACCCTTCTGTTCTGGTTCTATCACATTTTTTCAAATTCAAGAACCTTTGGACTCGATTTTGAATGGGGCATGTTTGGTTTCATGTACACATTACACATTCCCCAATGCTAAAAATTATGTGAATACAAAGTTCTACAACAAATTCAAATAAGGGTCTATGTAAATATAGAGTTAAACAACTAATTAAAATTAATAATTAATTATAAAGTTCAGTCTACTTATTAACTTTTGCAAAAACTCAACTTTTTTACATATATATTCTTACCCTATTTTCAAAAATATTTTTCCACAGTTCTGATTCCACTTTCGAATCTATCAAAACATTTTTTCAAAGGTCTAATTCTTGTGCTGGTTCCAACAAGTTGATGTCAACTTAGGTCTGAGTTACAAGAACCTAACCCTGAACCTTTGATTTTTACCCTTCAAATCGCATACCCTCACAACAATGATCATTACATGTAATAGGAGAGCACCTCATGGAGGGTCTTTACAATTGGTGAACCTAGGCTGCAGGTTTATATAACCAGAATCAGGCCCAGACTCAGACTCCACCTCACATGGGCCTTTATTCTGGTATAACCTGCAGCCTCAGGCATAACCCTAATTTAAATGGTAAATAATATTTGAGAAGACACAAAGAGCATGTGGTCGCGTGGCCTAATGGATAAGGCGCTCGCCTCCGGAGCGGGAGATTGTGGGTTCGAGTCCCACCGTGATCGCAGATTAGAAGTGTTTTGACAATTTTGCCGAGATCTAGCTGCCTCATTTTGCAGTGTTTGTTTTTTTTTTCCAATTTTATGATGTAGCCACACTGGCGATCATCCACAAGAGGAATGATCCAAATTTCGCTACAGGTCACAGTGGAAAGTACGAAGTTTTTCGCATGCTGCTATGTTCTGACGATCTGCTACCATCAATTATCTAAATATGATGACATTTGTCCTCAAAATTTCTTGATTCGATTCACAAAAACCGTTTGTATGGGGCAATACTCATTCTTTTGTGGAGCCAAGTGTCTCTGGAAGAGAAACGCTGATTTAAATTTGCCAATGATTTAATTCAAATCTGTGCTGAGGGATTTTCCAAATTTTTAAGAATGACTAATTGCAAGATTTTGAATATCCCCCGCAAGAGGCACAACAAGGAGCGCACAAGCACACATGATGTGAGAGCAGTAGATGCCAAGTCCTCTACAGCATCCTACATGAAGACAGTCCATTCTCGTCAACAGGTTAAAAAAAGCAGATGATGAAAGGTGAGGAAAGGCATCACAATGTTTTGATGCACAAAACAAATATGTAAGATACATTGACAGAGATGTATAACAGAAGTTGCGACTGAAGCCTAAGAATGGTCGGCAACACCCGACGCTTGCTGTGGGGCAAGCCTCTGCAAGTCCAACTGGATAATAGAAACTATGAAGACGTCCAGCAACACTCATACCCCATCGTCTTCTCCATCTTACAAAAATAGTTCCCAGCAACGCCCTTCCCATCCACATTGTTGGTATGTCTCTTGTAACTGCGTTTGGTTTCTGGTCTTAACTGCTCCCTGTGAGAAAGACCTGTTTTGTCTGTTTTGTTGGGTGTAATTCACAGACAACCAATTTTTTATACTGCTTTTGGGATCTCAATTACTGCCCCAGCTTGGATTTGGCCCCATCCTATTAATCGCCAATGCTTTTCAACTCTTCGGCTGAGAGCCACTTTCTCTCCCTTGCTTGTACAGACTGGAGTGGTCAGTTGCAGTTTGGCAAGATCATTCTTGACTGCAATCACACGAGCCCCTGTTGACATGGACCCAATGTTGAGCATCAGCACCTCACTCTTGGCTAGCTTTGACACCTTGCCTTGCTTCTCTGTGCCTTTGGTTCGGACACCTAGCAATCGGCGGAGCAAGAAGAAGTTCACCTGCACAATTCCAAAACATATTCCACAATAGTGTCAGTTTCAAGCACTTGTAGGCATCTCTAATCTTAAGAGTCCAGGCATTGATGTAATCTAAGATTCACACCTCAGCATATGATGTGGCCATACAACCTCCTGGTCAAACAGAAAAAGGGATTTTTGGTTTTCGGATTTGGGAAAACCTCAAGCTCAACAAATACATCTGGGAGCGCTCCAACCTCCCCAAGAACTTGACCAACCAAACGATCAGCTCGTGTGAGTGTAGGGTCTATTGTGGTTCCCACTCCAATCAGGCCACCAGGCACAGCAAACTGCAGTTCATTCTGCTCTGCAAACAAAGATATTATCCGAGAAAATATAGGTGTGCACTTGATCCCACCACTCTCATCCTTGGTTGTGATTCCAGGCCGTACTTCAATTTTCTGCCCAACTCTCAACACTCCCTGGATACATCCAAATTCAAGTTGAGGACATCAGATACAAAATACAGCAGATAGTTTGTAGTGGTGAGGTACTGGAGTAGCCATACAATGGAGACTGCAGAGAAAAGTCCACAAAAAGAGACTCTGAATGAACCTCATGTCAGTTCCAGAGAGAACAAAACTAACCCAACAACAATGTGTTATGATAACCTTAGAAGTGTCACTCACAAAGTACCAGACACCTTCACCATGAATAACAGTGACTAGCTGTCACGAGAACCCGTGACTTCATCAGTTACAGCAATAACAGAACAAGTTTCAGGAAGATGACATACCCTCAAAATACTGCCACCAGCAACTCCTCCCTTGATCTCTTCCACTTCAGCACCAGGCTTGTTAACATCAAATGAGCGAATAACAATCATGTTTGGGGGTGAAACAAAGTCACGCACTGGGATTGGGATCTTATTCACAATGTACTCACACACCACATCAATGTTGTATTTGAGCTGTGCTGAAATTGGAACCACAGGAGCTCCATCTGCAATCGTCCCCTGCCATGACCAAAAGCAGATGAAGGTGTAAGATACATGTAACACCCTTATCACTGCTGTCTTTCATCAAGCTCCTCTGCCTACCACACCCAAAAGACTCTTGCACGTATTAAATTAGACACTTATCTCTAACAGCAATCCTGTTGTAAACACAGGAGTAGACTTCCCTGCACCTGAATAAACTTTTGAATAGACTCATGCTGATTGATGGCCACACTTTCTTGAATGAGATCAATCTTGTTTTGCAGAATGATGATGTGCTTTAGGCGCATGATCTCAACAGCTGCAAGATGTTCAGATGTTTGAGGTTGGGGGCAGCTCTCATTGCTAGCGATCAGCAGCAATGCTCCATCCATGATAGCTGCTCCATTAAGCATGGTGGCCATGAGAATATCATGACCCTTCAGACAAATACCCACAATGCTTAGAACACATCAAATCCCAGAACACATCATCTTCTATGTTGAGGACAATTGAGGGCTTTGAACATGACAGTACTGAAATATCTCTTGCTTCTGCTTGCAGCACAGCATAACTGCAGCAAGAATGTGAAAAATACATATTTGTTGAGTGGAACATGAGCAATGAAGAGAAAGTGAGCAACTCTGGGGTCACTTACAGGGCAATCAACAAATGACACATGACGCAACAACTTCATGCGTGCAGATTCAAAATCAGGAACATCACAGAGTGGACTATCCTCCTTTCCACTCCCATAAGCCCTGCAACCACAATTGCACTCCTGCTTCAGCCTCCATAAAAAGATGTCACCTAGAAAAGAAACAAGCCATTAGAGGAGCTCTCAGACGAAGGCCAACCAAATAACATTCCCTTCTTTCTCATATCTTCACACACCAGATCCCCAGCTTTGCAATAGTCTAGTACAACAGCCAAATAACACTGCACTTCAGGAAAGGTAAGAGAACTAGCAGGGGAGGAATTCTTGGATTGCATCCCCTTGGATTCAGTGACAGGGAAGATAAGACAAATACAACTGTTGTCTTGGTTACAGTTACGTGTACTTGGTACACAAGTCTACCCAAGGTATTATGTGCATGGCCCTACTTGTAAGCCATGGGTCGAGGGCAGCGTTCATCCTCGCATTTATAGATTTTAGCATTGGCATAACCCAGCTTGATTGTAATATTGCGCTCCAGCTCATTCTTGAACCGCACAGTCTGCATACCATCATATAAAAATATGCATCTCATTTCTGCCAAAAACTCCAACTAAAGAGGACAAGCTAATGAAACTGAGAGAACAATGTACAGACTCCCAATCATCATAACAATGGTGCATTCTTCAAGTACACCAGACTCTGAGTCACATAATGGCAAGCAGCATTAAAATCTTGCGGGCAAAAATCAACACACATGAAACAAACATGAATTCTATAGTGCACCCCAGCTCAGAGCTCATATGACATTGCAGAGAAATCTTCATAACACTTGAAATGTAACATGAGATTAATGCAGTCACAACCTTGTGAGAGTCACTCACAAAGTGTCAGACCATCACCTTCATCACAAATACCATTGACAAGCTGCATGACTACCCACTGACCTTATCAGCTCCCAATGGTGGACATCAATAAGTTTATAAGAATTGGCCCAGACTTTGGGAAAACCATTGTACAGAATCTGTGTGCTGAGTCTCTGTCACATTTCTGAAAGCAATGGGAAGACTCCATCATGTTGTAGGCCAGGACTAAAAAGACATAGCTAATAAAAAAGTCAACATTATCCTCATCCAAACTGCAACCAGCTTGTTCCCAGCTCAGAGATCAATGCCATATTGAGTTGGGTGTCATAACCCTCCTGCTAGTAGTTGCAGGTTTAAATCTGCTAACTGCTGGCATGGTATATGAAGCAGAATATCCAATTTGGCCAATACACTAAAGGAAGTGTGAGAATAAAGGTCATGAAAATACATAAGACTTATTTTGCCAGAACTGCTAAACATGCTGCCCACATTTCCACCTTGTGAGGAAGAACCAGCCCTAACCATAATCAAAAGGCATCAGAGACAGTTTTGAATGTATGAGGAAACTGCTAGGAAGCAAGAAAAAGCCACAAGGAACATTCCTGAAAGCTGCATGTTGCAGCTGTGTTCCAAGCAAAACAGAGACAATATACACAGAGCTTAACAAGAAACCTAGATATGAGACAAAGAACAACTCCACACGTTGACAGACACCTGAATGTATGGATTTTCTTTCAATAACAACAAAACCTGCATCAGAATAACACAATGGAAAAGAACAATGAAAGACATACCTGCACACCAGATATTGCCTTCACCACAGTTGATTTCCCATGTGCCACATGACCAATTGTGCCTGATATTTGTCAAGACCATGGCATCACATTTGTCAAGACCAAGCCATCTCTCTCTCCCTTATTTCCAGCTTTTCAAACTCAGAAGAAACGTTCTGTGTGTAGCTGACAGGGTCAAACGAAGCAGAAAGGCTCTGAAAATTTCAATCACTAGGAAAAACCTATCCATCTAAGGGATAAGGGGAAATTCAGAAAAGAAAGAGAGGGGAAAATAAGACGAAAACGGAGAAAAAACAGGGAAGAGAAAACCGGGAAAGAGTTACCGATATTGATTGTGGCTTGCCGAGAAATCACCTCGGGCGATAAGGGATGCAAAATAGTCACATCTAGCTTACTGAGATCCTGCTCCATCAGTCCACGCTTCGCCATGTTTCCGAGCTTCCGAGATCACAAGACCTCCTCGATCTCCTCTCCTCCCCGCCCAACCCCCCCTCGCTCACCCCCAAGTCCTCAAACAAAATAACAAAAACCCCAAACTGTTGCACCGGTGGTGCCGTCGACGGATAACTCAATCAAAAAATAATTCAAGTGCAAAACAACTGAATTCAGTGCGTCGAAAACCAAGCAAGAGGATTTAGAGACTGGAGAAGAAAGTGGAGCAGGAATGTTAGGGGTTGCGAGGTGGAAGAAGCGGCAACGGAAGAAAGCCCAGAGAGATGCGGCAGAAGGGAGACGAGGTGCGATGTTCCTCCAAACCCTAATTCATTGCCTCACCGTTGGAGGCAGATTGAACCCTAGTTTAGGGGTTCACTGAAGAGCCCGCCCTAACTGGCCCAAATCCAAACCCGCCGGGTACCATACCGGTCACTCAGGTTCGGCATTCAAAATTTCCCAAAGAAGTGGGTTGGCCCCAAAAATAAATAAATAAATTGGCCTGACCAATTATGAAATCTTGTAAAGACTTCCTCTGATTATTATTATTATTTCGTGTAATCAAAAAAATATTTATTTGCACAAAATATGTCTATTTTTCTCTGCAGTCTATGGGCAGTTCTGTTTTTTGAAACGCCTCACATTTTATTCTTCTGTTTGTTTGGGGGTGATACCCGGTGTTCCCCATCATACCCGTCACATTTTCTTGGCTTTGCCATGATGCCTTTTGTTACCCATGATACCCATCTGGTACAACAAGAAAAAAAACAGAAAAAACAAATCAGAGCAGGTCTTTATGCTGATTTTAAAGCCCCGGGCGAGGGCTTTGCTTTATTAAAAATTTAAAAAAAATTTACTCCAAACCTTCTCATTGTTAGGGTTGAACTATCCTTTGGGCTATATGTCAATAGAATTACATAATTTTTGAATTAAAAAAATTTTACCTTAAAAATGATGTTTATTTCTCCCGTTTGAACCTTTGTCTACAAAGCCTAACTATCTTAAGGTTAATTAGCACCAACATATAATGACAATGTTAAATTGTCGTGAACATAATAGTGTTCATACATCTCAATGCCTATCGATAGATAGTTGATATGTATTGCCTACACGACGTATTAACAACATTTTTATCAATGAATGATAGTTTATTGTTAGGACACAAGTGCGAAAATTTAAAAAATTCAAATTCTTAGATTCTTGCTTGATCAAAATGCTAACAACATTGGTAAACTAGCAATCTTGAAACGAGGATGTTAAAGCAGCATCATTACAATTTTATCATTCAATTGTGAAGAAGTGTTGTGTTATCAAAAAAAATTGTTGGGAAGATGTTTTGCCATGAAGTTTTGGTGTTGTTGTGATGGCATCAATCTCTAGTGGTAGTTTGTAAACAAACATTTGATCACAAGCAAAAGTGCACTCATAGGCAACAACAACAAATTTACAAGCATTGATAACAAATTTGTAAGCAATCTCTAGTTGTAACTCATAAGTAGGTGTTTCATCACAAGCAAAAGTGCACTTGCAAGCATCAACAACAAATTCACAAGTACCCAAAACAAATTTGCATGGCACACAAATGCAAATAGGACTTGGATCTTTACAAAAAGGATTTTCACCAATAGGAAGCCGACTAACAAATGGTCCAAGCAAGGGTCATGGCAACAGCAAAATAGGTTGTAATAGTAGTGATGAAAAATTTCCAACTCCTTTAGAAACATGACAACTTAGAACATACAAAAATGTTAACACTCATTTTTTGTAAGCATTCAAAGCACACAACTTTGAGGGAATTCATTGATCCATGAACACAAATGATACCTTTTACACAACATTGGGACAAGATTGTTGAAAAGCTACAACAAAAGACCAAAAACAAGTTTCAAAGAAATGGAACAATGTGTAAAGATAAGTGGAACTCCTTAAACTTTAATTACAAATAAAATAAAATAAAATTATCACAAAGGAACTAGGAATCATACTTATTTTTGGGATTTATTGTTTGAAGAAAAAAAATATCATCTACTTCATCAATTGAGCATAGAGTTTTATGAATCCATTGAAACATTTCAAGGAAAAAGGAACATCCCTGCTCCCTTGCATATTAAGGAATTTGAGATTACACAAATTGAGATTATATCCCATTAAATATCTTGAACCTCATTCACACCTAAATCACTTCGAAATAAAAACCCAAACAATTAAACTAACTTAGTTTATTTTTAATTAATTGGGATTTAACCAAGGAAATTAACACACCTAACAACCCGTAAGGTAATGGACAAGTTAAATCTATTGAAAAGTGATTAATACATTGTTGACCAAATTTATTTATAATAAATGTATTGATTAGGATGCATTTATTTTTCACAATATTATTTTTTTATTGAACTGCCTATAAGTTCGTTATGGGTTATATTCCCTTTTGGTTGGTACATGGACTACATCCATTAATACTTATTGAAAACATGTTGTTTACTTACCCAAATACATAGATTGATTCAACATTGATTAGGGTTTTGACCAATATACTCACAAATTTGGAAAAGTTACAAGAATCGAAATAGAAAACATAGGAAATTATTGCTTCTAATTAGTGGAATCATGCATCGGGTCCAAATTCTTTAAGGAGTACCAAAATAATGTCACAATGTCACCCTTTATGTACTCCTTTACATAGTCCTATTAACCACGTAAAGACACAAAATGGATGAAATTGATGGAATCTAAAGTTAGAGTGGTTTGAAATATGGTATTTATAAAATATTTGACACACTTTGATTCATTAATATTGATGGGGATCAAAATATAGTACAAAAAAAGACTCCATTAAGGACTAGGTCCTTTTTGTCGTTATTGGTACACCTTAAAGAATTTGGACCCCACTATGCTTTCATAATTGAATAACTTAAAAACCATTTTAGTTTTAGGGATTTTATATTCTGGTTTCCCAAATTTGTGGATGATTATCTAAGGAAAGTTGTACATTGTTGGTTTGGTTCTTACTAAATTCAATATCAAACATCATTATTTTACTAATCATAGTGAATAAATTTGATCCTAACCTATTATTATTAATATTAACAAATTAAAATCATATAAAACATTTAATAACACATTTTTTTGTAATTGGTTTACCCTACTGATTCAACAAATTTACATGGGAAAGAAATACCCTAAGGATTAACTATTTTTATGACATTGATACAACTAATTTTATTTTTTTATTTTTTGACTAATTATTTCATTGATTTACTTAATGAAAACTTACTTGACATTTTAACTTTTACCACTCAATATTACTTACGTCAACTTTTATTCATCATTACTAAATTAAGTTGAGTATGGATATCTCACAACAATGATTTAATTGTTGATTATTAACTATCAACATCAATTTGCATGAACCATCATCTAATTAATGAATGTGTGAAAAAGGAAATTTAATACATCATTTTGTGTATTATTACATTTTGTCATTTTCAAAATTTTCTCAAGAAATGTTAAAGGCATAATTGTTCTATCACCATTGGACAAAGTGGACGTAATTGTATTATCACTATTGGATAGAGTGGACAAGAGGAAATGTCATTATAGGATAGAGTGGCAACATAAGGCCAAGTGATTAAGATTGGTTGATAATTTGAATTCATGTTCATGGCGAGTTTATCAAGGACTTATGGGAAGAGTTTTGAAATTGTGATCATTAAGAAATTGAATACTTTTGAAGACGAGGAAAAACTCATGATAGGATCTAAAGAAGATTTTTGACAAATAAAAAAAATTGTGTTGCATTGTATTTGGTTTTCTGTTTCCTACTTCCAATTATGTATAGTCTGAATTTATTTTCAAATTACTACAAATGTTGTAATGTTACATATATGGATTTTGAAATGGATTTTGTTTAGGTTTACGCTTTGATTTTTGTAGTTGGTTAATATTACACATTTTGAACATCTACATACTAATATGTTGACCCATGGAATTAATAATAAATTAATGACAAAATATTAACATTTACCATTGGTAGCCATCCCCTAGGAATGAATTTGGGGTAAAATATTCAAGATTTTATGGATTATTTTCATTTTGGTTGTTTTCTTATATAAGCACCTAAAAGATATGTAATTTTTTATAATTTTCTCTAAATCTAAAGATTCAACATTGGTTAAGAATTTGCTAGGATTCAAATTTGAGCAAAACAAATGTTATATGGATTTAGATTTGTAATAATTTTTTTCCAAGAAGAGTAATAGCATGGGGATGAACATGAATCGCATGATGATTCGAAGCTTACAAAAACAACTAGAACAACTCGTAATCCAATAGGATGAAGAAGAAAACATAAAAGAAATGGAATTGTAGATGTTGAATGAAGCAACATAGTTTCATACTCTAAAAAGAATACAATACACTATGTCAAGAATATCTAAGACAAGGAGTGGCCTACAAGGTATAAAACATCATCTACAATAGTTATGGCACCTTGGGACGCATTACTTGTAGAGCAATGAGGCAACCCAATAACTAAAAGAGGATGTTGTTGAAGGTAGTACCTTTGGAAGTTGAACCAAAAGGATGGGGAAATAATGCAAACATGGTTACCCTTATAATCTACAACAAAGGTACATGAAAGAACAAAGATGATTTTGTCATTTGAAAACATGGTAATTTTGTATAGAGTTGAAGTAATATTACATGTATGTGAATAGGTACAAGAAAGGTTAGAGATAAAATGCACAAATAAAAACTTTATTTGGCAATCTAGTTCACCTTTGTATTGACCCCATGAAGAGTGGGAGGAAGACTTGGACAATGATGAACTTGAATAGGTAATACTCACAATATGTCAAAACTATACTTTAGGTAGAATATTTGAAGGAGCAGGATTTTGCAATTGAAATAATGTACTAATCAAAATTAAGCTAACATTCCATTAATAACAATAAATAATGCAAGAATGAAAGCAGTAACTAATGCTAATGTTTTACAAACCAATGAATATACGGTTAGGCAAAATTGGCAAATCATATTTCTACTTAGAAAACAAGTATGGAGTAGATATGATCACAGTGCATATCAAGAATCCAAACCTACACCCAATCGTTATAATTTTTGTAGAAAAGAAGGCCATGTTCTTACAAAATGTCTTTTCATTGGGAAAAATGTATAGGATGCAACCATCAATCAATTCCAAACTAAAGTATAAACTAAATTGGATTTAGAGGAGGAGTAAAACATATTGATCATGTGGCGAAATGTTGCATAACTGATACAACAATGAAATTACAAAGAAATAGACCACCTTACAGAGAGGTGTGAAATATGGAAGATTTTTTTCGATGTTAAGGTACTTTGATTGATCAGATAATTGCATTTTACTTTAAAGATAATTAGAATCATTGTAACCCATCATGTTCTAAATGGTGTAACAACTGCAACCTTCAAATTATGTAATGGATCTATGTTTTGAATGTGGAACAAACAAGTGGTAGACACTACAACCGAATAGTATGGCAATGTATCATTTCATGATGAATAATTGATATAGTTCCACAACTTTTTGCAGTAACCGATGACGTATGGTACAACTACAAAATTTACAAATGAAAATTGGTTTGTGCATGCTAATGAAGAAGGAGGTCCATAATCTATAGGGAACCAAAAAATTCTTAAAATACCAATGGAGAATTTATATTCGCACAATCTAATATATATTGAACCTATTATGACAACATAAAGGAATCATTCACATGTCACTAAAGTTGTACCAATTAACTTTGCACCAAGGAGATATGTAATAGACCCTTATGTAGATGTGGATGTATTCATGATTGGGGTACCAAAAATGAATGACCTATATTTAAAATATTGCAAAGTACAATTTTGGATTTTTGTTTATCTTACATTATTATAATTGTAGTGGATTGTCGTATGCCAATAGATAAAATGATGTCTCATTATATTAATAAAAATACTTTAAAATAATTTGGATATTATGTAAATGTCATTTTGGGTCCTATAAACTAACTATATCAAATTTCAAAATTGTAATTTTTTTTTAAAGGAATCAAAAGGAATGCATAAAGTCATACAATTGATTTCAAACTTTTTTACAAGAAAAACATGCACCCTTCTATGAAAATACATGTTCACTATATGAACTTGACGAAGAACCAAATTATACAAAAATTTCAAAATCTTTAAATTTTGAAAGAAAAAGGCTACAAGGAAAAAAACTTTTTTTTCAACCATTTGAAAAAAAATTATGTTCAATGGGTTCAAAAAGTTTAGCTTTAGGTGCAAGTTACATGTGCAAGAAAAAATCTTGCCAAAAAACATGTTTAATTGTCCATTGAAATTCATTTTTGAAAATTTTGGGAATTTTTGCATTTCTAGTTGTAAACTAAAATATTCATTCACAATTATGTATGAATGTGAAAACTCATCACTGACACATGAATTATCTTAAATTAGACAATTCAATTTTTTTCAATTAAATTTGTTTCAAATTAATGTTATTTGCAAAAAATAGCCCCATAAAAATCCTTGAGTCAAATGTACAAGTACATGGGCTTATTCATAAAAATATCAAAATATTCTTTGAATGTTTTTGTCACAACTCTCTAGAAAGTTGGACATCCATTCTTCATTCCAAAAGGCATATATGTGATGAACGTTGTCTTAAGTCTATCCTTCAAAGTTATAAATATTTAATGATATCCAAAATATCCATCTAGAAATGAATATGCTTCACATATAAGGGAATGGGCAAGTAATGCTTCCTCTAGAACATTCACTTGTGCATCATCGTACATAAAAACATTTACTTGCAACATTTTTCTTTTATAAAATAGTTTACAAGGAGCCATACCTAATATACTCCATACGAGTTAACCTACATACTACATCCTTTAATGCCCACAAAATATGTTCTATTGGCATTTAGTGGGGACCATAATTCTATGTAAATTCTTATTACCCAATGTATGATAGTGATTAACTAAGGTAGAATAGATCAGAAGAATGGTAAGGATTAAAGAAGGTGGTGGGAGCTAGATAGGATTAAGATTTTTGGTCAAATTTGATTTTGAATTACTTTTGAAAGGAATAGAACTTAGGATGTAATTATGGAATTTGTTGGAGTTTGGCATAATTTGTTTTACACATAATTAGTCTTAAAAAGTTGTTACCATTGAAAAAAAGCCACATAGTATGATTTCAAAGTTTTGTTGGTATTTGAAATTACCACATATTTTTCATGTTTTCAATTTTGATTTCTACCTTTAAGATTACATATATTTGATATGATCAATTTTGAGTAAATAAAGAAGTATGGATTTTATTCTATACTTGTTGTGTTTTGGTTTTCTAATAATCTAACTATATTTTGACCACAACTTTTGTTTTAAAGAGGAAATAAAATTTGAGTAGAATGACCTAGAGTTGTGTAAAAAAAAATTGTGTAAAAAAAATCTACCATAATTATTTTGAATACTAAAACCATAGATCTAAAATTATCAAAATGAGTAATTGAAGTGAGATTTTTATTGTTTAAAGTATGCATAAAAAAATTCTAGGATATAATATGTGCTTACCAATTTTGTTAAGGTATTCATTAGTAGATTAATAAATTTGGAAAAACTGCGTATTAACAAACTACAACACAAGAAACCACTAGCAATCAATGGTCGAATCGTGCATTTTGGAGTTAGTAGCGATATCCAAAAAAGAAGTTTAAATTTGGGGATCATGTGTTATGGTTCCCAAAAGGATAGAAAACACATGTTGGAAAATTCACAGGGAAGTGGTTTGGCCCATATAGAGTACATTTCTATTTACCAAATAATACTATTATTTTAATCATAATGAACAAGTTTGATTCGAATGTTGTACTTATTAATGTGAACAAGTGAAAACCTTACCAATTTTTGGATGATGAAACATAAAGTGCAAAAACTCTTACATTTGTATATTAGGCAAGACAAGTGATGGTGCAATTAATGACATAAAAAAAGACAATCATGATGAAATAGTACATAATGTACATATTCAATTAATCGAATGAAAAAACAAAAATCTCGTTCTAGACTTTTTTATTATTATAATGGAATTGGATGAATTGTGTTTTCATCCAATGTCAAATGGTTGTAAAAGTGCAACATTTCAAAGATGGAAATTGTAAAAGTTGAAGTGATAAATTAGAAGAGGCGAAAGTTAGGAGCACCAATTTCTCATGACCATGTTTGTGAACAATCATTATCCCATACTTACATTGTTTTTCATGTCTTTGAATTAAGTAGCATAAGTGACAAGAGTTTTCTTGAAAAGTTGAAGAGAATTGTGAAAAAAAAGAAAGAAACTAGAAAAAACATTGTGCATGAACAAGAGAAGAAGAGACATAAAAAGGGAACAATTGCTACAAAAGATGAAATGAGAAAAAAAACACTAGTTCCACATTTGGGAATTGTAAATTTGTAATCTCTTTAAGTCTATTCTCCATCCTCTTCTTTATATTGCGACCTAGGAAGACAAATTGAAGAGTGTTTGCAACGTTTAATAAAAATAAGGAGTGAAATTGAGAAGTGGGCTTGCGTATACTTTGAGAACAAGGATTGTTTTTCCTCAAGCTACACCTAAACTAGTGGTGTTAATGGTATAAATGTCAATACATTATCACCATCATATACACACACATTATTATTGTTGTTCTAAGTTAGTATCTATTGTGAGGCCATGAATTGATTTTTTACTTGATATCCATTGTTCAAGCATGATGGTGCACATTCAAATGATTAAGTGAAACACATCATTTATTATTATTTGGTTGCTTAGAAATCCATAGTGGGATTATTAATTGAAACTTGGGATGATAAAACAAAGATAACTTCAAGTTATTAACATGGCGTATATACATTTAAATGATCCAAAACTTGGAAGTTACTATAATTGAAATATTTTACCATTGTTTTAAACAACCATGTTAGCTTGCTTTGGAATAAGTGTAGGTGTGTGATTTAATGTCCACACCTTGTTTTATATAATTGAAACATGAAGTCAAATAAAAATTATTAAAAAATTATTGATATGAAAACATTTTTTTCCCATATAATAAGTCTTCCCATTTGAATTTGCTTTTGCATTAGATATTGACAATATCTTAATTGGTGTCATCAACATCATTACATTATTAGAAAATGTGTGGACAAACCATTACAATGAACCATTTAATTTGACTTTGAGTGGTCTTCACATTAGACAAACCATTCATGATTTTGTTGAATGGGCAAATCCCACTATAAATTCACCAAAGTGGTTGTGCAATGAAAGGCAATGGCGGTTTAAGAATTTTCTGCTCGAAATGCCTTTGGGAATGGTTGAAATTTTTTTGTTTCACTATTCAAACCACTTGGCTGGTTTTTTCTAGTGGTCATTTTAGGCATTGTGCAGAAAGTTAACCACCTTACAAGGTAAGTAGGTAGGTAGCCACCATATAAATTAAATGCCACATAACTTAGCTCGGATGGTCAATGTTTAAATGTCACATGTTTGTACCTAAGTTTGATGTAGCCATTGGGTAACATAAAAATGAATATTAGGTACATATAAGTAGAAGTATACCTAGGCTAAATTAAATATACTTATGTTATGTTTTGTTAATGTAACATAGGTATGACCTAGTTAAATATAATTAAGTTATACCTTGGTTAAGATAATCAATATTTATTTAGGTTAGGTAGAATAGGATATGTATTTAAAGTATGTATATTGTAACCTAATATAGTTAGGTTAAATATATTATAATTTATACATAGGCTAATATATCATAGCCTATGTACCAAAACTAGGTACTAATATATTTCTTATGTACCTATTTAGGTATATAATGATCTATATTTATGTTAAGGTGGGCTAGGCCTACTTAATTACATGTAGCTAGGCTAGGTATAACCTAACTTATATGTATTTGGTCTATACATACTTAGGTTATATGTACTTTATTTATATGTATATAGCCTTTACATACCTGCTCTATATATACCTAACCTTACATATAAGTCACATTAATTAAATATTTTACCTTACTTTGCCTATACCCTACATATAACACTATGCCAAAACTTGACATTTATGATTAGGACAAATATGACTAGTGCCCATTTTCTAGTCATACATTCATACATGCCATGTTTTTGTGTTTCATTGTATTCATGTAACCGTGAATATGATTACATGACTAAAAGTCTTCATGGATATGATTATGTGATTAAAAATCTTCTTCATGAATACCATATAATTATTTAATAATTTACAATTTGAAACATTAAAAACTTGTGAATTAAAAAGGAAAAAAATCAGAAGGTAAACATACATATATATACCTAGTAAGCATATTCTAAACTTATAGATGATTAAACAAATAATTAGTGCACAAATAAATAACTAACACCTTATAATTTTATTTTATTTTTTTGCCTTAAAATCACTAATTATTTAATGTGAATTTCTGGATAGTGGCTAAAAACAAATTTGGGGGCAAAATTTTCGTTTTTGAAAAAATTCCCCAAAAATGGCAAACAAATTGCCAAAGGTTTTCAAAACTATAAAAAAATAAAAATTTTGATGTTTAAAATATGATAAAAACATTCAAGTTGAGATTCTTGCTCAAAGGTTTATTTTAATATATACTTTTTGATTTTTTGACATTAAATAATGAAATGTATTCTTATTAATGATATCAAAAAAATAAATCAAAAGAAATCCAAATGCCCCAAAATGACATTGTTTTTAATGTTTCCATGTGATGGGTAGCAAAGAATATAAAATTTGATATTTATTCATTTACCAAAGTATTTGGTCATACAACTTGGAATTTTTAAATAATTTCTTTCAAAAAAATTTAATGAACTAAAAAGAACATTAAATATAAGATTAAAATTTATTGCTCACAATAAAATTTGATAAAAATTATGAAATTAAAAAATATATGCCTATAAAATTTATAATTATGAAAATTTAATAATTAATTAGATTTTATAAAATTTTAAAATAATAATATTTGTTTCATAAATAACATATTTTATTTAAATATATATTTTATAATTATAAATCATCATAACACAACATTTATATTATTTTTATTGATTCATTATATTTTTAAAAGGTGGGGAAATATTGTGCATGTGTATATATATATAACCATGATTTTAAATATGTTTATTTACAAATCATTTTAAGAAATTTTTTTTCAAAAACTCCGAGATTTCATTGATATTCAAATGTATGAATAATGAAGATTCAAATGCATTTTTGGTCAAATTACTTAATATTTTGGTTTTTAATTTTTTATAAATGTGTAGATTTTCAAAAATATTTAAAAATAAAATTTATTTATTTTCATTTGGACAAAGTATGAAAAAGATAATAATGGTCAAAATTGGATATTCTTGTATGGGACAAAGGACGATGTGAGAATATGTTGTAAAATTATCCCATATCATTTGTCAACAAATTGAACTTTGTAAATTATATAACTAGATGAAAAAATATTAATCTACACACAATACATGCATTAAATATATTTAAAGTGTAAATATTACTTGTGATGAATTAATAAAAAAGGAGTATTAGCAAAAAAGAAGAAGATTATATTTACGTACCTATTCCCACCCACCAAGGTGGTATATATCTAGGCCTACTTTAATGGCCTAGCTTTAGATGCAACCTAGGAAAGGACATAATGTAGGTTTTAAGGGTAGGCCTAGGTTGCCTAAGCCTATTTTAGGTGTCTAAACCTAAGCCTAGTTGTTTAGGTTTTGGCTTCTTAATCCTAGGCTTAAACTTTAGGTTCTTAAACCTAGGTACTTAAAATAGGCCTATTTTAGTCATCTTCATCAGTTAGATGTCCTTCCAACAATTTATGATGTTGTTGTATATTTAAATTCAGCATCTATGTTGGAGTTTTTTCTGGTATCAACTCATCAAGCCCTTGATCCATCAGGTCTTCCACATACATTTGTTCACTTTGTAAGATCAATTCATGATCATCGTCTACATCACTCCCAAATTCATTCATTTTAGAATCAAACATGAGATCATCATCTGGATCAATGAACTTTGCATCTCCATTGAATAAGTGATTTTCAATAGATAATCCCTACATTGTTTTCCCAATAGAATGAAAGGACTGTGATTGTGTTTATTCCAAAATGGGTTGTAACATGTTGACCACAACTAAAGGCAATAATTCAATAGCCATATATTCCTAGACCATTATGTACCTAGATAACACCTTCTCCACATCAACTATTGTTTTGATCTTCATTAAAAAATCTAAACCTAACAAGATGTCATCACTATCAGTGTCCATAATCAAGAAGACCATGCTACATTGAATATTTCCAACTTTGACAAGAAGATCAATTATCCTCCCCAAGGTTTTGGTTACAATACCTGACATAGTCTTGTAACTCTTCGTTCCAAATACCATATGCACAATCTTTAGTTCTCTAACAATCCCAGCTACCATTACTAGCATATAAACACCTATATCCACTAGGCCTTCTATTAGTCCATTTTGTATTTCAACAGTCAAATGTAATGTTTTACCTCTATGGTTTTTATTTATGCATATTTGCTTGATTATAGGAAGTACCGAAACTACTGAAACATGTGCGAATTATTTAGCTTTTTCATCTTTACGTCTTTTAGCCAACTTCACCAAGCCTTTAAGATATTCCAACTCATTAGGAATTTTCAGAATAGTTTCCAAAGGAATAGATGTTATTTTGCCCTTCAAGAAATGGGTCAAAATTTTGGATTTGGAAGTACTTATTTCATTTCCAAATTTCCTTGGTGTTATAGCATCCTCCTACTTAGATCCTCCTTCATTTCTTCAACCTCAGGAGTCACCACTAGATTCCTTCTTCTTGGAGCTCTTGTTCCAAAAAAAACATTATTTTTTACTCCACACAACTAGTTTAATTATGCCAATGTAGCCTCTTCATCATTAACCAGAACCTTCAAATAGTTTGGAGAGCCAGTAGGTCCTTTTCCATTCTTCTTCGAGCAATGTTCTTTCGTGTGTCCTAGACCAAACGATAGGAACATTTAAGTCCATAGTTTTCCATTCTATGCCCCCCTTTCACATTTGTCGCATTTCAGTTTGTTAGAAAATTTTGAACATGCAAACACACCATGGCCCACTTATTGCATAATTGACACACACTTGAACTTCCTAGATTCCTAAATGGGATGACTTCCTTGCCAATAGATCCTTTAAATTTTTTTATCAATGTTTCATTAAGAGCATGGATCTGCCACTCTATTGAGCTTTCCCTTGTATTGGTTTCTTCATCCCTTTCATCCTTCAAAGGTTCAAAGGATGTTTCTTTGATTTCTCCAAGTACCTTCTCCACCTCAATGGCTATTGCTAATAATTCATCCATGGTACTGTAGGTACGAACCACACACAATTTCCTGATTTCTGGCCTGAGATGGGCCATAAACCTTTTTCTTCTTTTTACATCAAGAATTTCCCCCTTTACAAATAAACATTCAAGCTTGTCATAATAAAGCTAGACCCATTTCTTTAATTCTTGCCTAACTGCATCCATTTTTACCCTCAATTCCTCACCATCATAAACCCCATACTTAACGATCATCAAAATCCTCAAGGTCTGCCAATCAAACGGGGCAAGGTTTAATCTTCTGTACTAGGCTTTTGCTTTATTACATAGGTTAAGCCTAGCAATTTTAAACAACTTCTCCTTGTCATATTCTTGCACCTCTACTGCCATGTGAAGTCTCTCCACCCAATCAAACACATCCTCAAGGTCTTTTCCCCAAAACAATTCATCCATACCCTTAGGACTAGTCATTTTGCAATGAATCCAACTAGATTTCTTACAAAGGAAATATTTGTTTCAAATCTTCTACTTTAGGTACCTCTTCCCCTTTTTTTTGATCTAACAACCTTAACCTTATTATCCCCTATCTTGACATTGAAGCATATGTCATTTCTTCCAATAAAACCCCATCTTGATTTGCCATTCAAACATTTGGAGAGTCTCCAACATAGTATGTGTGTGTCCTTGCTTGAAAACATTATCCTAATGATTCGGTCTCCTACTTGTACTTTGTGATCAAGTTCAAGTTTATAAAATTGGACGCAATAGGTTTCTATTTCTATTTGTATATGTATCCAAATGTCTCCTAATCTAGGCACCAATGAAGATAACTTTTTAATTAATATGTGTTGTTCAATGGTCTCCAAAAGGCCACAAGATGGTGTAAAAGAACATGGTTTCTTGTGTCTGGATGATGGTCCACCTCCTTCCATATGCTCCCTCCCTTATCTTGATCCAGATTGTTGCTTACATGAAAAACCTAGAGTGTATGACACCAACTGCCAAATCTCCCACGTTAGGTGCATGAGAATCAAACCCAACTATCATCATAGAGGCAAATATAGTGATTTTGACAATCACAAAACCCACATTGGGCTCTAGGGAAAGTGTAACATCATCTAAAGACAAAACTTCCATTTGGTTCCTAGGCTTCATGATCAATTACCACCATGATTTGTAATTGTTCAGTCAAAGAACTCTTGATGTTCACCTTCAACCACAAGAGCAAGATCTTGAAAAACAATTGGTAAGAGTGAGAAGGTTTGTTCATTTGAGCTCTTTAACTACCATTGAAGTCTAAGATCATTGTCTCCAACTCAAAATGCGTGATGTTAAACTTGATGTTTCAACCCTCAACAACTTGTCCTCAACTTGAAATAATGCTTCAATCTTGAAATGAAAAAACGGGTAAAGTGATAAAGAGAAACTACACAATGGGGTACCCAAATGTCTCTAGTTCTGGGTCACAAATATAAAACTCTCCCCTCTATGCAAGGTAGGTAGTGAAATAGAATGTTGCTAACATTGCACACATGTTCACCACTCATGTTGTTCATTTTGCATTTTCACCCAAACTTGCACCCTGGAGATAAATTCATTGTGTGTCATTTTGACAACAAGATTTCTAATCTGTGCTTTTGTCAAATTAAACCCTATCATAATCACAACACCAAATCCAAATATATTTTAAATAACTGATCCCACCTGAAGCTTTTATACTTTAAAAGGATTATTGAAGCTTCTGATTAACTATTGGTCACAAATGGATTATAGGTTAGCAACAATTTGCTCCTCACTAGAACTAGACATTATCAATACTCCAATTTTGTAATAAATAACTTTATCAAAACACGTTGACCTAGGAACTACCTACTCTAATACCGAAAGAGAGGGTTACCACAAAATAGGAAGACATTTTATAGATAACCATAAAATACTAAATCCTTAGCACATTACAAATTAGATCCTAAAATCTTGGTATTTGGATGTATCAAAACCTATGTTTACACCCAATTATAAGTTCTTATGAACCTGAATCTACTCTTGCCTAATCCACAATCAAAACATGAATTGATTATACATAAACATTTAATCTGAACAAATAAAGGAGGTTTAGCCAAGATTAGCCACTCAATGTCCCTCAATCCATTTGAGCTGCTAAATCCCACCTTTAATGTATGCATAATGTATTCTACTACATAACATGGTCTGCTATTTGTTCTCACTACAACAAACCAAATCCCTTGTAAAGCTTTTGCTTGTGGTGTATGGCTTCAACTTGGATGCAATTCATTAGGTTCCTATGAACCATTACTAGAGTGAATAAAAAACTTTCCAAAATCAAATTGGATGGTTAATGTTTTAGGTATGCATTCCAACCTAAATTTTGAATCTTTGTTTCCTCCCCAAGTAGGATACCCCTAAAGGTTCCTCATGCCCAACATCCCAGCCTTGATTTCAATATTGTGCAACAAGATCACCCATACTATAGAAAGTTTCAAATTATAACAAATACATTCCCTATAGCTTGGACCACTTAGAGTTTTTGTCAAGTTTTGGCACCAACCCCTCATATTTCTTGCTACACACATAACCAACATCCTAGTAGCTACTAACATAACGGAAGAAAAACTAGTAGCTACCCCCTAATCGACACACCGCCAATCCTAACATCATTAAACAACCAGAATGTCAGATCAATTAACTCTTATTTTTTTCCTTTTCAAGCTCTAGTGCCCCTTTTCAAAGTCAATCTATAGCGCTTCATCTTTTAACAATCTTGCACACCAATCCAAGCAAGCAAAAATCCATTGTTCCTCATGAAAAATTAAAACCAAACACAAATAAACATGAAGATTTACATTCTAAAATCAAGGAAACATAACATCCTTTTCCCGCTTCCATGAATGCACAACCTGAAATCATAAAACACACAAAACAAAACATACTATTCCTAGCTTCATATAGTTAGAATGCACATTACAATCATTATGCTCCATCAATTGCCAGTTTAGGGTAGTCCTTTGGTAACTTTTTCATTTTAGGGCTCCTTTTAGGTCACAATAGAACCACTTTAGATTTGGACCCAATAAGTTTTAAGGGCTCTTTTTATAAGGTTCAAATCATAGGTTTGGGTGAGGTTATGATCTAAAGGTTTACAATTTCTAGTTTTTGGTTTTAAATTTTTGGTGTTGAAGATTACACACCATGGGTTGAAACAATAGCAGCCACATGATTGATGTGTGTAATGGATTAAAAAATATTTATTAAGATAATTTACAATAATATCAAGATATCTACTAGGATAATTTATGGTATATTGTTTAATAGGGTAGTTATATATTTTGGTTAGTTTGTTTAAGCTTGTTTTACATTAGGGTGCAATTTGAACTAGTCCAACTCAAAGTGGAGGATTCTTATTGGTCAAGAATTCAAAGTTAGGCTAGTTTCAAATCCACACCATTAATGATGAACAAGAAAAAAAAAAGATGTGGTTGCCTATGGGCAGTGTGGTTATTTTCTTGCCATTGGTTTTTGTTGTTTATGAACAAGTTAGCTCATTGATAATAGCTTTAACCCCTTATGCAAACCAACCACAATTAAGAATAATAAATGTTCAACAAATCTAGTTCATTAGTAAGTGGCACATTGCAAAATGAAAAAAAAACACATCCCCAATTAATTAATAAGCTAAAATTGAACTCTAGCCCTCACAAATATTAAACATGTCAAATTTGGAACTATTGGTCAAGAAAATTTGATTCATACCAAAAATCAATGAATTTTATTTTGTGAAAGTATTAAATATACCCAAAACTAAAAGATCTTTCAAAATTGAAAAATAAAATAAAAATAATCATAAACCTAATCCCATAGTTCCAATAAAAACTCATGACTTCAATTCATTATTAAGCCATGCTAAATATTATTTATTACAATCAATTTAACCATATATGGGTCAATGCCAACTCAACCAACCAACAAAACCCATGTTTTCACTTGGGGCATTAAACCTTGGGCCCAACCAAGGGAAGTATGGGCAACCCAATTATTTTCCTTATAACACTTAGGTTGCAATCACACCTGGTCATGTTACGCTTGTTCATGTTAAGAGTTAATTTGTTAACATGGACTTGACCAAGTTCCCATTAACTTTAACACTATCTTTAACATTTAACTTAACAAATATCCATAAGTGCATTCACATTCGGCATGTTGTTAGACATTTTTAGGGTTAGGGCGTATTTGCTTGCAATTATGGATTTACACCAAAAATCTATTATGGCAAGTTACCACACCTTTTGGCCATTTTTCGTCATTCCCATCAATGTTGGGGATGTTGAATGTTTTTCTTTTGTTTCATTCCATAATCAATGTTTTCCCCTTTGTTCTCATCGGTGCTCTGTAAGCTTGGTTTCATCACAATTGTTCTTTTACTTGCATTTGTTCTTGCAAGGGTTTTACAAATTCAATCTTATCATGCTTACTCTTGTTGCTTTACAAGTCTAGTCTCATCACTTTCATTCTTGTTGTTTTTGCTTTCGTTGGTGCTTTACAAGCTTGTTATTATCAAGTTTTCTTTTGTTGCCCTTGCTTTGATTGTTGCTTTTGTAAGCTTGTTCTCATCATTTTCATATGTGTGCATGGTGTCATCATCATCATGGTTTTGCAAATCTATAGTGTTGGGACATGGTTTGTTGGGGCATTGGAACATTACATTGTTGTGGAGCTCTACTTGTGTAAACAACCTAATAACTTTTTTCCTTTGTTTTTTTTGTTTTCTTTTTCTTTTCAATAGTTTTTTTTTTTTTTTTTTTTTTTTTTTTTTTTTTTTTTTTTTTTTTTTTTTTTTTTTTTTTTTTTTTTTTTTTTTTTTTTTTTTTTTTTTTTT
>Ga0116231_10003759_pt1 | contig 31211 bp, 29 predicted proteins | sample S1TSphgellanicum_2_FD_89695 | JGI IMG/M metagenome (GOLD analysis project Ga0116231, IMG submission 89695) | Host-associated microbial communities from peat moss isolated from Minnesota, USA - S1T2_Fd - Sphagnum magellanicum MG | ecosystem: Host-associated > Plants > Peat moss > Unclassified... | reverse complement strand
TGGGGATTTTTTTTTTTTAAAATCGAAAATGAAGTGATTTTGGAGAGTTTCAAGGGCCAGAAATGAGAGAAAAAATAAAATATCGCCAGACTTTCTATATTGGGTTTCCAGTATGTAGCCATGAGTGGTAAAAAAAGTTGTTTAAAAAATTTGTACTTCAAATCTGGTTTATAGCAAAAAAATTTGGCTAAATCTTAGTAAGGGTGATCACCATTTTCTCTACATCGCCCATTTAGGCAATGTTAAAAAAATTATAAAATAGACACTGCTTATGGCTGACTCCATGTTTCAGGTCCATTTTTATGGGTAGAAAATGTTAAAGAGGGTAGAATTCTCTTTTTGCCAGGCAGCTCTTTTATTAGGTAAGTAGGTAGTACTACAGACTCTCTGTAAATAAATAAACGTGTTTTAATTGCAAAAATCAGGAGATATTACGAGGCATTTGTTCTCCTGTCACAAAATTCAAAATCTCCTTTTCTTTCGGGCTCATGGTGTGTGTAACTATGATCATAACAGCCTAATGGAAAGAGAGCCTTACTAGGTTAACAATCAAGATCACTTGCGATCTCTGCAGTCCTTCTCTTTCATGGTGTGTGTAACTCTGATCATAACAGCCTAATGGAAAGAGAGAGCCTTACTAGGTTAACAATCAAGATCACTTGCGATCTCTGCAGTCCTTCTCTTTCATGGTGTGTGTAACTCTGATCATAACAGCCTAATGGAAAAAGAGAGCCTTACTAGGTTAACAATCAAGATCACTTGCGATCTCTGCAGTCCTTCTCTTTAGGTAATGAACTCCAGGAAATTTCCTAGTATAATTTGGAAGGCACCTTATTTACATAATAACCTTTTTATTGGGTGGTAGGGGGAGGAACTGCCGAGTGGATTTCAGTCCTGAAATTTCAGGTTTGCTCGTACACTGAGCCCTTCTGTCTGTACTGAGGTACTTAATAAGGGGGGAGAGGGCCCACTGTAAGATGCAGCCTTTGTTTACTATACCGTCTAAATTCTCTGTTCTGAGGGCTGTACTGGTTTCCTCCTCAAAAGTAGGAGCCACCTTACAATTAGATGAGGCACTCTTACACCTACATAATAAAATACTCACAGAGAATTCATAAGTGTATCTGGAGGGGTACTTGTAGTCATCAATATTGCTCCTAGAAAAGAGGAAGGATACCGATAACTTTCCCTTTCTCCAAGGGGAATATTACATGTGCTCTCCAGTAGTACTACTGGGGCAGCCCCCTGGACCAGGGTTCTTTTTTATTAAAAAATAAAAAATGTGCACGAGTGGCAACATGTCTGCCCTTGAATATGCCTAACTGGCATCTTATGTAATTTGGCTAAAGGGTTCTTCATTTGGCTTCTTGGTCATTTGTTGAGTCAGCTTTTGGTCAGCATGGATTTTTCAAGATAGCCCAAAGTGGGTATTCATTTTTTAAAGAAATAAGTTAAAGTGGCACCCACTAATTTTTTTAAGTAAGTCTAACTGGCACCCACCAAAAAAACCAGTGCAAAATGTGGCTCCTGGACTGAAAAGGACTGAGAAACAAAGACATAAGTGACATTGTTGCAAAACCAAACCTAAAAACCAAACACAAATTGTACACACTTTGAGGGGGAGTTGAACACCGGTTTGATATCACATGCAAATGTCAGTAAACCTCATAACCTTATAAGAAACCCAGCACAATTGCTAGCATAATCACCAAACTTATCTAGATCATGGAAACTTGAACACTTCAATTTTGTGTTGTGCAAAGAACATAACTTGTTAAGAGGTAGCACCGATCTGGACTTTTTGATCCTTCCAAACTGTGATAGCCTCTTGATAAGGAAATTTTTTTTGAGTAAAAAATTCTTGTGCAAACATGCAAACAATTGTGTCCAAATGTAGACCCAACTTGTTATGCAACTTATCTTTCATGAATGCATGCATGAAGAAAGTTTGTTCATCTTCTATAGATCCCAACATTGACACCACCATAATCTCAGCCAACTTTAAATACTCACTCAGCCAATGAGTGAGACTATTGAGTCTTCAATTGGCTTTATTATAAATCAACTGTAAAATTTCAAAAATTTTGAAATAATACAAGTAGAAAATAAGTAAGTTTAAAATTGACCGGTCAATATGATGTTCAAATCTACTTTTTCATTAGAAAATTTAATGAAATATACATGTATGAAGTTATAGCAAAAAAATTATTGTATATTCAAATGCCTCACCAAAAACCAAATTTACAAGTTTTCTTTGGTAGAATATATTTGACACATACTTGAATCAAATCTTACATTACAAAAAGTAGGTTTTAAAAGTTACTTGCATTTAGAAAAGTTTACTTGAAACCTACTTGAAAAAATTAAAAATTAATGCATAATAATAAAAAAATATCTTGTTATTTATTATTCAACTTTTCTGGAACCAAAAACTGGAAACCTTGAAAAATCATTTTTATTCAGGAAATGAAAGTCTGGAACTGGGGGCTAACCAACAGTTAACCACTGGTTCCAGACCAGGTTACCTGGAACTGAAACAGAATCAGATGTAAATTTTTTTGAGTCAAACCCAGGGTTCCAATTTTACCCTGGATCGGAACCACAAGAACTGTTCAAATTTGTGTTTTTTGAACAAACCAGAATGGGATCTGGTTCTTCATCAAAACTCAAGAACCGGCCAACACTGGGTTTGAACCTGCCATAAAAGGCGTGCTATTCGTGTCATTACAGCAGCCTTGTTTTCCAAGGCATCAAAACGTGGCTAATAATGTTGCATGCAAACTTCCTACAACATTTGTCGGTCTGCAGTTTGCAAGGTCTTATTACTTACCGACGATCGGATCAGACTGCAACCATATTCAATTCAAAAACACGTTACCGATTTTTCTTCTGTCAAATGGTACAAAAGACTTGCAGTGTTACTAATGAGTACTAGCATCAATTTAGCGGCAAATGCAGACAAACTCTTACAACTTTCCAGCTGCTTTGCTATACAACACACATTATATAATAGTCAAACTTGTTTGCACTTTCCTACCGATTCTAGCTCCTCATGAGCCTGACTTTATACTATGACACACTTTTGGTGACGACTACTTGTGACGGACTTTGCATGAAGCTTTTAAGTTTTGATCAGCAGTGCAATGAAACTAGTATAGCAAATGGGTCCGAAAATTTCGAGCTTAGGAACTTTGTATGGATCGTGTTCTTGCTGTTTGGTAGCTGCTCTAGTATGGGGTTTTTGCAGCCTGTTCACTACCGTTGGTCAGTGGCTAGCTTCAGTAATGGAATGGAATCATGGATCGGCTAGCTTCAGTAGTTCAACTCTCATGGCATGATTCTCGTGGATGATTAAGCTACACGCTTGAAGAGATGGGATTTTGATATGATCTGGACCTTGACTAAAGAAAGCTATTGTATAGAGAAGATGTGCAAGTGGTAGTAGTCTAGATAAGCTCACGAAGACTTAAGTTTCAACCTACTAACTTTGCAACCAAGTTTGATCAATTTGTTAAAATAGAATGCTCAAGACAATTACAATTGACAACTTTGTCACCTCTAATGTCGCTCTGCAATCTTGCTAATTGTAAAACTAATTTAATAAGGATTGTTTTTTTAAGAGAGCAATAGCCTCAAGAAAATTGTCAAACCTAAGAGTTGCGTGAGCACATTTCCAACGTGCCTAGTGCATATAAAAAGGTGTTGTTCTATGTGCACATTGGAAGTGTGCTCTTGCAACTTTTAGGTTTGACAATTGTCTTGGGTCTTTTGCTGTTTTGAAAAAACAGCCTTTACTAAGTTAGTTTTACAGTTAGTAGATTGCAGAGCATTAGAGATGACAAATTTGTCAATTGTAATTGTATTGAGCATTTTGTTGTAACAAATTCTTGTATAAAATATTGGAGCATTCTTGGAAACAAATATCTGGTGGTTATAACGTGACGTCAATGCTCCAGATAGCTACTCATGTGAGTCTCCATGAAGAACTTAGTTGAGCTGATTCACTTGTAGTGAACGTGATCTCCAGCTAGTTAGTAACAGGCCAAAGGATTGATTAGGTGACGAAGTCCAGGTACTGAGAATTTCTTTTCCTATAGTTGCAGATCCAGTCTCTGAATATTTTGTAGTAAGAACTCAATTTGATTTGAGAGCACTGATGGAGCTATACCAAGCACATGAAGCTACAGCAATGTTAGCTAAGGTCTGTGTAGTATATATTTTCCATTCCAGAGGAAATGTGTTGAGAACAGGATGTGTAGTGGACTTCTCTATTAACTTACTAGCGAGGAGAGATCAAAACTGAGGTTTTTGGTGTCTGCTTCTAGTCCAAGCTCAACAAATTCAATGACTACGTGTGTGTTCAGCTTTGAATCCACAAGTCTAGTAGCTGGGTGCAGATTCACAACTCTCTCTCAGCCTTGGTTTTGTGAACTTACAGACTGATCTCTTTTCTTGCAGGGATGGTAACTTTCCACACCTTTTGTGAGCGGAGAGAAAACTGTAGTACTTTCTGGATAGATTGAATCTCATTTCCACATTGCCAAGTTTCATTGTAAGTCTAGATAATGCAGAGATGCTCTAAAATCTCTCCCATGAATCTCCCCAATGCATGCTACCTTTATAGCCTAGCAGGTTCAGCAGTTTTGATGAGTAATATTTAATGTATTTTCTCTTAAGATTCTGGCATAACCATCAAGAAATTAATAAGTTGTAATTTTCACTTGTTAAGTACACCTTGATCTAATTTCTCAGAAGTCCTGAATTTTATTTTCTCATAATTATTTAGTGCCAAATCTGCTAGGTTGCTACTTTAGTCATGATGCATAGCACCAGCCCTTTTTTCTTGTGTGGGAAATTTCCCAACTAAAGTGACTATTTTTTTTATAAAAAATGTGACAAAGCAAATATTTTTAGGGTTACTGATAGCTAAATTTAGTCTTTTTTTTGGGTCTGAATCGCCAAATTTCTACCTGAGTTTTCAACCTTAGTGGAAAAATTTAGAGGGGTCCTTAAAAGTTTGTAGCCTTTTTTTTTGGGGGGGCGGGGAGCCAAATTTGGCTAGATCATCTTATGCATGATTGCAACTGAAATTTGGAAAGAAAGAAAACTCACTGATGCATACCCATCAATGGCCCTTTTCTACTGGCAAAATTAAAAAAATTTAAATGTTAAAATGAAGAGAAATCTTTTTCAGATTTTCAATTGCCAGAACTAAGAAAAAAAATTCCCAGATTTCTATATATGGTTCAAGTAGGTAGCCAGAAATATAGAAGGACAAAGTTTTTTTGGACTTTCATATCTCATTTATAACCAAGTTTGGCTAAATCATATTTTAGGGTTTTTAAAGGGTCAAGGTTCCAATATGTTATGCAACCTTGACGCTTTAAAAACCCTCAAAGCCCCCAAAATATTTAGCTGCCAATTGAGGAATTTTGATTCAATCTTTACAATAAACATAACTAATGTTTACATTTTTGATGGGCCTCTTGTATGTATGTATGTATGTATGTATGTGCCAACAGTGTAAGCTGATGAATAGACTACACTAGGAGATGTGGCTAGAACCTATACTTTCTGAAATCAAGAGTTGTTTGAAAGTACAATAGGAAGGGAATAAAATGTGTATTGCAAAGAAGTTACAAGTTTTCTTCACCAAGTTCAAGATGATTTTTTTGTGTGTTCTTTATCAATGGATTCAAGCATAACTGTTGGATTTAATGTAGGTCGCATTTGTATCCAGTGTGTTGTTCTAAATGGCTTCAATGCTTAATTGTTATGTTAGAACTTAGTACCATTGCATTTGTATCAAGTCTGTTTTTCTATTTGTATTCATGCTTTTATTGTGCAAACATGCAATCTGGGTGCAATTGTACAGTTGCATTTATAGAATGTGAGAGACAGTATTAAAAAGACCTCGGAAGAAACTGCATTAGTCCAAGTACATGCCATATCAAGTAAGAGTGCAAGTCATTCGAACAACTTATAATCAGCCACACCTACAACTCAAGACAGGCATAAGTAGCAATATTTAGTGATACATACAACCAGCAGCTAATTACATAATGGGTCTGCCATTTAAATGACATCTATAAGGAGGATAAACATTCGACATACTAAATTGGAAACATATGGTGGTAAGCATGGTGAAGCTCAACTAGATCCTTCAGTTATGTCCAAAATGTTTCTGTAGTGGACTTCACATGACCCTTATAGATAGTAATCTCAAACTTTGGCCCATTTTTGGGCGCATCACAATGACTTTACCCTGAAGGGCAGAGCCAACAAAGATGGGCAGAGAATTAAACACAACTAACATCTGTGTATTGGGTGTCTGTCAAATTTCTGGGAGCAGTAGGAAGACATCTTTCCATCCTGCCATTGAGTCCACCAACAAACTTCAAGAAATCATTGTGGAGTAAAAACAGATAACTTATCTAAGGTCTTTACACAACTGCAAAAAAAGTTGCACATCTTAAAACAATCCTCAGGAGAAGCAAGCAGCAAATGATAAGACAGTCTCTATCCTGGAACTTGAAAGGTATTCTGCCTACTTACACAACACATGCACAGTGATCCACAGGATCATTAGTTCATTTCAAGGAATTCCTAGGCTGCACCATGCAGGAGAAGAAGACACACAGATTCAGCTCAAATCAAGAAAAATTCTTTCTTTTGTTGATAAGAACCTTTTGTTACATTGGGACAATGTGCAGCAAGCTTCCCTGACTCCAAGAAAAATTACATGGAGTGACGGTGCAGAAGAATGTACAAAGTGGCCTTCCATGAGCCAGCAAGACTACACTTTTTTCCAGAATGAAACCATGTTGGAGAAACAATATGGGGCCTAGACTGCACCTGTAAGGCATCCTAAGGCCCTTCAATTCCCACCTTCTCTCAAGAAGAATAAAAAAAGGGGCCATTTGACCAATAACCCAGAAAACACTTTTTCTGTCTTCATCTGCCTATCTGTGTCTATGTAGGCTGAATTTATGCTACACACAGAACGTAAGAGGTGGGGCAAAAAAAGAAAACATTGAGTTTTTTCCTATGCAGAAGAAGATGGGACAGCACCAGCAGGTATTACACTGAGTGAAGTTGAGCCCATGGCTGACATAGCAACTGGGGCAGGACCATTGGATGCTGGAGAAGCAGACCTTTGAGAAACTGCACTACCTGTCATTGACACATTGCCAACATGTGGCTGGTGTGGCTGCAGCAGAAAGAAAATCAACATGAGACACTTCAAATCTTTGATCTAGGCAAAACAAAGAAACAAAAGAAATGACTTAAATCCTCAATCTGACACTTCATCTGCCATAAAAACCATTGCTGTAACACATCAATCCAATGGTCACAGTCACATTTAAAATTCAGCTGAGAAGAGAAGCTGCAAGTCCATGTTGGGCATAACAAGCCTTCAGAGGCAAATGCATGTGCCTCAAGGTTCATTCCAGCAACCTTATGCTCATACCTGCATAGTATACATGAGTCCAGATCCTGGCACTGTCGAAGAATGCCCTGGCCCTGGCACAGGAACCCCTTGGTATACCACATTGGGTGGCCCTGATGTTGTCACCAAACCCATTGTAGAACCAGGTAGCATGCCAGAAGAAGAGGATTGCACAGGGAGTCTAGTTTGAGCAGCAGCTGCAATGTTGCTTGTAGCCAAGGACACAGGCATTGAACCCTGCTGGCTCTGCTCCCCAGCAGTAACCCCTTGCTGTGAACCTGCTATTTCCCTTCCAACTTGCCCTGGGCCTACTGCAAACTTCTGACCTGAGGCACCTTGCATGACAGTGTGAGCCTGTGGCACACCACCCATACTGGCACCATGGATTGATGCCCCGGTGTTTCCATTGGATGATGGTATGTGCAGTCCTGATGGGGCCACCATTGGGGACATATTGTGAGCTGACCCGGGACTGCCAGTCCGTGTAAGATTAAACATTCCACCTGACATAGGAGAGGCTGCTTGGTTGGACTTCCACTGTGAAGAATTCACTCCAACTGTGGTTGAATGAAGACCAGATGAAAGGGATGTTACATGTGGAGTAGGACCACTCATATTGATTGGAGTGCCAAGTTGGTATGTAGGTGCTCCAGGCTGAGAGGCCATCTGGGAAGAGACTCCTTGTCCCTGCAGCTGCATCCCTGTCTTACCAACCTGCCCTGGCACAGGCAAACCCATTGCAGTTCCAGGATGTCGTGTTTGCAACCTGTGCAAATGCAAATGAGCAGTACAGCTCAGACCCTTGGAATTGCAAATTGTAGTGTACTGAGCAGATCACCCTATCAAGATATGTCCTGCACTGTCCGGTATCTCACTTTGGAAGTTTTGATAAGACTGACCTTTGGGGTGGAGGTTCTTGCTGCTGTTGCATTGGCCTGTGTTGTTGCTGGGATTGCTGCTGCTGCTGAGGTATAGGCGGTTGCAGCTGTGGTTGCTGAATTGGGGCAGACGATGGCAACTGCTGCTGAGGCAGCGGTGATTGCTGAGGGAATGTTGCTGGTTGCGCCTGTTGCTGTGATGCCACATCCTGCTGCTGCTGTCCCTGCTGTTGCACAGCTACAGAAGCTAGCCCTTGTGATTGAGCTCCTCCTTGCAGTTGAGCACCTTGAGACTGCATCTGAGGCAACTTCCCAGACATACTCTGCTGAGACCAAGATTGGAGCTTCCCTGACTGAATCTGTACTTGTGGCTGAAGCACCCTTTGTCCTTGCTGCAATGAATGTGCTCCTGGTTGGCCAGCTAATTCACCAAGCATTGAATTACTCCCAATGCTCAGACTACTAGGAAGATTATTAGATTGAGGAAGACCCTGCATCATCATAGGTCCACGACTCAATCCTTTAGATACCCGAGCAGCCTGTTGCTGCTGCTGATTCTGCTGCTGGTGCTTCTGGAACTGCTTTGATTGCGCCTGTTTAGCTGGCCCAGCAACCTGTGACATTTGTCCTGGAACCTGATTTTGCTGGGTAAGAGGTGGCTGCTGCTGCTGCTGCTGGCTAGTAAGAGATGAAGGCCCAGACCCCGTAGGAGATACTTGGGCTGATTGCAATGAAGATGGGGGGAGAGAAGACTGTTGAACTTGTGAAGAAGGACCTACTCCTACTTGCTGCTGTTGCTGCTGAACTAGCTGTTTCTGGAGAGTGTGGGACTGTTGGGAAATGGCATGCTGGGGCTGTGGACCCATGTGTTGGGAACTCAAGCTTCTCCCATAAGGCTGATGAGGAGCCAGCATTTGCTGCTGCGGAGGATTAGGAGTATGAGGATGAGGATGACCTAAGGCAGGAAGTCCTCCCAGGAGTCTTTTTTGATGCTGCAATTGCTGTTGCCGTTGCTGCTCATTCACACGTGCTGCCTGAAATTGCCAGGCCTGTTGCTGCTGCTGTTGAGTCTGGTGGTTCTGCAACTGCAGCTGTTGCTGCTGTTGAAGCAGAGACAAAATAGAAAACTCAGAACTGGTTCACACTTGCAACTCAGAGCAAAGTCTTACCTGAATTGAATGTCCAGAGCTATCAGACCTTATAAGCTTACATAAACAAAAGATGCTGGGAAACCACTATACCCAACCGAGCAAACAAACCATACAACATCAGACCAACTGGCTTAGAGAAAACTCATTGAAGTGCATACCCATGTCAGTGGAAGTCGTGAAATAAAAGTTGGTTTGAGATAGAACCCTGTTCAGATCAAAGTGAAAATTTCACCTGCTGATTCCGTTGTCGTTGTTGAGCCTGATGTTGTTGCTGCTGCTGCTGCTGCTGATGCGAGAAGCTCTGGGGTGGGGAAGAAACCACAGCCATATCACTATTGAGACTAGCCAATGCAGCAGCAGCTTGTGGCTCACCCTGTAATGCCAGATGTTGTAGTTGTTGAATCAGCTGCATCCGCTGCTCCTCTGAGCAACTAGTCATCTGAAACAAACAAGAACTCATGAGCACAACCAGGAACAAACAAGAAATGTCACTAATGACCACAAGGTGAATGCTTTTGGTAAGATGGAAGTCCCCACTGCTCCGGTGTGCTCTGAATCTTGCAAAAAACTTCAAGCACTTCAACCCTTACATGAGGTACAAACCAACAAATAACAGTGGACATAGCCTGCAAGACATGTTCCAGAGTAGCATTAACCCACAAAAACCTTCTCTGCACTATCTGGTTTCTAACCCTACTCTTAGTCCTATGATTTAGTTTCAATATCTGCTACTAGAAAGGTCCATCCTCATAGCCCTCTCAGAACCAAAACAGGTGAGCACCCATGTACAGATTTTGCTTCTACTAGTAAAGACACAAGTTTAGAGAGAAAGAGCTCACACGCTGCAATAGTTCCCTTGTCTTCCGTGCCATAAACTGGCTAGAGACAGAGCCTGGAGGAAGACTTCCAGAGCTGCCAAGGTTGACACCACCTGGGGGCAACATAATCCCAAGACCAGCTGATCCCATGCTTGACACTGCTGCTGAACCTAAGCCTGACAAACCTGGTCTTGGCAATGACATTGATCTATTTAGGCCACTCAGCAGTCCTCCAGTGGCGCTGGTTGGCAGCAAAGGGAGGTCATTAGGATTGGATAAGCCACTCAACACAGGCAAACCTGTTGTCGGTGAAGTCACTTGCTGTGGAAGCCGTTGATTATAGGCCCCAAGAGGACCTGCTGTTGTTGCCATTCGCAGTCGATTGGTTTCCTCTGGAGAGAGACGCATGGCAGTGAAGCGCTGTGCATCTCTGCACAACAATAACAACCCACCTCAGACAGTCCTTCAATACTGCGCATCATTGCTCTATTTGAGAACCCTCTTGTTGGCAAGCTAGATTGAAGAAAATGCAACTAAGAAGCCCTTCATCACAAGACTGTCCACCATAAAGGATAACAGGAATGCTAAACATAGCCACCTTGCAGCTGCAGCATTCATTGTTGCCGAGGAAGATACTGCAGGTGTGCCAGGAGGCATTCCATTTGATCCTGGCAAACCTAGTGGCATTCCAGCTGAAGGAGGTCGTACTGAAGAGCCTGGAGGCAAGCCACCACTCAGAAGTCCAGGCCCATTCCCATGTGGAGAAGCTTGCATTGTAAAAGGAGGTGGAACCTCCCCATTGGCTGCGAGTCTGTCACACAAGTCCAAAGGGCTGCCACACACCATAATGCAGGTTACAGAACTGAATCTACACATTTCCAGACCCATTTGGTTCAGAAGTACCAAGAAAATCAAAGCACATTCACATACCGAAATGAGCATCAACTGACATGGACATGTGCATAACAGTGACAGTAATCCTTAAACAACAGAGAACCAGTATAAATGGAATTTTCACCGCAGGTTAGAAGGATTTACTTTGGGGAACCACCGGTACAAAACTGAGAAATGGCAATGCCATGAGATGGATGAGGGGTGGCAAGGACCTTTTGCTCTTGTGCATCAGTCTGCACAAGGTAAAAGAAAATACCACAACAAATTGCAATGAGACAGCAAACCGTGAACAAACACAAGACTGTAGGATCTCTACCCAGCATGACTCATCCATGTATGTCATGTTGGAACCCCAACACCAAATTTCCACAACTACAGAACTACAGGATGCCAAAGTTCACAGACTGAAGATGGCAGGATTCCTTACAGATTTTCGTGGACGAAATTTCTCCCAGGTGAGTATGATTTGTTCCAAATGCACTTTAAGGGTGTCCTCCTCCACTGTCCCGTGTATTCGTTGCAATAGCAACCGTGTGTTATTCCCCTGCTACCATACCAACTCTATGTGATGAGAAAACTGAATGCGGTTATTAGATGGATCAGAGAAAAACCACACTCCAATTGTATCATTCAAACTGGCACATATGTCCACCCCTACCCATGCATTATCAAGCTCAGTGAATGGATGCATATGGAAGTCTCCTGCAGGAAGCCAGTTGAAACACACCTTAGGGATTCCTGGAGGCTGTGCTGTTGATGTCTGCAATGGACTTACATCATCAGAGTTCTCCTGAATTTCTGTCCCAAGTCGCTCTGAGAGAAGCTTGTGCCGCTCCCTACACAGCTTAGGTTTCCGGTAGATCCCCTGCAGCATCATTTCAATATGATTAAACAGGTCTGTTCAGCACAGAAGTACCTTAGCCTTTAGAGTTCTCTCAAGCCCTAGCACTTGATCTGCACTCTTGTCTCCTCCCGTTAGCAGCCATTCATGGTAACATGTGGTTCACCTTTCCAAGTGGTTCACTACATCATCTTGGAGAGATCAGCTGCAAAAGAAATACAGGGACATCTTTTCCAACAGCAAGTGTATGGAATGGTCATGACCACTTACCTTCAACTGTGAATTATAGCTCAAGACATCGCTGACAAGTTCCCAATTCGGACCAAGATCATGCACAAGGACAAGGATTGCCTGCAAGTAACCAACTCACAGGTGTAAAGAATAAAGTTCACATCTGTAGCTCATGAACTGCAGAGATCAGCAAACTATGATCAGGCAATCTATAACTCAGAACCTACCAAAACATACCTGATCTTCAACTAATGACCATGGAATGCCATTTCCAGTTGGTGCATTTAGTGGTGAACCCTGCAAACAAATGCCACCGGTATATGAGTAACAAATCAAGAACTGGCAACCCATCTCAGCAGTAGTAATGTGAGCTCTTATGAGCATATCAACTCTGAAATAGACTGAGCCAGCTTCTACTTCAAGTGTATATTGCCAATTAAAAACAGTGTCCCTTACTTTGCTAGACTTGATCTTTCGGTTGCTGCGGTCGCGGTTACTGTTGTGCCTGATTGGTTTACTTACACCTGAGGAAACTGGCTGTTGGCCCGTCTGTGAAGCAGGTTGAATGGGACCAGGCATGGCCTCGCTGTTTGCATCAGAAACTTTTGGTTTTTTTGACCCTGGAGGTGCTGGTAATTCTGATGCATCAGTTCCACTTCCTGTTGCAAAACATCACCTTCATAAGGACTCTGTGGCATTGACACACAACCCAGCAGGTGATCTTCCCCCATCTCACATGGCATGATAATTCTAGACCTTCAGGTGGAGGATTTCTTAGGGTGCTTTTGGTCCAGTCTGAAGGCAAATTCTTGGAAATAATGGTGGAGGGAAGGGACAGAGCTATCCTGTGGGTGAGTCTCTAGCATAATTTGCAAGACCAGTTCCAAATGTGTGGTCAACTTGAAGGAAGAAAGAAGACCCTTACCAAGCCCTGTTTCAGAAGCTGGGATTCCTGGTGGCAAAAGTTGGTCACCTTTTCGCTTTATCTGGTCGCCCAGAAACATCAAGCATACAGGAACATGATTTGACCATTCACACCCACAATGGCTACACCTGACCCAAAATCAGCAGCTACACATCTAAAGCTTCATGTTGCCTGCTGCTACAAATCACAATAAAGCTCCGAAGCTATATGTCACATGCAGACACTAAAACAGGGAGGAACTAGAGCTTTATTTTGATGTTTGTCATTTCACTTCTTGGCCAACAAACTGACACTAGATCAAAATGTTTATAGAACTCACCACCTCATAGAAATCTTGCCGATCATGGTCCCCGTCAGAACCCTGAAAACTCACAATCACCAAAAGATGAATACACATTTGTAGCAACTTCTGATCACCTTCCCAACTCAAGAACAAGAGCCTGTAATAATTCTAATGGTGGTTTCTGACAGTAAAAAATGTCCCACCACAAAAAAGATCACAAACAACATGTACCTTGTTTGTTGCATTCCCTGATACTCTGCTTTCACCTTGCCTTGTTGCTAAACATCCCCCAACAGAGTGTGTCAACTTTTTCTTCTTCTTTGATTTGGATGGCACAAAGGTCCCATCGCTCACAACAGCATGCAAAGTGTCACTAGGAGTATCACTACTATTGTCTTCCCTGTTGGAGCCATCTGGCACATTCATCAATTCCTCTTGCTGCAATTGGGAGCCCACTGTTGATCGTGGGAAATGCCCCCCCACTGCGCCTGGGGAAGTGCTTACCCCAGGTGCACGCAACCGCAAGTTGCCTGCTGATGAGCGAGCTCGTTTTGTTGGGATGACTCCAGGTAAACAACTGAAACCTGAATGTCCAGGCAAAGACCTTTTGCCGGTTACAGCAGGAGAGGGTAACCCCTGCTCACCACCTGACACTGATGGCTCATACACAAACCCTGACAGAGGCCCACCTGCTTCTACCTTTGGCACAGCAGTGTTGACCTTTGGGATTTTCTTGCGTTTCTTCTTTGCAATTCCAGGAAGCCCACCTCCACTGCCAAGGGGGCTCAGCATAAAGTGCAACTGAAGGTCATTGTCCTGAGAACCTCCATCGTTGCCATAATAGCCAAAGTCACAACTGACAGTGGGATCTTCAGCTGCAGCACGAACTGCCTGCCCATCTGCATCAATCTCTGATGCAAGCTCCCACGCAAGCTTCTGCAAATGGCAAATAATCAGATATGTGAATCTCTAAAAGGAGGATCATGTCAGTCTGCCAACAAAGCATAACTGAGCATCTCTTCACCCTTCAGCTAGTCACATAGGCTGCAGCAGTTATCTTTACCAAGAAATTGGAGGTTGGATTAACAACCTTCTGCATAAAACCCAAACGCTCTTTGGAGAGGGTACAGGGAAAGCAACATTGTTGATGGACAAATTGAAGAACAATCATAACACCCATTTAACATAGCATGAGACTTGAGAGAGACTTGAAGTGGAGATTGCCACACAACGTACCGCTTCCAGCATTGCCCAATATGATTTCACAGATGCCCGATAAACTTCCATTGAGCCTTCTGGTACCACATAAAACAGTGATTCCTGCAAATACCATTGGAACACATCAAGTCAGCTAATCTTGCAGGCTCCCATTTGAGTGGACACTTTCCATTCCCACAATAAATTCATCAAAAGACCAATGAACACCAAGTGAAGAAACACATACTAGGAATGTCAGGCATAGGATGCAAACACCCAAGTTGGTACAATTACTGGGTGGTGACTGAAACAACAAGAAAAAAACCTACAATTCAAAGATCCCATACTGTGATTAGCAGCTTAAATTGGATGGCATATTACCAACTCTGATGAGAGCTCTACAGAAAGTACCTCAGGAAACTGATCCTCCTGGAAAGGCTCTAGAATGCTACTACTAGTGCGCTCTGAGTGCCACTTAGTTCTGGCTAGAGCCTTGGGTTGCACCACTGATTCAAGGCTTGATGACCTGAGAAATCGCATGGCATACTGCTGGATGGCCATGGATTTCTTCTTGTTGACCTTCTCACTCCCAATACCTCCTCTTGCCTGGAGAAAACGGAGAACAAGGTGGAGATTGGATTCAACTGTACAATTTTGTATGATGGAAAGACTACAATGACATTTATACTGATCAAAAGTGGCCAACTAAGCTCCCTGGAGCTACAGAATTGAGAACACGACAGTATCATAATAAACAAAACAAGAGAGAGAGAGAGAAACAATGAAGAGATCTTCACAAGTACTGAGAAATTTCTATACTTATGATTCAAGTCAACCTGAAAAGAATTGACACTTGACTGCTAATAAGGAGAGATTCAGATCTAACAACATAAAAGCAACATATCAGCAATCAAGAAAAGAGGAAACCCTAAGGAACACTTCTATCACATTTGTAAGGCAATAGCATATTACCTCCCCAACACCAGGAACATCAACATCCATGGGAACAGCTTCGTCCACATCCTCATTGCTGTTGTTGCTGCCTACTTGTGAAACTTGAGTCTTCCCAAGTACTGAAGTTACTGCCTTTTCTTTGGAAAAGCATTCTTTGGCTGAATGCCAAAAATACTCCACTGCATTTGCCAATACTTTTGCAACTTTCTGCTGCCTTGTACTCAGCTCAGATGCCAGAAAATCCTCTTCCCGCCTTTGTAAAGCAACACACCTACAGATTTGCACAGCAGCAGCTCTTTTCCACAAGCTCTCCTACACAACAACAACAGAAGAGAGGTTAGGGTGTGCTCTTCTCTCAACAAACCACCACTAAGTCAGTCATACATAAGCCCCCCAACCAAGTCACAATCACACCCATTTACTTTGTGCAATGGAGCCCTCACATAAAGTGTTGAGAAAAGTTTGGTATAAAACTCAGGTACCTGCATGAAGTCATTTGCCATCCACACCATTTCTTCAAGCACAAAATCCCAATGTGCCTTCCTCCTCAAACCTTCAGGCCAAGGTTTACTATCCAACACCTGATCCACTGTTGAATTTCTCGCAGCCTGCATGTGAAGCAATCACATCTGAAACGTGGAGAGACAGTGGACATTTGACATCTACATTGTAGAGTGCAACACACAACACGTAACCACCATAATGCGTTGCCCTTCTTTGTAGTGCATCATAGAGCTAACATGATCACTCAACTGCACCATTGCAAAATCTACTACCACCAGCCTCCAAACTCTCCATTATAGCTGAGTTCTCAATACTGGTACCAAGATCTGTTGATTAGCTTTTAAAATTTCAAGACAATGAGTTACAATCAATAATGCCAACAGGTTGTCACAAATATATGAAAACATATCAACTAACCTGAAGATGTTCTGCCTCTTCTAGGATAAAATCTTCATGCGCCTTTCGTGCCTTGGCTGTAATATCTGCTCTATGCTTCGCAGCTTCTGCTTCTACGATTGGGTCATGCTCCTTCTCCCAAGGAATCACTACACCAGGAAACTTGTTCTTTAACAAGGCAGAGGAACTTGATGTTCGACCTATACTCCTCGGAATCCCACCCACAATTGCACCAGCTTGCCCTTCAGTCCTGAGTTCCTGAGGTTTTGGTGCACCGCCACTCATTTGTGAACTGCTTGCATCAACCTCTGTAATAGCTGATGGTGTTGCCCTTGCCTCAGCAGCAACATCTTCAATCTTGATTCTAGCATTGGAGGCATCCAACCTCTTCTCATCCTGTACAGACTGGTCTCTGCTGACTTGTCTGATGTTACTACCACCTCTGGCAACTGCCTTCTTGATCATAATACTTTTTTGCATGGACCCTCCTCCTTCAAAGTCCTCCAATATGGACCGTGTAACTGGGATAGAGTTTCCATTGGCCTCAGTGACCTTGCTAGAGTTCAGACTTTGTTCATACACAGTGGACCTGGGAGGACGATTCAGGCCACCTTCAGACACCACTTTATGAGCTCTGCTAGAGACTTTGTCAACAGAGTTTGACTTGGGTGGCAGTGGAGGTATTCCATCACTCCCTCGAGCCTCTCGTCTTGCAGTTCCATGCCCAGGAATATGACCTGTAGCTGTCACCTCATCTCTTGCTCTATCAGGGTTTGCAGAAGCTCTTTCTAAAACAGATTTATCCTCTACACGTTCCTGTAACCCAGCAGAACCAAGCTCACAAAAACTTTGTACATTGGGGCTCGGCTGCGCTTCTGAAAAGAACAGCTCTACATTACTGCTTCCTTTACCAGCTAAAGCCAAACTTCCATCCTTCTCCCGTGTATTAACACATAGATTAACCCCAACATCTCCAGACTTCAATGACACGTGAGAAGACAACACAGCTAATTCCCTACCCTTCCCAACATCAGTGCTCACATCTGCTGCATGCTGTTCCAAGAGTGCTCCACACCTTGTCATGACCTCAAGCATGGGTGGCTCAAGTTCCTGCTTTGGTATCACTCCATTCCACTTTCCAGATGCAGCATGTGGACTCTCATCTGGCAGCAACTGAAAGCCCATCTCCACCGTTGCTTCATCCTTTGTGGCACCAGGAGCTTCATTGATGTCAGCCTCAACTACAGAACTCTTACCATCCACCACCTTCTCCTGCTCCTTAAGAGGCAAGTGCCCATTTCCCAAGCGTTGACTCCATTGCCTGTTCCTCTTTGCATAGGCTTGACATTTTGCTCCAACACGGTCACCTCCAAAGTCTCCACTCTCTCTTTTGGTGAAAAGCTCAATCTGAGTCTGAGTGCTTGGGTTTGGTTGAGAGGATCCGCCTTTGGAGGGAATCGTATCGGTTGCATCCCTTGCATTCAAATGAAAGCTGTGTTCATCTAATTCTAAATCTCTTCCTCCAGAAACTCCCTGAATTACAATGTTTTCACATGCACTGCCATTGGCTATGGCATTTGCAACACTACCTTCCTCCCCCTCACTGCCAAAACAACCATCAAGTCAAGTTCAGGTACAAAGTAACTTCTTGTGAGGCCACATGAAGTCATCTCACATGCATAGACGAAGAACCTACAGCTATCCTAATTCTTAACTCTGAGAAGCAAGCACCACCAGCACTCAAACAACATTGAGACAGTGCCAAATTCCTTTGGTGCTGAACCAAGAAACCATTTGTTATTGCACAAGATCAAGCTTATTCGAAGACAGAGTCAAAGTCATCCAAACTGGGAACACCCATGGACTTAGATTCCACAGATTTTCAACATCATGTAAGCCATATCTTGTTGGTCAACACACCCACCTGAACAACAACTGGTCAGCCAGTGGTTCAGCTGGTGAAGGAGAAGAGAAAATGAGCGAGGGGACTTCCCCAAATTTAAAATCCAAGGGTTCTCCACCCTACATCAACAGCAAGATCCACACACATCATGTAACACTAATTCAAACCACAAACCACAAACCTCAAACCATGCCTGTTTTGTTTCCTCATTTCTCAGCCACAGATAGAAGCAAAATAGAGCTTGTACTGATAATTCACAAATAAACCAGATAGAAAAATCACACACCAACCACAAAAATTTATTCTCCATGGGTTAGATGAGGGAGAGAAGATATGTGAACCAGCAAAATATGTAAAAGAAAGACAAAGTTATATTAACTCCATCTGAGCACCTTCCACAATACCTTAAACCAAGTACCAACAGCATCAGTGTGCAGCTGAATCCCAAGTAGAAATTTTGTTGAATTTGGACAATGAAGTCAAGAGGTACAAGTAGTACCTTCTCTAAAAATTCTAGCTCCCTTCTGCGCTCTTCACGTACAGCAAGATCCCACCTGAGTCCAAAATAAAAATAAAAATGCAAGAGCCAATTTTCATGAGTTTAGGAGATAATCTCCCATAAACATTAACATGTACTCAAACAAATATGTTCTGCACATTCCAATTCTCTGCTAGGTTCCACATCAAAGCCTTTCCTGTGCTATGCTTGTGCCATGTTGGTGGCAAGTTTCATCTTTGAATTCAAATGGGTGTCTTCAGAAGTACTGAGAATTTCTTGAGACTAACAACAATTTCAGTCAACGTGAATGAAAAGAATTGAGAGATGACCCAAAACAAACAAAAAGAAATTCTGGAAAATTTCAGGTTGGATCCAAATGGAGTGGATTTCAGAACCTGAGTTCAGCTTGAGCTTTTTCAATGGCAGCCCCACGAGGAGAAGGCTCGTTGTGATCTATGGCGGCTGCAGCACCAGCTCCTGCGCCCATGGAACCTGGCTCTGCATTGACTGAATGCTCAAACCCTGGCACAGATCCAGGGTGATGGTCTTCCCTTATTACTCTAGGTCCCGGTACTGCTTCTGCTTCCCCCTCTTCTTCTTCCCCACAAATATCAATCACAGATTCCACCTCCTTTCGCCCATCCACTTCTTCACAGCTGACCTCTGCACTTACAGCTGCCAAAGCAATGCCATTTGCAAGCTAGATGAGCTCCCACAATTGTCTAACCCTAATATTACTACCAATGCAGTACTGAAAGCTTGCTCCTCTCACCAAAACATTTCCAACAACAAAAACAAAAGCCTGAGTTAAAAACATTTGGGCAGAATTACTGCACACTATTGGCAGCATACCCAAGGACAGCATCATCACTTGTAGCATCTCTGTTTCCTGCCCTGCCCCATTTTAGGTCAAATTCTACTCGAGACAAAGATTTGAGCCCACTCCCGAATGAGCCTGTAACCAACACTCCACTCCTGCTGCCCTGCCATGTCTATGATGATCCTCCAGTACCCAAAAGCTCCAAATTCCACTCACAATCACAACCATCTCTGACTCGCAAACTGGCAGATGATGATGATGATGATACACAAAAATCGTTGTGGCACCACCCCTTTGGTGCATTCTTGTGGCCAAATTACTAAATGGTAGGAGTTGGGGGCAAGCGAGGGAGTGACTTCTCCCACTTATGCGCTTCCTCCAGAATTTTCCCAGCGAGAAGCTCGACTAGGGTTTGCGCAATATGCAATCTAAGAAGATCTAACCCCAAAAAAAAATGTGCCTGCAGGAATCCCAGAGCCTCAACAAAAGGAGCAAACAATCTTGCCTTGAAATGGACACAAGCACCCATTCTACAACGCAGAAAACCAACTCGGAAAAACAGAACAAACCAAACAAAATACGAAGAAAAATTCGCAAATCCCATTCCCTCCCCCAAACCCTAGAAATTGCAAAACAGCAGCGAACAATCGTGATGATGGAGCTCGTGGGTAGGAAAAAAAAAATTCACCTGCTGGACGGAGATCGAAGCCGTGTTTCGAGGTGAGCATAGAAGAAGTTTCAGAGGGTCGGGACCGAAATCCCGGCGCCAAGCAGGTGCAGCAAGAGCATGATGAGTTGGGTTCTTCAACGACGACAACCACGACCACGACGACGGGCACCCATGACGGTACTCACCAGCAGCCATCATCCAAACACATGCCCGCGGTTCATAAGAGCGCGAATTTCACGTCGAATTCATCACGGCGATCCAAACTCAAGCTCCTGATACATGCATCACCGCATAACTCCGCGTGGAAATTCGATTGCAACGCCAGATTGTTGCGCCAGGGTTTCGTGGGACTAGGTGCTTGCGGGCGCGCGCGGTAGAAGACGGGAGTTTCCCGACGTCACGTCATTCGCTCCCAAGTTCCCCCCACACTTCACGTTCTCATTTCGTTCTTTAAGTTCTCTCAAGTTCCCGATGCTTTAGTTCCCACTGGCTGTTTAGTTGCACTCCATTGCGATCAGCAGTTCCCAATGGCTCCCCTTCCGTTCCCCTGCCCCCCAACCCGTTCCCCCGAGCGCCCCAGTCCCAGTCCTTGGTGTTTGTTGTCGCTGCTGCTGTCGTCGTCTTTTGGCTCTTCTACTCTGTGAGCATCGCCAGAGTTGCTGCTCGTGTTGTTGGTGAGATCATAGTCCAATTTCATTTTCTCCTTAAATGGATTCAGAAGAAGCAAGCAATAATTTCTCTTGCAAAAAAAATTGCTAGTATTTAAAAAGACTAGGGTTTTGCTCTCTTGTTGTGCAGGTGAGATCATAGATTGTTCTTCAGTGGATTCAGAAGAATAATATATATATATATATCTCTTTTGTCAAAAATTTGCTTGTGAAAGACTAGGTGTTCTTATTGCTCATGTGAGATGATAGACTATTCTTGAGTGGTATATACACAAGAAGCAAAATCCTCTTTGCAAAGGAAAAAAGATATTGATTGTGCCCAGACTTAGGTTAAGTAGAGTAACACTATCTCTGTGTCATTCAACTCTTTGCAACAACAATGAATTGGTGGTTTCCTTGTGCTGTGCAGTGAGGTGTCTTCTGTGTACAAAGAGGAGGAGGAGTTTTTGTTCATGTTACTCATGCGGCCCGCCCACTCCTGCAGGTAAGTTATGGCTAATTGCTTCCTTTCAATTGACTCACACATCCTATTGTGAAGATGCGGGATATGTGTTTGGGGTGAGTCAAAATTAACACTAATATTGAGGGGGTTATTGCAACCTTATGTGAAAATTCCAAACCTTCGAACATGTACTTATACCTCAACATCTGCACATGATGAAAATGACTAAATGGCATTCCAAAGTGGGAAATTCAATTCACATCAAGTAACCACATAAGCACCTTTCCAAAATGCCAAAATCAAATTAATGAATTCCTCTAATGGACAAACATTGAGTGAACTAACCACATAATATGTTTAGAAAACAAGAAGCAAATGAAATGAGCCTACAAAAGTACTTGGACCTAGCTAGTAGGTATGGGTTTGAAATTACTATTTATATGTATGTGTGTATAACAACATTGTTTTGAGTGTGTTTTCTTTTGTTCTCTGCTCTATCTTTCCTTTCATTATTATACCTTGAAAGTTCCAACTGTTTGATGTCACCTTGCATGTTCAACTTTGCTTTCATTCTTCCCTAAAGGGTAGTATTCATGCTTGCTCACTCCCCCAAATTACTAAGGGTAGGAGTAGGGGGGGCAAGGTGGGCATCAAGAAGCAGAGGTGTGGATAGATGGGTGCAATGTGGCCAAAAACAACCGAATTGCAATGGAGCATCTTCAAGCTGGCAACTTGTTGAGGTGAAAATTTGCAGATGAAGAGTCTCTCTGTCTTCTTCATCATCTGAGAGTTAGTAGCAGATTTAGGGTTTAAGGTTGGGGTTTCTTAAGTTTGTAAATGGTGACATGCAATCTGTTCAATCCAGAGCTTGGAAATTTTGCTATTAGAAGCTCTAATTCATATCTCAGATGTGATCTGCCCCAGAACCGAATCCAATGCCCAAACTTCTTTGCAGGTTTGCAGAGAAAGAAGCAGAGATGTTGCAGCAGATACAAGCCAAAATCTGCAATGAACTTCATTGTCTCCAGGTCCTCCCTATTTCCTGTTCTACATAGCTTTTTATGAAGTGATTATTTGTGAAGTTAGTTTGGATCTATCCAATGCAAGTATGCAATTTACGGATGAAGGTTGCAACAGCTAGTGTCAGGATGATTGGAATTTTTTGCTGAGTACTTCTCTTGCTTCAGCAAAACCATAGGTGGAAGAGGAGCTTTTTGTTCACACCATGGAAAGGCTCAAAGAAAACTCAAAGAAACCCATGCAAATGAAGGTGAAGTGCATTCTCTTGGAATTCATCTTGCAGATTTTGCTTACTTGTTCCAGCTACATACTGTCAATTCTGCCAGTATAGTTTAGTGTTATGCAAACAAGCCAATTGTGCATTGCACACATTATGATGGTGATAGGCAAAAGACATGAATGCTTGTGTGATGCTGAACAGGATGGAGAAGAGGAAGCAAGAAGAAACTGGGAAGATGCTGATGGAAATGAGGCTGGGCTTGATCTTTTGGAAGCTTTGCAAGTAGAGCTTGAACAGTTTTCTGGCAAGAACCCAGTTTCTGTCAATCCCCTACAATCAATTGTGACCACTTTGTGAATCCAATGCTGAAGGATTGGGAATACAGGCGGGCTTTCATTTTCTTGTCATTTTCAGGTGGAAATTTTGTGATAAAATTTACCTCAACTCCTCATCAGTGCCAAGCTCTTTTACAAGAATTTTCTTCCCAAGAAAAAGAGTTGGAGCTTCTTAGACCCAAAGACACATGATTTGGAACATGTTTCATCATCAAGAGCAATTGTTGCAGGTGAAATCACCACTTCAGCAGTTGATTGTCAGTAGGGAATGGCAAAGATTGGGACCATTTGTTGAGCCTTAGCTGTGGAGATGATACATGATTTTATCTTGTCTTCTAAATTTTGGAAGAATGTAAAGCTCATGGTTGAAGTTTTGAAGCCGATCTTCAATTTCATATGCATGATTGATTCTAGCATGAGAACCATGGGAAAATGCATCAACTACTTACAAACATCTGTTGCATGCCACAACTTTCATAAAAGAATAAGCAAGTAGCCAATATTTTGCCTAAATACGCAACTTGTTCCCAGCAAACAAAGATTTATTATGACTTCTAATCCTTATAAAACCTTAATCTTTTTTTATGATGTAAATTCTTGCAATGCCTTTGGAAAAAGAAGTAATTAGAGGAATCTAGTTGGTTTTCAAACAGAAAAGTTGTAGACATTCAAACTTGAGAACTTATAATAAAGGGTTTTTTTTCATAGGGTGCAGTATTTTAGCCATGTTCTTAAATTTTATTATATATTGTATTTTGATAATAAGTTTTTCATGACAAAGATGGACAGAAACTACGTTTTTGTTGAGTGCAATCAGGATCAAGATGTGGAACCTTAAGTAGCACAAAAATAGAAAACCTTTCCTTCTACCACAATGCACTCACCACTTTCATGGCCACCTCAAAACCTTGATGTGCAACCGTGCACCTCTGAAATCTTTGATTCGCTGGTCTTAAAATTTGTTTGTACAGGTTTTTGAATTTTCTCCATCTCTAGGCCAATAGTGCAAGAGGACAAAAGGTGGACAGCCAGTGAGGCCGTGAGCTTGAAGCAACAAGCAGAAGCACTGCTTCTCAATTTGTATCAAATACTGATTTCTTTGAATAGTTCTACATATTTACAAGAAAAAATTAATGTGCTAAAGAATTCATATGTAATTCACAGATGTACTTAATCTCTTCAACTATTGTCTTGAACATAGATGAACATTCAATTTCAATGCCAGTATGGTAAACCTCCCTAAAGGTGAGGAGAGAGATCCAATTTCATTTTATCAAGAAACTTCACATCATTTTATGTGTACAAAGTTGTCTAAAAAGCCTTTTTCCATCTTCTTTGTTAGCATTCTAAATGTTTGTGATTGTACTCAACAACAACGAACAACAAATCAAACATAATTCCAAAGTAGAAGAATGTCACATTTGTTTTGACAGATCAAACTATCCATTCATAGACAATATTCACTTAGACCTATGTAGTTCAATTGAAGTCTAACTAACTTGAAACACTCGTCATGTCCAAGTGCAACTTCATTAATCCACATGGATCACCTAGATCTTCTAAATGTTGTTGTTTGAGAAGCGGAAGATTGTATTGAATTGATAAACCACGTGGTTGATAGTCGATACCTAATCAAGTATCTTCCCATTCCAAGTAGCTCGACCTAGACCATACCAAGTACTAACTTTTGTGCGGATTTAGGATTTAGGGTTTAGGGCTGAATTAACACTACAGCAATCTACTCAAAATCATGAAACACCCACTGGATCACAACTTAACTTCTGTAATCTTTGTGTAGTGTAGGGGTGGAATAAGCCACCAACTGTACAACCCATCTCACTATAACAAGCAAAATGGGGTTAACAAAAGGGCAATACAATGGTCAGCATCTAACTTGTAGCCACCCCCACCCCCACAGACTCCTTTCTTATCTACAGTCTACTATACAATGAGGACTCGTTTTAATCCATTCCCAGGAGAAAAGGGACAGCTTGTGTATACTACACCAAAATCCTAAAATCTGACATCCATCCCTACAAAACTCTAGACCTTCATTTTGTTAGCAAATTACCAAAATGAGAGTGTTTTATATTCTACATGCCCATAATGCTCTAAACCCTAAAAATCTCCAGCTACATGGCACACCGCAACTAGGGACAAAACTAGTCCTAGTCCTTTCTTATGTACTAAATTTGAAAGTTTTTATTTTTTTGTTTTCGAGTGCCAGGATTGACTTTCAGATGGACATAAGCTTCCTGGCAATGTCAGCAGGAAAGAGGTACCGGAATGTGAAATCAAATGGAACAATGGTGAAGTTGCGAGAACCGAGGATGCGATGGTGGCGGTGTCGCTGCTGAACAGACTCACAAATCATAGCCACTTGTGAGTTGGGTAGAAGGTCACAGATCCAGGCTAAGAGGGCATTGTCTTCAACAAACTCACGTGCATAGCATTGCAGTAGCTTTGGTACTAGAAGTTTGCCCTTGGTAGACATGCCTACAGCTGCTTGAATGTAGTCATGAAAAGCATCCTGCAGCTGCAAATGAATCTTATCTGCTGTGTAGATTCTCACCTGGAAAACATGCCAAAGTTCCCAATCTCACATCATCACAAGTTTTGTCTTTGGAATAGAAAATTTTGAGAACCACATGGGAAAAAACTGCTGAACATTGTCAGGAGATGTGCAAGTGCAAGCAACCCTGTATGACACATTCCTGGTCAGATTTATCCAAAACAACAATCAATTGTGTAGGGATCTTCACATACCATAGGGGCAGATCGTGTACCACAGCAGAGTGCAAAATTGATCAGGGGCTCTGGCTGCTCAATCCCAAACTTCATCTGTGCCTCGGTAAGCTTATTCCTATGGAGTGCCATCAACAGCATCTAATTCCATGCAAAACGGGTAATCAATCTCTCAGTCAACTTCTCTGTCTGCTTCAACAACTAGCTTAGACACAATTCTCCTCCCTTCCAGATCATATAGCAGCAATACACATGATGATGCCAAAAATTCATGAATATTTTTTTCTGGTGCAATATTGAATTTTGAGATAGTGACAGTTCTGTGCAGCAAAACTGAGATTAGAAATCCTTACAATCTGAGGACGAGTTGCAGTTGATTTTGACTTCAACAAACAGTACTCGATTGTAGCTGCATTGAATGAATGGCCTCCCACAGTATATGCAGCCTGTAATATATGTGGAGTGTATGAGTTAGAGCATTTCCACCACCACCACCACCAGCAGTAAAATACACACTAGTTTGGGTAGTGTGAAAAGCCTGTAAATATGCCCAGCATACGGTGACCCCCATGAGGGCCAGTACAAGAAAAATGATTGCTTTTGATTGGCCCAAGTGGTGGCATTTAAACTGACTCTCTCACTTTATTTTCATATTTAATTATGGGTGGGGGGATAGGGAAATAACTAATTGAACACGGGTATGTTGGATGTGAGAAATACTGGTAGAGGCCCAAATAGCGGGTGTGGGGGCCGATGCTGCTCTTATAACTCAGCACAACAACTGTTCAAGAAGAGAACATGTTGCCCCACTTTGCATGAATGCTGTAGTTTGGATTGAAGAAAAAAGAGGGAGAGTAATACCTTTTGTAGTAGGGAGAAGAATTTGAGATCACTTTGTGGGATCCCATATGCAAGATAACCCTGCCAAAAGAAAATTTAATGACAACCAACCCAGTAAGGTGGCAGGCTCATGACAAGCTCTTATAGGTCATCGGACAAAAGAAAGCAATCACAACATTGTCAAGATTACCACAACACTCTTTGTCTGATGACAATTCTACAGCAAACTCTTTGTCTGAGGCTATAAAACATAAAAACCAGAATGCACATATGCAAGCCATCTCTCATCAGACTTCATCTTTGCAATTAACCCAAAAACCCTAGACCCTAAAACCCTGAAACCCTGAAAGAACAAGCATACACAAGGGATGATGTCCACATACATGCATCATTACTGTGTTGTACAGATTGATCCAGAAAGCAAGTTTCTCATCATGTGACAGATGCGAAGGATCAACACTTGCAAGCTGCTCCACAAGTAACCTGCAACCGGATCCAGCAACAGTCCCCTCTAAGACTCCAAACAAAGAATTATGTCTCTCACTCAACCCAGGCCTGAGAAAACAGAAGTTACAGAAGATGGGTCAGCATTTGGCATGGATGGATTTCAAGTCCCGCTGAAAACTTACTTAAAACCTTGTAGAGCCTGAGCTGCATACTCAAGCTGATGTTTGCCCACAGACAACCATGGAACCTCAAAAGTATGCCCATAAGCACCAATGTCCATCCTCCAAGGTATCTTATCTGGGACTTTGAAAGGGTCAGGAGTCACGGCATCTGTTCGTATCACCTCCTCCTCTTCTTTGTAGCGAAGATCCACCAGGGGACTCCGAGCAAAAGACAACAAAGAAGACTCAGAAATAGACGACAACGAATCCGAGTTTGCTTGATGTGACCCACCAAAAGGTGATGTCGGTGAGTGAATGCCATCTCTGGATGGTCGTGATGGCGATGATGATCCCACCTTCAAACTAGCAAGATTCAAGTCTGCAAGATGACAGTAAATGCTAACCATGCAGTGCACCATTTGTTCTGACAGTTGATTTGGAGTTCTTGTTGTCTCAGCTAAATCACTCAATTCCCATCCATCTTTTCCCTCCTCTGTGCTCACATATCTCGGTGAAGATATAACTGGAGAAAGTTGTTGACCTGAAAGTTGTTGGTCATGATTTCCCACAATAGGATCATCTTCAGAATCAGAGAAATTCCACAAATGCTCCTTGTTAGAGAATGGTGGCAGTGATGGTGGTGACGGGTGGCAGCTGGGCACATCCTTGACATGATGAGGTACTGGTGTTGAAGCCTTCAGAGAGGAATCAGGCCCGCCAGTAGTCTCCGGTAAAATGATATGTTTCTCTTGTTCTTGAGAACTGGAGGGAGATATTAGCATCTGAGAGTCCAATGGTTCTGCTTCTTGTGTAATGAGAGCCGGAGGTGTAACACCAGACAACAACATCGGGTCATCTTCACAAGATTCAGCTACAACTGCGGAGGTAAGAAGACTTGATTGTGTGAAGAAGCTTTCAGATGGTTTCTGAATCGAGTGCTGTATATCATCATGGTGCCCATTTGACAGTGAGTACTTAGTCTTCAGATCCTCATAGTCTTTTTCAATGATCTGAAGCTGCTGGAGTGTCAACTCTGCTGCCTGACATCCTTGTCTGTCTGTGAGTTGATTCTTTGTCAAGTGCTTCAGATTCGGTGAGGATGAGAAGCTGGGTGAGAATCCAAAAGATCCAGGATCTTGGTGCCTTATCATGGGTTGCAAAGACATCAATGTGCCTGATCTTCCTTGACGAAGCTGAGCTATTTCACGTTCCGTCCGCTCTTGTCCCACTTGCCACTGCAGGGCTGTGGATTTCTCCTTCAGCTTCAGCACTGCCACTTCAAGCACAGTTATATCTGCCAAGAGCTCCTGGGCCTGCATCATTGTATAAAATTGCCCATGACCAAATGAGACTACATAAGTCTCCAAGTTTTAGTCAAGCTTGTACCTCTGAGCAGGTAGCTCGATGTGGTGTTTATCAAAAGGCACAAGAAAGTTCACAACCTTTCAACTTCCTATTGAAACAGTTTGCAAAAATTTCAGGAAATTCTTGACCTCACCGCAATAGGAAGATGGTGGGGAAAGCTGGTCAAAGCTCCAGACACATTCGACAGAGCACTCTCCAACACTGAGCGCAACTCCAACTCCTCCTCCAGACGCGTTTGCAACAATAACACCTGCACAGTAGTGCACCAAGTAAAGCCTCCTATCATTGGGGAAAAAAGAAAAAAATATCAGATTCAACAAAGGAAGCCATGAGATCTATCAGCTGGCATGCACACAAGAAACAAACCAACAGCCCGGGCATAAGCTCACAGAGAGAGACAGCAACTAACTCACTTCCTCCTCCAAAGCTGAGCGCTGTACCAATCTCTCAAATGTCCTTGATGTCTCATCAACTCCTTCAGAATCACCATCCTGCAAACCCAAGAGTACATAAATCATCACACAGAGAGCTCAGAGTCACAGAGTCTGATGCAATCTTTTGGTATTGAGAAAGAGAGAACACCAACAGTAGCTCAAGTCAGAGCTCTGCTGCTGCTGCTGCAAGAACCAGTTTCTTTTTTTCTTCATGGTTTAAAGTTGCAAAGTGCAAGTCCTCCTCTTACAGTCTTACCTACCTCTTCTTCAAAGTCTGGATGCCACCGCTGCTGCATGTCCCTGAACTTGTCAAAAAGGCAGAGCTTTGCAGCTGCTGATGACGACGGAGAACGATGATGATCCTTGTGTTGTTTTTTAGTTGCAATGTTTTTCTGTTTTGGACTGCATTGTACAGATCATGGCCCACAAACAAAGAAACTGTCCGTCAGGTACCTTAACGATCTCATGATTCTTGTCGCAGTCCAGATGATTCAAGAAGTATCCTCCATTAGAAATGACAAAATGAAAGTTTGGGTCAGGGCACCAAATCACATGAAGACTAACCTGTGCTTGCTGTCAAAGCTGCTCCTCGACCTCCTGCTGTTGCAGCCATGGCTTGAACACAATTCAAAGTCATGCACCCGTGCAGAGCTCTGTGAGGAGCTCACAACCATCTGAAAAACAAAACAAACCCACACAAACACAAAAGCCAGCTTGAAGACTCAATCCATCTTGCAACATTTGTGCAGCAAGCAAGTCTTGATGATGTATGCAGTTGATGAGAACCATAGCCATGGCAGCTGCTCTAGTGCAGGAGCTTTTGTTATATACCTTTGATGGAAGCCTGTTGCGTTGAGCCTGCTGCAGCTTGTACTCTACTTTCTGGAGCAGATTCTGCTCAAACAAGTAGAGCTCCTGCAGATGAGTGATGAGTAGTGACAACAAAAAATGAATTCTTCAGCTGGTATGTCCATCATCACCCTGGATTTTTCAGAGCAAAAAAAAGTTCTACGCTTCTTCCATGGCTGCTGCTGCTGCTGCTACCAACTTCCAGAAATAACTTTCGGGTACTGACGGCACGAATGCTGCATCGACAGTGATGCTGCTTCTGCTGCTGCATAGTCGTCGGCACAGCTTCGACCAGTGCAATAGTATTCAACTCTCATCACGGCATGAGCACCTCATTGCTTGATTTTGTTTATTCCTTGAGAGCAAACACAAGACAGATTTTCGATAGCAAAGTGACGGTAGCTCTCGAGCTGGGCTCCACACTACGCAATTGAAAACGGGAAGCTGCTGCCGTCGTCAATTGCTGTATGACGCGTGCACGCGGAAAAAATAAATTCTTTCGAACTCATGCGTCGACAAAGCAGGACCTGGAGATAGAACATATAGGTCATCAACGCGGCCTGGAGAGAGATAGAGACACAGAGAGATATATATATAGAGAGAGAGAGAGAGAGAGAGAGAGAGATTCTTCGCAAATAACACGGGAAACTCACTGCAGCTTGACACATATAAAACTTAGTCTGCTCGACAGCAGCAAGCAGCACAGAGATGGACACAAAGCTCCAGAGAGACACGGTGAGTGCAGCAGCAGCAGCAGCAGCAGCTTCTGAGAACTCCTGACACTAATTTCATTCTTGTAGAATTCAGAGCTGCTGTGACTTCTAAAATCGTTCGCTCAAGCTTCGACCGCTAATAATTTCTTCCTCTGCATCGAGCTGCCAAGGCTAGTACTACAACACAGACTCGTCCACGAAAGCAAATTCTGTTGTTGTTGTTGCTAGCTATACAAGTTGCAACAACAACAGAAATTTATTGCCTTAGCGATGGCAACGCAAAGAGAGATACTAGATGCATGCATGAATGATGAGCCGCGACAAAAGCTGAATGAAAAGAAAAAACACAAGTTCCACCCCAAAATACGGTCGAGAGACACCCAAAAAAAAAAATTCAAGACAGGAACCAAACCGTCCGTCGCTCGATTCTCAACAGAAAAAAAAAAACGCAAAAAAAAAAAAAAAAAAAAAAAAAAAAAAAACAACAAAACAAAAAAAAAACCAAACACAACACAAAAAAAACAAAAAAAAGCCGAGCGACGAAACAACCACAGCCAC
>Ga0116231_10003757_pt1 | contig 31214 bp, 21 predicted proteins | sample S1TSphgellanicum_2_FD_89695 | JGI IMG/M metagenome (GOLD analysis project Ga0116231, IMG submission 89695) | Host-associated microbial communities from peat moss isolated from Minnesota, USA - S1T2_Fd - Sphagnum magellanicum MG | ecosystem: Host-associated > Plants > Peat moss > Unclassified... | reverse complement strand
TTTTTCTTTCTCGTTCCTTTTTTTTTTTGTTTGTTTTTTTTTTTTTTTTCTGTTTAACTGCCCGGTTCTTTTTTTTTTTTTTGCTCGACGGGTGCATTATGCACCGGGTTCACACTAGTTTTAATAATCATGGGGTGTATGGAAGGAGTATGTGTGTCGAGTTGTTGTTCCCCTAATTACAATGTGGGGAATTTGATAAAAAAATAGAAATTCTTATGATAGAATGATTACGAAAGTTGTTAACATGTTATGTCCTTTTTATAGTTTTGCAAAAACCTTACTTCAAGAAAAATCTCATATAACATGCCCACTTTGATGCTTGATTTGTGATTTAAAAGCATGAAATGCGTCATGGACCACATTAGAGATCACATTGCCACATTGGTGCAACAATATGATGCGTTGGTTTTGTTGCTATTGAACATCAGTATGGCTTTTTTGAATCCAAATCAAAATTGCAATTCCTCTAGCACCTATAAGCTACCTTCAGCTAGGTTCTTTGGGTCAATGGTTTGATCATAAGAGGCTAATGAAAGGTCTTCACAAGGTTGAGTTCCTTTTGACAAAGGAGATTTTGTTGAAAGAAAATGAAGACTTGCTTGAGAATGCAAGATATTTTGGAAATATTGGATCTTGGGTTTGAAGATGTTAGATGTTGAGTGGGTTGTAGATCTACTCAAATTTTGCATTCAAATTTTAAACATGTACATTACTAATTGCAGCAGTTTGGATTTTTACACCCTCAACTTGCTCATGAGTCATGATGCTTGTTGGATGAGTTGCTTGGATGCTGAATGTTTGTGTTCTTTCTTTTTGCTTGTGATTCTACCCATTCTAGCACTCTTTTATTCTAATTGAACTTGAAAACATACACACTTTCACACCAAAAGCCATATCAGGACCTGGGTTGTTATTTGGCCAGGTGGAATTCCGACATATTGATAATATATGATAACCCATGTTCATAATATTGATACCGTTAATTTACAGGCAGCAACTTATTATATCCTACTGGTACCAAAAACCTGGATTTTTTGAAAATTATAAATAAACCCTTTACAAAAAATGGAAAAATAAAAAACTTGCTAGTATGAACATTCTGGTATCTCCAATACCTGATACCAGAACAACACTGGTTGCCACCCATACTTTCAACTTGGGTTGCTTAGTAACTTCACACTATAGACAAGAGATTGAATAGGCAAGAGATTGAATGAGGAAACCCTGCCAAACTTCATAAAAAGAAAACACCCAAGAAAGGCAGAGAAAAAGAAACAAGAAACAAGGACCAATTTAGATTGAATGGTTCACTATAGTGTAAAGCAGCATTCTTTGTACATATTTGAAAGCGCCCCCATCAGTTGTAAGCATGCCTTCTCCCAATCAAAGAGACTTTCCACCATTCACAATTTTTTCCTTTGTATTTGAAAGCACCTTCTCATTTGGAAGCTGCATTTGGCAATCAAAAGGACCAGGCTTCTGTCATTCCCATGGAACAACAACAACTTCTGCCACCTTTTGTACTTTTAATGCTAAGCAAGGCCTGCTCAAATGGGCAGCCCTTTCCTAATTTTGAGGTCTACCCCTTTTGACTACCTAAAACTAGTAGAAGTAGAGCCCAATGCATAATAGGGTTAAAAAATTAGGGGAGTCGCTTGGGAGCAGATGTTCTCTCTCATACACTAAGAGCAGCAGGTCCACCTTCCCCCAATATGTGGGTCTCTACCACCATTGTGTATAACATCCAAAATTGAGTGCAATTATTTCCCCAACTCTCTCTATAATCTAGCTACTAAACTGCACACTTGTGACTGTAAATTTGCACTCTCATGTGGCAAGCAATGAGTGAGTGAGTGAGAGATAGAAAGAGAGAGGCTTGGGAATTTCAGAAAACCATTATGCAATTACTAGTATTTTTGAAGCCAAATGGTACAGCTAGTTGATGACCCACTTAAGATGATTATGCCCCAGTAATGGTGTTTGGCCTAGTTAGGCCATTATAGCCGATTATGGTGCTTTTGACCCACTTAAGGTGTTTCTGTCCCAGTCAGGTACATATGGACCATTAGGGTGATTTTGACCCACTTAAGGTGGATTATGCCCCACTAAGGTGATGATGACCCACTTAAGGTGATCCTGGCCCACTTAAGTGAATAGGGCCCACTATTCAGGGTGATGGTGACTCAATTAAGGTGGTTCTGGCCAAGTTAGGTCAATAGGGCCCACTAAGGAGATTAAGACCACTTAAGGCAATTCTGGCCCACTTATTAGGTCATTATGGACCAGTGAAGGTGATTTTGGCCCACTTGGTGCTTTCTAATAGCCTAGGACTGAAGCAGGCCCTACAAGGGAGAGTAATTATGTGGTTATTACGAGGGTAAAGAACACAGTAGTTTCCTGCCCCTGTTTGTTTGGTTTCCAGTTCCTACCCGGTTCGCACGCGTCCAGGTTCCGGCTGCTGCGCTTGCGCTTGGACCCTAGCTGCCCTGGCAACGCCGTCGCACCGGCGACAGGCTCGCTCGCTACTCCTTCGTCTCCTCCGATCTTTGTTTGCCTTGGAGAAAGCTTGTTGTTTGTTTGTTTTTTTCTTCCCATGAGTTGCAGCAGCTGATCTAGTATCATGAAGTTGGAATTAGAACGAGCTTGAATGCTTGATGCAGCTGTACTTCTAGTGTTCTTTTCATGTGCGTGGGTCATGATCATCTGTGAATGTTGAGAGCTTGCAGATACAACTCTTTTAGCTAGCTAGGCAGTGGGTGTTTATCGAGAATGCAGGACGCCGGCCCGAGGTTCTTGATCTCTAGCCACATAATGGACTAGAAGCAGCTGTAGTAGAAGGAAGGAGCTTTCATCTGCAAGCTGCTGCCGTGTGACTGTGCGGAACATGGGTTCATAAGGACGTTCATGAGTTTGTCTACTGTTGTTTGCAGCAGTCGCACTAGGAGCAGCAGCAGCAGGAAAGTGAGCAATGGGGAATATGGCAGTAGCTGCACCAGTTCTAGCAGCTGGTGGCGGTCGGCTAACAATAATGATCATCACACTCGCACTGATCTGGGACGTGACAGCAGTAGTAGCAGCAGCGGCTGATCTGCATCATCCCGGGGTAGCTTCACCACTTTCATCGCCAACAGCTACAACAAAGGGAAGTGCATCAGCGCCGGCACCAGCAGCAGCGAAAGTGATCAATATCCCAACGCTGTCATGCAGCAATCTGGCGCGAAATCTGTCGAGATGTGAGCTTGCCCAGTGCAGCCAACGGATAGGACCGCTTGTTCCTTGTCTCAATTATCTCCAAAGCAACACCAGCAGTAATGCCTTGCCTTCTGCGCTTTGCTGCCAAGGGTTACAACAACTGGCGGCGGAGTCTTCCACTTGCTTCTGTGACGTAACTTTCTACCCACCTCCCGACCTCAACATCTCCCTTTTGCTTCAACAAGCTATGCCTTCTTACTGCAACATCACAACCGACTTGTGCCTCACCTGCCCCTATTATCTCAACCCACCCAGTACCTGCAATGATATCAGTCCAGCTCCTGCTCCAGGTAGCTACTTCTTCCCAACTTCCGATCTTCTCGATTACCAACCGCTCAATTCCTGATTGCACCAGCTCTAGCCTTTGACATGCATTGCATGATGCTGCAACAAAAGCAAACCATTAGTACTCACTCTCAAGGTTCTTGTGGTTTTTCTGGGTGCAAAACTCTCATAGGGTATTGTTGGTTTTGGATGGTGTGCTGCTCATGGGTGGTTGTTGCAGCAGCAGCAGCTCAGGGAGGCAAGGTGCATGTGAGCGTTCTCCCTATAGTGGCAGGGACCATCACTGCTCTGCTGTTGGGTGCACTGGCTGTGTTTGTTTGGCTTTCATGTCGACGCAAGAAAAGAGCTTGGAGATTTCCAGATGCAACTCAAGAACTGGATGGTAATTAAATTTTTTTTCCCCCAATCCTGGCTTGAACAAATTGCAATCAAATTTTCAGATTTGTTTTTTGCAGGTTTTGCAGATCAATTTGCTCCCTGGATATAGTGGTGGTTTTTTCTTTGTTTAGGGTTCAAGTTTGAGTTTTGTGGGTTTTGCAGATCAATTTGCTCCCTTGATATTATAGTGGTGGTTTTTCTAGGAATTTTTTTTTGGGTTGCAATTAGAAGCTTTCTGGTTTGGAGCTTTCAAATGCAGATCTATTGCTCCCTGGATAGAGTAGTGGTTTTTTTTAGGGTTTGTTGACTATTTAATGTGTCCCATTGCAGAGATTTTGAAGATTGAAGGAAAGCCAACAATCTACTCATACAATGTCTTGAAGACTGCTACCAAAAATTTTCAAGCTGCAAGCAAGCTTGGTGAGGGTGGATTTGGTGCTGTTTACAAGGTAACAAGCACACAATCATCATCTCGTATGAATGTTGTGTTTGTTTTCACTGAGAATACATACCAGTGTAAAAACACAGATATTGAAACCCATGAGGTCTTATAGTCTGTGTTTGAGGGGAGGTTTACTATTTGGGGTGCACAGTCTCAGGTGAACCAGGGGGTGCAGGGGTGCGCCCCTAGGCTGTGCATCCCAAGTAGTAACCCATTTTGAGAAGGATATGGACAAGAATTGAGTGACACTTTGCTTGCTTGTGGTGTGCAGGGTGTGCTACCAGATGGTACAGAGGTGGCTGTTAAACAGTTGTCTGTAAGCTCAAGACAAGGGCAGGAAGAGTTTTTGAATGAAGTGATGCTCATAACTGGTGTTCAGCATCGTAATCTTGTCAAGCTTCGTGGCTGTTGTCTGAAAGGCGATGAGCGTCTTCTGGTGTATGAGTTCCTGGAGAATAGAAGCCTCCATCAGGCCTTGTTTGGTACAAGCTCTGATCTTTTGGGCTTCATCAGGCTTTTTCCTTGAATGAGGAACCACAACTGATAGATCTTGAATTTCTTTTCTTGACCTTGCTGAGGGGTGTGATGATGGTGCACAGATGAAACAAATGGGTTGAAACTCAATTGGCCAACAAGGTTGAAGATTTTAGTGGGAACAGCGCGTGGATTAGCCTACTTGCATGAGGGGTGTCAAACCCGGATAATTCATCGGGATATCAAAGCCAGCAACATTTTGCTAGACAAGGATCTGAATCCTAAGATTGCCGACTTTGGATTGGCACGCTTGTTTCAGGATAGTCAAAGCCATATCAGCACCCGTGTTGCTGGAACTGTGTATTGATACTTATACCCATCCATAATTTGCAAAATACTGCTATTTGCGATCATAGACTTTTCCCTTCTTTTTTTCTCCTCCTGGATGTGCAACTGTGATGGCAAGTTGATAATTGGATTTTCCCAAGAGGAAGACGCATGATTGGAATGTACAACTGAAGCACTTTCTATGTCATTGTGGCTGGGTGTGATTCAGCGGGTATTTGGCACCGGAATATGCAATGCGTGGCCAACTTACTGAGAAGGCTGATGTATTCAGCTTTGGGATTGTTGCTCTAGAGCTTGTCAGTGGTCGTGGCAACTTAGACCTTCGTTTACCTCCAGAGATGGCATACCTTCTTGACTGGGTATGCTTCTTCCTAATATGAAGTGTTTTCGTGATGCAATCTTTCTCCTCAGAAGTTTGTTTGGTATGTTAAAAAAATGGTTCATGTTTTTTAGGGTTTTTTTTGGTACTCTTGTGCCCAGTTTCTTCTCATTATTCAACTCTTAAATTGTTCCAAATTTTTTCAACTCTGAACTAACAATCGCACTGTATTGGGAGGGCAGACATGGCACTTACATGAGAAGAAGAAGCTGAAGGACATTGTGGATCAGACCTTACTGGGCGATGAATATTTGGAGGAGGAGGTGATGAGGGTGATAGAGGTAGCTCTATTATGCACACAATCAGTTGGCACCATGCGTCCAACAATGACTCGTGTTGTTGAATTACTGACACATCATACAGATATGGATGTTCCTGAGGTTGATGGAAGTGCAAAGCCACGCTCGTTTACGCTCGACACTCTTGGACCAAGCGGCAACACACTTGTGTGGAGTGATAAGTCTAAGGATGGTAAACAGTCAGATCAGGAGCAAGGATCACGACCGAGCATCCCCAGTACCTCAACCAGTATTGTAGAGCCAAGGTGAATCATAACAAAACTACACAGGAAAGTCAGTTTTTATGCTCTGTTTCATTTTGTGATCGGTTTGGCGAACCTGCCAATTTAGTACCTATAATTGCTGCTTTTTTCTTGTCATTGTAAAACATCAACACTGTTACATGGGTTGGTGAGTGTTTTGACAATTGCAGGGGTTTGTAGGTGTGTACTGGTCCTTCCTTGGTGTGTATCATTGGAACCAGTTTGGTTCATCTAGCTTGCTTTTTATATATGTCTTCCTGTGAGCACAGGATGCCCTAGCTTCATGCTGGAGTGGAGTTTCCCTGTGTCATTTCAGTTTGGATGCTGACGTGCCTTGCCGTCAAGTCAGTCTAGGGTTCACCATAAGGTTGTTGTGTGTTAGCAAAGTAGCTTTTGCCCAGTGGTAAATTAGTTACCTTTGATTAGTGAAAAAGACATGTGTGGTGTCTTATTTCTCCAAAGATTTCTTGACAGTTGAGTTCAATCATTTTCAGTCACCCATGGACAATGGAGATCATTTCCGGTTTCCCCTGAAAAAAACCCTAAAAAAAAAAGCACAAAAGGGAAAAAAAAAATCCAACAATGTACCTATCATTTGGAACAGGTTGCTCGATCATTCTAGTTTGCTCCTTATTGTGCATCCACCTGAGCACAGGATGTGGTTACTTCACTGCTTGAATGTACCATTGGAAACAAGGTTGGTTGAAGTGGAAGGGGAACATACTGACTGTCTGCATGAAGCTCTGGAAACACTTTTGGTGAAAGGGTTTAGTGGGTGGTGTGAAAAAGATTTGTCAAATCGACTGAGGCCATGTTCCTTTTGCCTATTGTATCTGTTGGGTAATGGTTAGGCATTCAGTGGAGGTGATTAGAATTGTTTCAAAGTTCATTGCTATCTGGAAAATGCAAGAACACTAAAGTACATCTTTAATGACAGGTCTGTGTTATGGGCTTTAAAAGATGTTTTTAGGGTTTAGCTGGAAATGCATATGATACCTCTTGGGTTTAGGGAGCTTCAAAAATTGGATATTTGGGTGTGCAGTTTGTTGGCCTTCTAAGTTACTTATTTCCCCATGATGCAGTGTTTTTGTGTCTAGAAAGCTATATGCTTATGTCTTTACAACTTTTGTTGGCAGCCTCTGGAGTTAGGTTACTTCAAGTTAGATCGACCATCACTTGCAACTGGCAAACCATCTTGTTGTGCTAAAAATTTCAAAATGTTTTTTGTGATCGTAAATTGAGTGGTCCTGTTCCTTTGATTCTGCTGAAGGAAAAAGTTAAAGTTTGTGGAAGGGAAAAATTATGGGGTTCAAGATCAAATGGTCAAGTCTGATGAAGGGTTGGAGGATGGAGATCTGGGATCAAACAACAAAAGGTGGGGCTCAAGAAAGAGGAAGGTGCAGCATGAGAGGAAATAGTAACAGATGTTATAGGAGTACAGGGGTGAATACAGACACTGGTCTGGAAGCAACAGGAATTGGTACCACAGACAATAGGAGTGGTTTGAGGCAGCTGTGGTTGGTGGAACTGATTCTTCACCAGGCTGCTTTGTTGCCTGAAAATGAGGAAGAGGACAAATGCACAAATGAATCTGTTGGGGGAGAAGGGAGTAGTTGAAGATTTTCAAGAAAGAGAAGGTACTTGAATGTAATTTTGGGCAAATTGGATTACAAATTGTCATTCTTCTTCACAATGGGCATCTACTCCTTTTGTGGTTTGAATGTGTTCCCTAAATATTAGGAGGGTGGATTTGCAACAATATCCTCTTTTGCTGCAATTTTAACTTTCTATTGATGTTGGGTGTTGAAGCTAGATTTTTTTCACTGTAGATGATAGTGATGAAGTATTGTTCCCTAAATATCAGATTTCCTGCTTTGTGGAACTTCGCAGCCACAAGAAACTGAATGTGGGTTTTGTTTCTTTCTTATGAAAGTGGAAAGTGGTTTCCACAGTGTGTAAAAGGTGACGAAGAAGCTGATGATCATGCATGAACATGTAAGAAAAATTTGTGCCCCATTGGCACACCCATGAGAGAAATGTGCATTCCATTGACACAGTTTTTGGAAGATTGCATGGAATTGCACGCAAGTACTATTGGCCTGTACTGCAGGCAGAGAAAGCTAATGGTGTAGTGCAAGTAGCCATGGAGGGAGCCAAACAAAGTGGATGTGGAGCAACCTGGGCATAAGCCTAGGCAAAAAGTTCCAGTTTAAGCAACTTTGACAAGTTGTGCATTCCATGATAACTTGGGACAGGGAACAGCAATGCCTTAAAAAATTCCCAGCCCACATTCAATTTAAATAACTCATAAGTGGACTGCTTGGCTCTCCCCCTGCTTGTGATCCTTGAAGCTTGATACAGCGAATTACCAATATAGGTTTGATATTTCATGATCATATTTCATCTTCTTTCAAATGGCAGATTGCATTTCAATTCTTCTATAGTTCTGAGAGGAAGAAAAATCAAAAGAAAAACATGCATAAAAGTTGAGGAAAATCCTGAGTAAAGGTCCATTTTTCAGAGTACGTATTTGTCTTCTCTGTGCAGTAGGTAGACAAGTCAATAGCACAATGTTTTGCTAATGGATATTTGAGTCTCCAGCACAAGGTGATATTTTCTTTGCTTGCAGCTACAAAATTGTTGGGCCTATTGGCAATGTGGCTATCTAGTAATGCAGTGCTGCTTCTAGACTATGCAACAGACCTGCAGGTAATTTTGGTGCAATCATCTGCTAAAACTGACTACACAAACTTGCTGGGTTTTGCTACCCACAGTTCTCTGTAACCCAAGAGTTCAAAGCAGCAAAGGCATATGTATTGAAATGAACATGACTCAGTTATTTTGAATTCAAGTGTTTACCATGTGGTCTATGTAGTCTGATGCCATGGGAGTGCAAACACAGCTGGCTCGATGCAGGGCTCCTGGTGTGTCAGCTAACCCTCTTATATCAGCAATCTCAAATATGAAAGAAGCTGCCATTCAAATAAAGCGACAAGCAAAGGTGCATTTGACATTGCCATGTTTTCATGTCATTTTTGAAGTAACTTGGTATCTGTGTGCTCACTCAGTGATGCTAAACTTTTGCATTCTCTGCTCCAAACTTTATTCCCTACTATACATAAGACCCAGCCTGGGTTGCGCACTTTGAAACAATTATGTCAATGGGGATAGTTACAGTTTTTTTGCTTCCTATTTGGCAGCTTGATGAAGTTGAATGGGTGTCAAAGGGGCCGTATGCAGAAGCACAGCAACCTCAAGGCTCATTTTTGCCCTTAGCAGTACTGGGAAGGAGATTTGTAAATGACCACTTGGTGCAGGTGGAGTGAGCTTTCCTTGACAATAAGGGGCTCACTGGAATTGGACAATTTTGGTACAAGCATCTGTTATGCACTATGCACTGATGTCGTTCACATGTCATGTACTGCAATTCCTCATGTTTTCAGAGAATCCAGTGCTTGAGAGAGTGGAAAGAATTTCCTGAATGCAAGTTTCTAGGTTATCTGAGAAAATTGCTTTATTTGTAAAACAGAAAGTGGGTCCTATCTTATATTGTAAGAAACATTGACTGAACCCATGATGCACTTGCCACATTAGATCCCTTCATCTGTTTGTGGTACTACTGTGGCAGGTGTATGGAAAGCATCTATGGAACTTATGGAACTACAACATTTCCAGGCATCCAGACTGACCTTGCTCAAGCCCTGGATGAAAGTAATGAGCATGATAAAATGATGCAGAAAAGCAACAATGGGCAGCAGTGCAGCATGAGATATGGTGATTGCACATGTGGTAAAGCGGTCTGCCCTTATTTTGTGGGGCTCACTAACATGAAGGCAGGTGTGGAGGACCCCAACCAAATTCTTATTGGAAAAAGTTGCATCTAAGAGAAAATAAATTTGCCCAAAATGCTGATGACAAACTTTGGACCAAAAAGATGATAATCTTACAACTGATGAACTCTATGTAAATGTATAATTAAAAACCTTCAAAGGTCAAACAACCATTGCACACTAATCCTTCATACCATGATGAGCCTTATCTAATGTTAAGCTTGAAATTGATTTAAAACAGCTATTGTTTGCCCAAAGTTATTTCCAAATTGTATTGTATATATGCTCATCGTGAAGCTTATGTTTGACCACCTTTGTGCTTACTACAATGTGTTTTGATGTTACAACTATCTTGAATATCTAGGAACTTCAATGACATTTAATGAATGCACTCATTTCTTATATGTTTTTTGATTTCAATTTAGACGGTTTTTTGGCTGTCACAGATTGAAGATTTACAATGTGGGCTTCTTTTGTCCTTATTGTGGAAAGGGAGGAGGAGGAGGAGGAGGAGCAAGCTTGAGAAGGTGCTCCAAATCCTCTACCTCAAAACAAAGGAAGTCACTCTTCGTCATGCAATGTTGGACAATGATTAAGAGTTTTTCTTTCCCCCAAGAGCCATGAATCACCTTATAATCTTGTGCCCTATTCTCCTTGTTAGAAGCTTGATGTTTTTATTTTGTTTTATAAGTTTTAAATTTTTTATTTCTAGTTGAGTCTTAAGTCTTGAGATTATTGGTTTTTACATAGCTTTTATGTTGTGTTTTTGCAAATCCTTGTGTTTTGTATGGAAATTTCAAAAAAGCTTGCTGCAGCTTTCTGTTTCTGAGTTTACATTTCAATGCAAGCTCTCAAGGTTGCATGTGTTCTACGTTCTTTGAAAGGTTTAAGTGAATGCTTTAATTTTTTTTCATGTGTTATTGGGTGTCACCAAGCTTAACTCTCACCCTTTGAATTTGGAGAGAAACAAAAAACTTTTCATACAAGTGATCTGTCTTTCATTTGGTGAGACAATTGTTGGTTTGTGTAATGTTAATCTTTTCTTTTTGGTTAGTGACTTGCACTAAAAGGATCTCCACCATGGTTTACATTGCTCATTATTCTCACCACCATTCAAGCTTTAGCTTCCAAAAAACATAGGTTCTCAATTCACATGGCAAAATTTCCAAAAATTGGATTGCATGATGTAAATTTTATCGATGTTGCTCCATCGCCAACATTTGTAGGATGTGTTTTAGTAGCAATATTGAAAACCTGAAACCCATGAATGAAAACCCATAACAAGTTGTAGAGGCCATAAAGGTAGTTGGTGGTGATGGTGACGAGGTTAATGTTTTTGAGTTGCACATGGGGTACTTAAAGGAAGCAAAAGTTTATTTGGCGGCCTTACAATTGGAATTCATCTGCATGAACTTTCTATGAGGTGAACAACCATCAACCAACAAATCTCAATCAAAACCATATTATGAGATGCATCATTTGACGTATCAATGTGATTGGCCTAGAAAATTTGGCTTTGTGCACTAAATGGAGCAAGGGATGAATTGTTTACCACAAGGCAAATGGCATAATAACCATGAAAAAACACTTTGATATGAAACATAAACCATGTATGTGAAATATTTAGAATATGCATTTAATTGTCTCAAAGGTCCACTTGAATGAACATTAGTTACTAAGAGGGTGCATGCTACACTAAATGTCATTTTGGGTTTTTTTCTTCCACAAATCTCTTCCAAAAGAAACACTTTTGTAAAATATTAATGTTTTTTTTGATCAAGGGTTTTATGCCATTAAACATTGTAGAATCCATTTGCAAACATTAACTTGCAAACAAGTTGTGCCCTAGGGTTGTTTTTCCATCTCAGAGAATCTTCATGAAAAAAGTTATGATTTCCTTGGTGTAGACCATGTGCAACTTGCTTTAAATGGGTATCTTTCAACCATTTGCACCTTCAACCTTTAGATGTCAAAAGGTGGACATAATGTGTTTGATGTTTTGGTGAAATTTTTGTCCAATAATTTTGAGAGCCAAAGCATGTTTGCATTGGGCTCTTTGAGGCAAATAATATATCTAGTGCAATTATGGTTGCCAAACTATAGCACCTACTCGACAAGTTTTCCTTCACTCAAAAAATTATTGCTTTTGTAAAGGACAAGGGGGCCTATTTGGCTACTTATGTTACAACTTTAAATTATGTGATCTCATGTAACAACTTGGGCATGTTTGAGCCATTTGGTGAGTTTTTCTTTTGGGCATGTTTTATATAAAATTTGCCAATATGCTACTACTAATGAAAAACTTGTTTGAGGCTTGAAGTATGCCTTTGTAAAGTTAATTCATTCTAACATTCAACAATGTATTATTTGACCCAAAAAATCATGCAAGGGCCAACAAGCTTGGGACCAAACTTGTGAGGATTCTAGATTGAGATAAAAAGGTTAAACACATAAATGAAAAAAATGTAATTATATTCTTCCTCCTTTTTTTGATTTTTAGATGAAATTTATTTGAATTTTGTTGAATTTTGCTATCTTCGTGGTTCATTATTTTTTCAAATTGTGAAATTTATTTGTTATCTTTTTATTTGAGGTTTGGAAGTTAAGTGTTCTTGTTTCAAGATGTGCTTATGTTCCAAAGACCCATTGCATTGTGTTATAATTAGTAGAATGTGGCATTGTAGAATCAAGTGCCTTTTCCAAGGACTTGGGCAGTTGCTGATGCTATGGTCAAAATTTTATCATCTATTGTGATTGGATGTGTTTTGAGCCAAAGTTGTGTGCATAATTTTGCTCCATAGGGATGACTTGTAATTCATTATTGTGACATGTGAAGATCTTAAACAAGAGTTAGCAAGTTGGGTTATTCTTGATGGCTTGGCTAACCCAAAGGCAAATTTTTTTACGAAAAGTTGGAAGACATCATAGTGAAAATGAAGTAGGAAGTATTTGTAGTCCTTTTACTTTCATCTCCTTTTTGAATTGTTTTCACAAGAAATAAAAAGCATAATATTTTAGTTATCATGTTAGATCCCAAGTTTAAAATCATGTGACTTATCCATGGTTATGTGGGACACAAAAGGGTAGCAATTTTGGCTATTTAGAATGATGAATAACTATTGTTCCCTTTGTTGGTGGAATGTTACAAGCTATTCATGCCTATTGCAACAGTCAATTGAACAACCTCAAATGCAAGGCATTATAATTGATTGTGATGATCTTTTTCAAAGCATGGAAATAAATCCCAACAATATCAAATGGATTATGTTAAGGGTACTTGATGGCTTTTGATGTTATCCCATTTATGCAAATTGCAAATGTGCCTTAAACTTGTGGGACATAAGTTTTCCACAATTGCAATGTTGGAAATACAATTTCTGAACATTCCAACAAGCCAAATTGAAATTAAGTAGTTTTTTTTTGTAGTTGGGCTCCTAATGCACTTCATCATTGTCATATTCACATTGGCCATCTAGACTAATTGATATTTATTAACAAAAACTAGCCAAATGACCCATAGATTAGATGCAGAGAGCCCACTGACTTTGCAAGTGTTTGTGAACTTAATATAATTTTAACAAGCTAGATGTTGAGTTCAAGGATGAAGTTGGATAGGAAGAATTTTTGAATGTGTGTGTATCACTTTCTATGACAATGTGATGCAATATTTTCATAGCAATTTTGTTGTTTTCTGCAATGTGTAGATGTTTGCAACTTTTGGTGATGATGTGCAATTGAAGACATGTTCATTTGGTGTTTGTGTTGATGCAATTAAATATGATAAACACATTTATATTTGTGGTATGCATTATGCACAAGGCACATATTCTACCATGTATATAAATATGAGGTTCTTGAAAATAATGATTGTGCCAAATGTCAAGGTTCTTGGCTAGTAGACTAGTGGGAACATGGTTTCTACATGAATTTTGTGTTAAAAAATAATCATTATGATTTGGTTTCTAGAACTTTGAACCACAATTAACAAACATGTTACATGCAATTCATTAAGACCTTTTAACTTTCATTTACTTAACAATATCATGTAACATAATTGTGTGTAGTTCCACAAAAAATACATATTCAATTTTCCAACTATTGAAGTTCATTAAACTTCAATGTTTTTTTCTCTATGATTATGAATTATGAAGTCCATAGATTGTCGATACTATTGTTTTAGTACAATGCCAACAGGTGCTTATGTGAGGACCTATTTTTTCCTTCTAACCCTTTCACCTTGACTTTATATGCAAATACATATATAACACATTCAACAAAATAAAAACTAAGTACAAACTTAATATTTGGGAAAACCTCTTGGACTATTCTCAACTAGATGTTTGATAAAAACATGTGCCTTATACCTTGAGACACAAGTTTTGAAACTCATAGACTTGAATATGTGAAAGATTTCAAAACTATCTGTTCTTAAGTTGAAAAGAAAACAGAAGACTAGCCTTGGAGGGTCTTTCAATCCCTTAAAATCTATTAACCAATATTGAAAAATCAAATACTCACACAACACTGATTGAGACAATCCAAAAATAGATATGTTGTAATATCCTCCTTTAGATTCCTTACATAGGTTAAAGGGTAGAGCTCAGGGCAAAGGATATGAGATAAAGTGAGGAGCTATGGGGAACATGTTGAGGAATACATTGGGAACTTGAATGTTATGTTGAAAACCCATTGAGAACTCGATGGGAATTTCATGAGAACACATTGAGAACAGCAAAAATCCAACACCCTCACCTACCCCAAAAGAAACAAAAACCTGGGCCCCCTGGGTGCATGCTACCTCACCTCATTGCCTGCAAGAATTCTTTTTGCCTACTTGTATTTGAGTTCTTTGCCATTTTGGGTCGAGGTTAATGACAAGGGCATGAACTATGGGTGCACACTCAACACTAGAATATGTTGAGTCTGAAAACTTTTTGACTCCTGTATTTGTTTTTTTTGAAAACTCAAATAATAAGATTGGTAATGTTGCAACAATGTTATTCAAAACAACAAGAATATGATCAAATCCAATAACATGTACTAATTATTTTGCTGATGAAAGTGTCATCAAGTAACAAATAACCAAAGTCTGTTAGTTGATAATCAACTATTTCAAGCCGACCAAATGAAATCAACAATTCTTTTGCATAGGGTAAAGCTCTCAGTTGAGGGCATTACCGAAAACTGAGAGTTTTACTGAAAAAGGGCCAGCATGAGACAGTAACGAAATGTAGGCCTGATTTCAGTAATGCCCTCGACTTAGAACTTTACCCACTGCCATAAAGACCCATCAGAAATAGGTGGATTTTACAAGTTGCAACACCAAGATTGCAAAGTTGACTCTCTTGCCATTCAGAAAATTGTGTGTTATAACATGTTGTCAAAGTAGTTTAAGGAATTTCTGGACTTTCTTTACATCAACAAACATTACAAATGTCATGTAGAACTGTTGTAGCAATTGACCACCATCAAAAAGGTGATACTCATTTAGAAGGCCTAAATTCCCCCCAAACTTGTGCATATGTTTTGCAACTGAAAGGCTAATCGAACAAAATTGTGTCAATAGTTTGACTGAGATTTTTTTGTACAAATGAATCCTTATGATGCCAAGTAACACCACAACTTATGTCAAGAACACTAGTACACATATGTTAAGGCTTATGGTGGCAAGATTATGTCATTTTCTTGATCACATTCTATTACATAATCTTCTTCTGCTGATGATCATACAAGTTACTAGTGACCAAAATGTGTCTGATGAACATGATTTTTATTTTAAATTGTTGAATCTGTCACCCCAGAGCAGGAATACCCTCACCCTTAGGTTTGCACATTATGTTGGGTGCATCACTGAGCTCAGCTCACCCTAACAGGCTCACCTCGTGCCTTACCCTCTACATAAATCATGATGGCTATGGGCTTGACCATTATGTTGTACATCAGGGGAGGTCATAGATTGAATACCCAACTTGAGATTCTACATCTCGAGGTCAGATGGTGTGCATGCGTGTAGAGTTAGGTTCTGCTTGCAGGGAGCAGGTATCATGTTTCCAATTCTTTCAAAAGTTCGCAGAGGGGAGTGGCCCAACATCTTCTGATTGAATCATGTTCAAGGAGTTAGCCAAAGGAGGCTGTAGTTAATTAGACTCATGCTGCTAGGGTACCTGGGCTTTGGTCATTGCTGGGTGTACCCCTGAACTTGATGGAGAGTGGATAAAAGTTTAGGCATGCTGTGAAGAAGTAAGGTAAGGACTATACCAGGTGCAGAACCCTTGCCACTTGCCAGAAGCAATCCATGCTTCAAACATGCACGAAGAAGGAACAGCTAGAAGGATTTCTTTCCAGATAAGCACTCTCAGAACCAGGAAGAAGGAACAACACACTGGAAGAAGTGGAAGATAAACCAATACTGCAAAAAATCCCCCCAAAAGAACACACACACACACGCATACAAGCAGTATAAACAAACATGACTAGAGGGGTAATAACAAGAGTAGCATGCATCGTGGTAAACCCCAAAGAAAGAGTAGCAACATCACTGTGTGGGTGACAGATAGATAGATAGAGATAAGATGTGCAGAACATACCAGGCCCATTCCATCAAGACCCACAAGCCATTCAGGATGAACAGACAGCATCTTTAATGTTTGATCTCTGTGTAGCATAGTCGCACCCATATCAGTGGCAGCACTCCTACATGCTTGAGCATTCCTGGATGCCAGCTTAATTGTGCACATTGCTTTCCTCCACCCTACTCACCCAGCATCTGATAAACAAAAGACATAATCCCTCTCCAAGGCTCTCCTAGCGCAATATGTTCTTACATTTTCATGAGTTCTGTAAGTACCTTTCAATACCATTTTCCTGGATCTTGATTTTCTCACTCCATAACTTAGCATATTTAACTAGTTTGAGTTCTCTGTTGCGAACCAATGATGAAGCGAAGTCTTAATCAAAGTTAGCAGGCACTATCAAATTTAAATTTAAAAACAATATCCAGAAAGAATGAGCTAACAAAGCCCAAAGAAAGGGGGCTTAGACTTTTATTGTTTTAGCAACAAGTCTCTAGTACACCTTGTTATCAGGAAAGACAATGTTCTCTACCAACACTTCACTTAAAACCTGAAGAAAATCTTGGAAATTTCAAGGCACAAGCATCAAGGAAAGCAATAGATAGGTAGTTGTAGGTACGAAATACGAAAGCTTAAAGACTTTGTGCTACAACAAAATGAAAAGACCCAAGATAGTTGTTTGTGTGAATTGGAGTAAATGTGGAAAAAAAGAAGGCAAGTTAACCTTTTAGGAAGCTTTTGGAGCCAAGATAGTTGTTTGTGTGAATTGGAGTAAATGTGGAAAAAAAGAAGGCAAGTTAGCCTTTTAGGAAGCTTTTGGAAGGTCAAACATATTAAAAAACACCACAATCATCCATATTTCATATGAATTTTACTAGCATTTCACACTAGGGATTAAAAACCTCATCTTGTAAGGTAGGTGCATCAAAGGAATCCTCACCATTATCAATGAAAGAAGAAGTTGGAAGTCTACTTATGGTCCCCGCTCATGGTACATACATATTTTACTTGTGACATCTAACGCATGTTGCACACAATTGCCCTTCAGCATAATTAAAGATTAGGTGCAAATTGGTCTTCCAAGCAACAAAAATCCCCTTTTAAAGCCAATAAGTAATGCACAAAAAACATACCTTCAATTCGCAAACATCTATAAGCTTGTTTGGCTATTGGACATCTTTAGCATTGGTGCGACACACAACAATGACTCAGTTATAGTTCCAAGGTTGCATTGAAAGCTAGCTTCCATGTTGTAGATTTCACAATCCCAGAAAAAGGGGGTGGTGCTACAACATAATATCAAACCTTTTTCAATTGCCATCAACAAAACAACTTTGAGAGTTTTGCAACTTGTGATTGCTTGAAAAAAGAGAAACCCTAAACTTGGAAACCTAAAGGTTGAGCTATAACCTAAAAGATCCCTACCCTATAGGCTAAAACCTACTTAAAACCCTTTGGGTATTTAAAAGGGCAAACATAAGGGCATTTGGCTAGTACCCCATGCTACTTTTAGCTATGGGTCAAGTCTGAGTACGAACATCAAAAATAAAAAAGTGTTGGGCATGGAGGCGGGGGCTGGTATAAAGTTGTTGGGTTTATGGGGGAAAAAAATGGATAAAAAAAGGTGGGCCATTTCCAAAAACCAAATGCCTATTGGAGCAGGTGTTTCGTTTCTCAAAATGCCTCACCTTTTGTGAAGGAAAAATTAAGCGTGATAATGAACCCTCCATGCAATGTGAACAATGGCTAACTTCAGTGGTTAGCTTTGCATTAACCATCCACATGCATCTACGTACCTAGTGCCCACCCAAGTGCCTTTATTACATAGCAACCACTTACATTCCCTAACTACTTACTTTTGATAACTACTCCCTTAAGTACATACCTACTTAACATAAGTATTGTGAGGAGGAAGTAGGAGGTCCTATATATGGGTTACCAAGGTGGAACCTTGGTAACTTTGTTGTGGTTCATCTACAATTGAGTCCTAAGTCATAACCCACATCCAATTTCCACTTATCATATGTGAAGTTGTAGGGGAGGTTAATTTCCGAGTGGGTTTTGCTGAGGGAGGGGTTTGAAGCCCTAGGGTTCTCCTCAGTGTGTGTTTGTAAGAAAGCCATCATCAAAAATTGGCTCCCCATAGGTCATGTGTGGATTGTGGGGGTGGGGTTTTGAGCATCCCTATAGGTGAGTTGTCCATGTGAAAAGCCAGAAGCTAGCCTATCAGACTGCATGTCTTTCAGACTTGTACAGAATTCTTCACAACACTACTATTATCTTCTAAATTATTATTCTTAAAAAATTAGGGTTTTAAAAGAGCTTGAAACACACCACCCCCAATCCCCTCCCCACCCCCCCATGTTCCAAACTATAATCTAGTAGATAAGGCCATAAACCTTACCCCCAAAAAAACATTGTTTTATTTTCACTATCTATAAACTAGGCAAGAACACAATCACACAATTTTCTAATTATATTTCCTTATTATTAGATATGATTACAAACCCCACTTCTAGCCCCCCCAAAAAAACCCACAATTAAATTTCCCCCATTTTATAGACAAGACAAGAACACATCACACATTAAAAGTAAAATCTTCCTTTATTAATAGATATTACAAAAATATTCCCCCTAAAAAAATGTTTGAATTTTAAAAAATTTATAGGCTAGACAAGAACAAATCACACATTGAAAAAATTATCTTCCTTTATTAATAGATATTACAAAAATATCCCCCCAAAAAAAATGTTTGAATTTTTTAATCTATAGGCTAGACAAGAACACATCACACATTAAAAAAAATTATCTTCCTTTATTAATAGATATTACAAAAATACCCCCGAAGCAAAACTGTTTGATTTTCTCTAATCTATAGGCTAGACAAGAGCACATCATATATTTAAAAAAATTATCTTTCCTTATTTATAGATTTTGCAAATAAATACCCCCCAAAAAAACACTGATTAATTTTCCCTATTTATAGACTAGGCAAGAACACATCACTCAATTTTCAGATTATATTTCCTTATTACTTTGCAATAAAAATAATGTTGAAAAAATTTAATATTTAAGAAATAATTTAAAAGCCTATTTAATAATGTCAACCCAAAGCCTCCTATAGTCCAGGGAAAAGGGGGGGAAACACAATGACCAATTTAATAAAATTTTTAGGGCAGCAGAGCACTAATTAAAAGGGCCTCCAATCATCATCCATTAGTGATATGTGGGACCCAGTTTGAAAAAGTGGGTACTAGGAATTTAGGCAACTTCCAGCAGTGGGCCCCAATTTATGAACTAGAAGACTAAAAGTGGGTACTAAAAGAAATGCTAATTCGGAACTGGTCATCACTTCCGGCGCTATTTATCTAGTTACTCCTGCGCTATTTGTGCCGCTATTTTGGTTGGAGCCTGATTAAGCCTGTTCTCCCGCTAAACAGCCGCTACATATGGCGGGTTTTGATTTCCCGCCCTTCCTAAACGCGTTGGCAATAACTTACTGAAACGCTGATTCAGCTCTTTTTTAATCTTCACTTTAATTTAATGAGAACTTGGTGATATAGTGGCACAACCCTAATTTTTTATTTTTTTTTGGGGGGTCCCTTGTAGGAATTAAAAAAAAATGGTTTCTCTTCAAATTTTTACCCAAATAATTTGAACCCATTTGTTTTTGCTTTGTTTTGGTATGTTTGGTCACCTTTGTTTATTTAAATGGAAAAAAACATTAACCCTATCTAGTTGGGAAGAATGAGAGATTTCCGTTTGATCGGATTGGGGTGAGGGTTTGGACTAGAGTGGCGTGGTTCTTCATTTAAAATATATTAAAGAACCTCGGTTTTGACATTGTGAAATTTATTTGAAGTTTCTTTGGGTGGGGTCTTGAACCCCAATCTTTGTAATTTAAAAATGTTTTGATCTCGATTTTTAACACATTTTTCAAATTCAAGAATTTTTAGGCCTGATTCAAAAATTGAGTTTAATTTCATGCACATACATCAGATTCTAGTTTCAAAAATTTCCAATTTGGTTCTTTAAACATCTTGACCACAATCCAATAAATGATCTGTTAACATCATCTTCTTGTTGCACTTCCTAGTAGTCCCAAAAAAGTAGCACCACTTGTGTATCCAGCCGGTACAACAAACTTGTCCATCCTAGTAGAAGTCCATTTTCTAACTTGCATTTTGGCGTGGGATATTGAAACAAAAGTGGACCTGCTATCAAATTTTTTGATGACAAGTGTAGAAAGTAATGATGTCATCAACCTTTGTGAAAGAACCCTTTACATTATACACATAAGGCAAAAGCACTACAATGTCAAAGAGCAAGAAAGGAAAGAAAATTGTTGTTGAAGAGGAAAAGGTTTTGTGCATTAGCTTTCTTCACATTTTTCAAGACCCTATGATAGGGAATGGATAGAAGTTGACCATATTTTGGGAGAGTGTGCACCTTCATTACAATGTCAATCAACTTTAATCTTGTGTAAAGAGCCTAACAAGGTCATTGGAGATGAAATGGGGGATACCAAATAGGATGTTGCAAAGTTTTGTGAGAATCATAGTGCTATGAGTGCATTATGTGAATCGAGGACATCAAATAAAAATACTTTTCAAAAATCTCTAGAGTTGCATAGGATCAAACATTTGTGTCGTCAATCATTCACATTTTTTCATTGTTGGTTAATCTTGAAAGACCAACCATGTAGGTCTTTACACGTGAAGAATAATACATGTGAAGAATCCAAGAACATGTGCCACAAAAGTGCAAGTCTGGTGTATTATACACAAGTGAAACAAATTTGTTTGATGTTTACAAGAGCTCATCTCCAACAAACATAGTTCCAGAAAGGCCATAAGGTTCAAAGGTAGAAAAGGAGAAACTAAAGATTAAAAAAAACAAGAAAATGTCATGAGGCCTCAAGTTTGTTCCATAGCAAATATGGTTATAACCTACCACATTGAAAAAAACATTGATTTTAGAGGAACAAAACATTATTGAAGTTAAAGAATATTTTTGTTTGGGGAAGAACTTGAGAAGTTCCATGATCATTTCAAAGTTCTGCCACTGGCAATTGTTCCAATAAAGCAACCGCAAGCACTAGACCTTGATGAAAATAGTTTGGAAATTGTGCATATAATTTTAAATTAGGAAGACACAATCATTACAATCTAGACTTGACAATTCACACAAATAATGAGCAAAATGATTTTTGAACATTTTATTTCAAAGTTAGCCATTGGCTTTCAATTGCCACAAATGTTCTATGAAATCATTCTGAAGATTGTAATGAGAATCATGGTTTTCAATTTGAGTGGTGCTTTTAGCATAATCCTAAAATGAAAATCCTTTTTTGAATATTATGCTATCTTTCATATCAAATGATCACTCCAAGTTCAAATTTTGTTCATTTTTTATTATTATGTTGTCCAAAATTACATAAGCCATCACGATGTCAGTTATGGCTTCTTAGTCCCGTTGTTTACTAGAGTTTGTTATAATCCCAAATCACATTTACAGAATTCCAAAATATCATTCCACATCTTTGCATTCTTGTGCTTTGGTTGTCATTTTTCACCCTAGGGTTCATGGATGTTCTACATAAATATAGACCAGTGAAGATAAATTTTGTTGACCAACAAAAAGTAACAAAGATACCTATTGCCATTGACCTCAAAAACCAAGTTTGTGCTTACACCTTGCAACAAATTAAAAATTAATTACAATTTATCCAACATAATTAAATCATTGTTGTAATTTGGTAATCCAAAAAATGCATCCTAGATTCACAACTTTGGTCAACAATTACTTCTAAGATAATCTATTTGTGGTTATCTTCATTAGTTAATTGCCCTTGCTAAGCAACGAGGCAATTCTTCCAATGATAGTGCATAGAGTCTAACAAAGTAAACATGCCAAAGAAACTTTTTTATGCATTAATCACCATTTGATATTTTGTATCAACTTGTGAGGTTGTTGCATGAATTCTATTTCAAAGAACTTTTAAACAACTTTCATACATTGTTTCAAACATTCAATGGTTGTGCTTTCTTTGGTCTTGTAGTATTTGTCAGATGGGCCAACACCAAGCCATAAGCTAACATTCTCATTACACTTATACATTTTTAAATGGAAAAAAGATCGATGATCCCTCAAACATCTAATTTTTGCAAAAAATAACAATAATGTGCACATGCATCTTACAAGATCTTGTAAAATAAAAACCAATGCATCTTATAATGCCTATTAAAAAATGATTCATTTTGGTAGGAGTTGGTGCAAAATAATTTTACGAGATTCATTAGTGACCCATTGCCCTTTCTTTTTCTATGTTTGGTTTATATTTAGGCACTAACCTTTTGTGTTTTTGTTGAGGTGCTTCAAGCTCCATATGACCTAATGTTGCATTGAATCATAAGTCTTCATTCTCATTGTTTGCCAATTCTTGTCACAACCTTAACATTGGGTTTGTGAATAAGTGTGGAGTGCAAGGGCCCATGAGGCCAAGAAAGTGCATTTAGGTGTGAAACACACTTTTACAAATGGGGGAGAGTGTAAGGGATGGAGTTTAATGACTCCCAAGTGCACTCCCATTTTGGGAGTTGCATTCATGCGAGAGTTGCAAATGTTTATAACTTTGGTTGTAATGGTAAACAAACACCAAATTGGGCTCCCAGGATACCATTAGAAAGGTTTGGAAGCATAGATGCTTAAAGTGCCTTCGCTTTGTTCATTTAAACTTGATTTGCATGAATTTGGAAGGGTGGGAATTTTATTGAAAATTTGATTCCCAACCACAAACCCCTTGAAAGTAAAGGTTAAATGAGTTCCAATTAAGGTGTGTTATGTACTGTTGGACATATCTTTTTGAAAGTTATAAGATATTACCCTTACATTTAAAAAAAAGACTTGATTTGAAAAAAATATGAACGTCCAAAGTTTTGGGATAATAAAAGTCCCAATTTTGGGATTTCCACTTGGGAAAAATGACATTTGGATGTAATCCTTGTGGAAAGGCACATAGTATATTATAGAGAGGGGAGTAGTGCCTTTTCCCACAGGTTGTGGGCCATGTAAAGCTTGTGTTTGAAATTTCCTTACTAAGTTCGTCGCACTAATTCTAATTAATTTACATTAACCGCTTTTTTTTTTTTTAGTTATGCAGGTTCACTTCATTTTGAACTTTCACTTGTGAGTTTGTTTTAATCGCAACCTAAAGCTCCAGCACACCTTCTTACCTTCAAAGTGTTGTGAATTAAAAAACATGCCCCAATTCTCTTCTTTTTTTGTTGTTTTGCTTTGGGACCCACATTTGAATCTACTAAGGAGTTTGGGGGCATGTCATTATGCTTCCAATTGATTAAATAATTGGTTTCTTTAACACTCCATGATTGATTCTATTGTTAAAAAACTAAAGATATGAGTTATTGTAGTGAAAGATGAGAATCAAGCTCATGTAAAGAGTGATGATAAAGATGAAAATGGAGAAAAATGTGTTGATCTTTTATCAAAGATGATATATAAGGTAAAGGTGATGAAAATGAGTGGGGTTGTTTATTGGGCAAGCCAATTAAAGGCATTGATGACTTTTAAAAATAACTTATATTAGTGTAATGCCAAGGGTGGAAATGTTCTTATTAATCAAAACCATAATTAATGATTCTTACTTGTTAGAGAGGTACATGCCCAACATTGGTTCCAGTGTGGATTAATGTTAGAAGGTTTTTTAATTTGCAAAGTTAAACCTATGGGTTCAAGTTCTTGTGACCTTGACCCAAATTATTGTTGGGAGGTTTTTATTTTTTGGAGTTGGAACTTGTGGTGTAAGGGTAAGGTGTATGTATACCTTTGATTGATGGTTTTCAAAAATCAAAAAATTGGTTTTGACCTTTGACAAAATGTTTGAAAATTCATAGAACTACATTTGATCAATGTTGGTTAGTTTTTTTTTTTTTTCCATTAAATTAAGGTACATTATTAAAAAATTAAATAGAAAATTTAGATCCATTGATTATCCATTTCACTATAAAAATAATACCCCTAGTTATCAATTTACTCACTTAGTCTTTTGGGTAATAACCATTGGTTATGCATAAATGTCAACTATCAAATGCCCACCTTGGGATCTTTGATTATATTACCTAGGTAAGGTAGATTATATGATTTTCATTTTATTTTTAAATTTTTTTATCATAAACATGTTTAGAATTTTATAATTGATTATCTACTAGGATGAAATTCCAATTATTCAAGTAGGTTATTAAAATGATATAGGGTCTAGGGTTTAGGGTTTAATTTAACCCTAAATCCTGAACCTTACAAAAAATTTCATATGTTGAGTTTCCCTTATTTTGAAACGGGTTCACACTTGGGCCTATGACACATCATGCCACGCTAGTCCATCTATGAAGCAAGGTAGTTTGTTTTGTTTTGTCACTTTGACGTCTCCCAAACCACAATGCTTCATGCCATGCAAGTTTACTATCTTTGAAAAGCTTTTCATGAGTTAGGGTGCACCAACTTGGTTGGAGAGTGTTTGGAGCTACAGTGTGGAAGCTATTGATAATGGAATCATTTTCTGAATGAAAATAAAATAAAATCAAAACTGAAAAATTTATTGGAATTTGGGGGTGTTCTCGGAGTTATTGGAAAGCCCTCGGTGAGTCAGATTTAATAGAGTTTATTTCACAATTTTCAGAGCTAAGATCTGGAAGATTTTATTTTTTGAGTAGATTTTGTTGCTGGAAATTCAAACAAATTGCAAAAATTGAGTTTGGAAAGAAAAACCAGTTTACCTCTCAATGTGTTCACACTTGGGCCAATGGCACATACTACACTAGTATAAATCTAAGCGTGAATCCAATTTCAGTTCTGAGAATTAGATCCAGATTGGGTGCAGTTCATATTAACCCCCACTGGGACCGATGATCAACTTACAATCATCTCCAATTAACCCCTGGTTCTAGTCACTTTAAAAATATTTATAAAAAAATCATTAATAGGGTTTCCATTCCAATTCTGGTTCCACAGACAAATAGAAGTTCCGGGGTTTTGTTCTGAAGAAAATAAGATCAAGTTCTGGTTGTTATTTTGATTCCAAAATCAGACCCAGTTTCAGTTCGGTTCATATTAACTGAAATTGAGGGTTCTTACCCACCAAAGCAGTGTGCCACTCAACATTGGTATTACATTAGACAATACCAATGTTGTGTGGGTATATATATATATAATTTAGATAAAACTATCACATATGCATAAGGTTTATTATTTAGCTTAATTTATTTTAAAAAATCAATATATTCACATGGTGCACATACCCAAAAGGTACGTAATTTTGAAAAATTCTATCTTATGTGTATTCCTAAATATATGCAAGACATATCCATAGTTGGAAAGAGATATATGTACCAAAAATCTGAGTAAGTAAGATTAAGATAGGTAGACCATGAAACCTATATATATCAACAATCAATTTGTGGGTATTTCTTATTCTACTAATTTGTTGGGGGCGTGTTGGTGCCAATTTTGTCAATTTGCTTGTGTTTTAAGTCTACCAAATTGTTGGAATGTAATGGTCAACAAACCTTTGAGCATGATGATCAATCCCAAACATAGAATGCATGTCTAGTCATAAAAGCCTTGTAAATTTCCTTAGTTGTAGCATTGTGTGTGTGTGTGTGTTTAGCAATAGGCACTTCAACTCCATGTTTCATTGAGCAGATTAAAATATTTTAAATGTGTTTGTGAGTATTTGTACTCAAGGATGAATCAAAAACTTTGATTTTTGCATTTTGACATGAGATTTGTGTATGATTTCCAGGTTTGGCATTTGGAAACTATATCAATACCTCCAAAATGTGGACCTTTTTTAATTTAAAAATAAAAAAAAATACATATCAATTTTTTACTCTAATTAGGAGTATTAAATGATAAGGGATTACTTGGACCCTACCCATCTAGTGGAAACCAAAATTTTATCATACGTGGACCTTATCTTGATGGAAAAAAATAGTGCTAATATATCCTTGAGGGATAGACCCACTGGAATAAAGAATATACCCTTACCCAAGGATATATAAAACAATCTACCACACAACACTAGACAATACACTTCCTTCACTCAGGAAGGGCAATCCAAATTATGTGCCTGGGTATGCACCCACTTGTGCACTATCCATTAGATGAATGAAAACTGAATTATCATGGATGAACCAAGGTTCCACTTTGGTAACCCATCCAGTAGTGCCTCCTACTTCCCATCGACACATTTACAGGGGAATATAGCATCCTGCTATCTAACTTGTTTTTTTTCATACATTGCTGAGTAGGTGAGGTGCTTGGTGGCTCCCGGGTATGGTAGATGCATGTGGATGGTTCGTACATAGCTAATCACCATGGTGAGCTATGCGACTACAGAAGTACAATGAAAAAGTGTTTCCTGTCCATGCACATCATCCATCCTCCGGGGTGTGCTGGTTCACACTGTCTGGCAAAGAAAATCCTGCCCTTAGCATTCGGCTACTTGGACACGATTTGTATGTTCAGAGGTGTTCCTCGGGTTTGCTTGTAGGAAAAACCAACTTATAACAAGCTGTGTGTCACACTGTGGCCTTTGACATTTACATTAAAACCTCTATTAAGGCAAAAGAAGGATTATGGAAACTCAAACATTTCACCATGCAAAAATATAATCTTCAAAAAAATCCTCTAGAAGAAACCAAAATCCTTCAAGATATTATAATGCTATAGCTAATCTCAAGTTTCAACACAAGCCAAAATATAATCTTTCAAAAATCTTCATATAAAAATAGACCTATTATTTACCTAGCCGGGGCCAAAATCCATTAAGCTACTATACTCTATAATGAATCTAAACACAGTATCCTTGCCTACTATACTCTACAATGAATCTAAACACAATATCCTTGCCTTGGTAGGCAAGGCCAATAAATTCACCTTTGAATACATGTTTGTCAAACTTCAAAGTTCGCTTGTAAAAGTCTAAGTAATAGGTTGCCAAATGTTGTCTGCCAATTAGACAAGAATTCCTCATTACTTCCAGTCTAACAAGACCAGAAGCTATTGCCAAATGTTTTTCTGTTGCCTTTGACTGAAATGGATAGACACTATCTTCTTGCAAGACAGGAAATAATAAGAGGGGTGTGTGACTGACTCTTTTTTCTTCTCTCCTCATCATATTCTTTCTCTCCAGGTGATTTTCTTCTACCTAAAAAACGTATGTGATCAGAATCTGCTAGCAAAGTTGGTGTCTGCAAATGCAGACCTAGTAGCTTGTGATGAGCACCTCCTGCCATGGAAAAAAAAACTTTAAGGGAAAAAACAGATCCGTTTTTTTCTTTGCTTCATCATCACACCCAACAATTTTACCTATGCCAACAAGTTTGTACGTCCACATGATGTGGGCAAACGTTGTTGTGAAACACAACAAAGTTTGAAACAAAATTCTTGATGATTTAGTATCCAAAGTACAAGATTCATCTCAACATTGTAACCACACTGAGGGACATCATGTGGGGCCAAGATGGAACACTTTTTCACTGGATGCTCTTGAGTATAGAAACTTGAGTGATGCTGTATTATGGAAAGGGAAGATTGAACAGGCTATTAATGATTTGAAATTGGGTTGCATGCAGAAAAGCTTGGGAGCTTATGATCTGAAAAATTGGGAATATGCCAAAAACTAAGCTCCAAAACTGGTCACTGGAAATTTGGGTACATGCCGAAAACTAAGCTTCAAAGTTTATGATTGGGAAATTGGGTACACACCAAAAAACTAGGCTTCAAAGGTTATGATGGGAAATTGAGTATATGCCAAAACTAAGTTTCAAAGCTAATGATTGGAAATTGAGTACATTCCAAAATTAGGTTTCAAAGCTAATGATCAGATATTGAGTATATTTCAAAACTAAGCTTCAAAACTTATGATCACAAATTGTGTACAAGAAGAATGTTGAAGCTAATGATTTGAATTTTAGTGGTGTGGTGTAATGCACTTACTTTACAGTCAAGTGATTGTAAATTAGTTTGTGCCCCTACCACAACCACAGTTTGCCTACACAATGTTATTTCCAATGTATTGATATATGCAGTATCTACATGATAAATGCTTGTTAAGCCGAGATTAAGGGAGCGATTAATCACCCACTCTTTTCAAGTATTCAATTTCAAGTGTTGGTTAGATGCCCCAATTACACCAAGGTTGCAAAATTTACTCTCCCACATCAAAGAGAGAGGATTAAGACATTCAAGCAACCTTAGTGGAATTAACCAATTTATAGTTAGATGACTTATATTTGATTATATTTGACACTCACTAGCGTGTCGCACATGTGGACTTCAAAAGCAAGAATCCAAAAATTTATTTGATAGTCCCTTGGCAGCTTCAATACAATATATTGTAAAAATATTATGTTTTTTTGTACAAATGTTGAAAATTTTCCCAAAAAAATTCAAAGAACAATCTGTTGTGAAGGAAAATAAGAAAATCTTTTGGAATATTCACAAACATTCTGTTTTCAACCTGGAATCTTCAAAATTGATTAATTGTTTAATGGACATATGTTGAAGCTGTCCATGACACATATACTCTAGTATTAGGGTCCAAGGCTGTGGCCAGCTGAGGGGAATGAAAGGCCTTAGTGAAATGCACCAGGTTCACATATCCATCTAGCAGAATGCAAAATACCTACATACCCAACCTAATTACAAATTTATCCTTCCTAGAAGATGTATATGCCATACTCCTAAACCTAGCTTAGATTCTCACTCTACAAAACTGAATTAGGGTTTATGCTTTCATTGTGCAATGCCATGTACTACTACCTGCCTGGTATGGACTTGAGGTAATATTAGGCTTATACTAATCTCAATATTAAATATAGGCCTACCTTATTCAAGTAGTGTATTTTTTTTTTGGGGGGGGGAATGAATTTTCACATTATGGTGATCGTTTGGCAATTTTTTAAAAGTGTAAATTTAAAAAACAATTCCCCAAAAATTGGAAAATTTTACCAGACTTTGGAACCACGAAATTGGTAAAAAAGAAAACCCGCGCATATGGGCAGGAAAATCAGCCTTCGACCCTAATACTAGGACCATGCTAATAATATGAAAGCTTAGGAAAATCCAATGCCCATATCAAGTTGGAATGAAAAATTTAAAATATCAGGATCAATATCAATTCCAATATGAGGCTGGTAAAAAAGGATCCGACACTGATATATTCAAACTTTCCACAATTCAATATTGAGGTTCATCAACACAAACACCAGCCATCCTCCAACAAGCTTTCAGATTACATAAAAATTAACTCACCACTCCGCATTAGTGCTTGCCCATTGAATTATAGCTGGAAGCCATGAATAAATATAAAAATTAGTTCTTTAAAACCCTAAATTCTGGTCAAGTAGTGGTCTCAATCTTTATATTCAGAAACCATCTACTGAGCATGGTGGGTATCAACAGGGATATCAATGGATGACTATATGAGGAAATATACAAGTGTTGGGTCATCAGTACCTACTTTGACAGTTGAGAGTTGTCCATATGTTTTGGTTCTAGTTCCAGTTAGTTACTGAACTGAAACCAGAAAGCAAAACCAGAAATCCTTTTTGGGATAATCTGGAGTCTGAAACTGGATTCCTGGTTCCATTTAATGTGTACAACCAAAACCGAAGGTTCTTCTTCACAAGAGAAAGAACCACCCAACACTAGAATACACCAGCAAGTTCATACCTGTGTTAATTTCCTGAAATGTTTTTGCTATTTTTTTGACATATAAATTGGGGAGTTTTTGAATTTTTTGTTTTTCTAGCATCAACTTGACTAATTTTGCTACTTTTTTTGTTAAAATTTTCTCCAAAAAACTGAAAAGAAACCACTGGGTCATGTGAGTCTAGCTGGTTTCTTCATACTAGGACAAATATCAGTCTTTATTTCAAGCTTCCATTGATATATCTGTCCAATCAATACAACAAAAGGTGTTTATGTACATCAAGTGATTGGACTAGATTTTGAGTGAATTCATTGGTCCCAATGAACAGGAATTAGTGGAGATACAATGAATTCACCGATAAACAAGAATTAATGAATTACACTCACATTTTGTAATAATGAATATAGATTTATTTCGTACCTAACCACTCGGATCAGAGTTTAGGGTTTAGGGTTTAATAATGAAAAAGTGTTCCTATCCACATATCATACATCCTGCATGGTGTGTTGGTGGGTGCTGCTGGTTTACTCTGGAGTAGAGTACTCTGGCTGGGGTCAAAAGATATGGGTACCCAACAGAAGAGAACTTGAGTTCTCCAGTACAAGAGCAAAACTTATAATAAGCTAATCTGAGAAAAGCAAAAATAGCCAGCAAAAGTGAAGTGGTACTCACTGGAGGGTGAATAAAAAATGTGAAAAATATTGGGTCCTTTATGAGCAACAGGGCAGAGTAGTAAAGAAGTAATAATAGATGAGTTAGGCATGCTTGCAAAAGAGAGTAAATAAAACACACAAGACAAGGCAAAATAGGTGGCTGCTGTAAGAAAGTAAAAGTAAAGGTTTGAAGAGGCTCCTAAAAATAGGGTATATATCACAGGGAGGAAAGGCAAAAAAGAAGTTTTCTAAAAAGTCCAAAAACATAATGACAAAAAAAAAAAAAAAAACAAAAAAAAACATAAAAAAAAACCAAAATAAAACAAAA
>Ga0116231_10003756_pt1 | contig 31223 bp, 23 predicted proteins | sample S1TSphgellanicum_2_FD_89695 | JGI IMG/M metagenome (GOLD analysis project Ga0116231, IMG submission 89695) | Host-associated microbial communities from peat moss isolated from Minnesota, USA - S1T2_Fd - Sphagnum magellanicum MG | ecosystem: Host-associated > Plants > Peat moss > Unclassified... | reverse complement strand
TTTTGGTTCCATTTGGGGTTTTTAGTATTTTTTTTTAGGTTTAAAATTAAACTACAAGAAACATTAGTTGTTTATTAAACGTTCTCATAGTTCATCACCTTATTCATTAATTTACTTTTTTTTTTTTTTTGTTGTGAGGATGGTAGAAGTGGTGATGGTGGTTATTGTATTGTGAGTCTTCCTCCTTTTCATGGCCTTGCTCCTCACCTTGCTCCATTTTGGCAAGTCCAAAAAATGAAAATTGTTTCAACTTGCAAAACCAAGAAATGGACTTGAAAGAAAAGCTGAAATTTTTGTCTCGTTTTTTTCTTTCAAGGATTCTATTTTTTGGCCTTGTGAACTCATAAGATCAAAGAAAACACTCCTTGATTTTATTTTTTAAATCATTTTTTGCACTTACAGAAAATAAATTTTATTTTTTAATATTACTATTTTCAAGGGGTCCATTTTTTTGATCTTGTGAGTCCGCAATACCAAAAAATGAACTCCTTAATTTTTTTTAATTTTTTTCTTTTTCTTTCAAGGAGTTCATTTTTTGGTCTTGCAAGAGTTCCACTTCCAACATTCAAAAATGAACTTCCTTTTTTTTTTCAATCTATTTTTTGAACTTGCAAGAAAACATTTTATTGTTATTATTATTATTATTTTCAAGGAGTTAATTTTTTGAATGTTGGAATTGGAACTGGGAGTTATGAAACCAAGAATTAAGACTAAATGCCATATTTGAAAATAATAATAATAATAATAATAATAAATTCGAACCAAACCAAAACTAATCCCTTGCAAAATGTTAGGAACTAGAACCCAAGGGCTACCCTAGAACCAAGGAACTGGCCAACATTGGTCCAAACTAGTGTAAATAAGATCTAAAACCCCAACTATCAAGCCAATTATGCACATCAACCTTATTAACACTTAAGAGCTTAAACCCCTTTTACAACTTGTTTATGTCTATTTGAGCATTACTTAAAAATTTGATCCAATCTATTAATCCATGATTTGGATTACAAATCCAACTATCAAATTCAAAGTTTACAAACTAACAATTCTTTAATTCAAAAAGTTCACTCAAATCAAGCAAAGGATCGTGAGATAACAAAACTAAATTGAGCTCATATAGGGTTAGACAAGTGATGCCAAAGGTTGGATTTGAGGCTTCATTCGCCAAAAACAAACTTTTGAGAACAATTAATACATGCATTCTAATATGGCACTCACAATGACTAAGTTAGCTACTTGTCACCAAAAAAAATAAAATCAAAACCATTGGAAAGATGTCAAGATATTTGATATGTACTCAAAACATTTTTAAAAACTACTTAAATTTCTACCCTCTAGATCAATTGAAAATACTTTTTTAAATCCATTTTTTATTAGCTTATCAGGCATTTAGGGTTAATGTTTGAAGCTCACTTTTGCTACCAAGACTATAATGCAATCACCTTGCTCAATAGGTATAAGGAATTAGGTCAAGTATTTGATATGAGGTTTGGGGTGTAAATGGGCACCTCTTTTTTTAAGCTTGGTGGTAAATTGAACTGGCAGCCAAAATCATTAAATGGTCATTTAAGGAAGTCTAAATCAAGGTAAATAGCAATTTGGAAAATAATAATAATAATAAAATAAACATTGATTTCAAAGGCTACTTCCTTTTTTAGGAATGTGAATTCAAAAATAGAAAGTGCTAAAAATCACCCATTTCAGGGGTGGTTTTATATATATTCAGAATGGGGTGTTGTTCCCCAAAATGAGCACCCCCAGGTTGAGTTAAGGGGTGAATATTTTGAGAACGCCCCACTCCAAGGCCATTACCCAATGTAAAGCTCCTTGCAAATACACTATAAAATTTCAGCCAGTGCTTTATGGCCAGCTTTTGAAATTTTTAGGATAGAAATTTGGCAAATTTCTTCATTACTAGGTAGCCAAAAATATAAGAAAAAGGATTGATAAATTGTTATTATGGTTATCACTTTGGTCACGTTGCTAAATTGTAAAAATGGGGGGGGGGGGAAACGGTGCTCTCAAAGGTTAGATGAATATATAAACACTCTTGGGATCAGCCGTTTTACTAGTCCCCATAACATAGCATGATATAATACACCAAATAAATTATATTTAATCAATAACATCCGATGCGTATGGTAAAGCCCCAGGGTAGGCTCTCACAAGGCATGGGAAAAGGTTCTTATGGTCTCTTTCCATTAGGCTGTTGTGATCAAAGTTACAAAGAGTAATGTTGGGATTGCAGCAATCTAATAGAAAGCCATTGAAATGAGGCCTTTGTTTTTTTTTTTTTTGCTGCAAGGACATGCGCTTTTTATTGGAGAACATTTTATTGGAGAATAGCAACTACATTGAAAATCTAGAGGTAATCAACATTGGGAAATCTAATAACATTTCCATACATAATGAACTTTCTAGAAATTTTCAAAAGAACACATGTTCTCATGAAGAAATTTGACAAATGTTGCTTTACGATTTATTCGCAAGTTTGTCTTCCAGCTCTTACATCAATGAGCAGAGCTAATTCAAACAAGGTGATTGAAAACTGCTAGAGGGCCAAAACCTATTATCATTGCAAGCCTGATGGAAAGACGTCTGCAATGTAATGAAAAGCTGGTATTGAGGCAGAATTTATGAAAAGATGTCCTTAGAACTCCACAACTAGGTGTGAGAACCCTCTCACAGCCTCTTCTCTAATGGAGTAACTTAAGCCTAATATCTCTCCATCCTCCCTCTTTGATACGAGGGACATGGACAAATGATAGAAGGTGACCTCCAAAAACGTATTACTAAATTTCTCCAAGTGCGTGAAGATCATGGAAAGATACTAAACAAATCGGTTGTGGAAAAAAATAAAAAATTTAAGTACCATTGATGAGTACATATTCGGAAAACTTATTACGTATATGAATGATGAATACAACACGTTTGGATGACATAATTGGCCCGCCTCCATTCTCAGAACTTGCACACACACACACACACACATACACACACATGGGTGGCCTGAAATTAGTTGCCTGCTCTGCACCAGGTGAAAGAGGTAATCAGGATGTGCTTACTGAAAAGCTCAGAGCTCAGGAAATGGTGATGATGATGATGATGATGATGATTGTCGAAGTTTTTACACTACTTGGAAGGACTGGTTTTCTGGGTGTTGCAGATCTTAAGAAGTGTTTTTTTTATCGGCCTTGCCTACTACCAAGGCAAGGATATATTGTGTTTAGGTTCATTAAAGAGTATATATAGTAGCTTAAGGAGGCATTTTGGCCCCTAGGTAATAATAATAATAATAATAGGTCTTTTTTTTTTTACTATGAGGATTTTTGAAAGATGATGTTTTGGCTTGTGTTGAAAACTTGAGATTAGTTATATATAGAGTTATAATAATATCTTGAAGGATTTTGGTTTCTTTTAGAGGATTTTTTGAAGATTATAATTTTTGCATGGTGAATTTTTTTTTAGTTTCCATAATTCTTCCTTTGCCTTAAGATGTTTTTTTAATGTAAATGGCAAGGCCACACTGTGAATGAATTTTTTAGGTGATTTTGGTTAATAGGAGTGTAAAAAGCTTCTATTTATTTATTTATTTTCCGTAAAGATGCATATTTTTCGCACTTTAAATATGGCTAACAAGCTTTTTCACCTGGGTCTCAAAGCAACTTGACCTCTTCTCAAACTTTTACTACTTTGGTTGGTTTAGTATACAATTTTTTTTTTCACAACGACATTACTTAAAAAGTTACATAACAAATTATATCCATCGAAATATGTAATTTTGGCAATTTCTTGAGAGTGCCTATATCCAATCCATTGAAAACTTGCATATTCCAAAGCTTTCAAAAGAGCTTTTTAAATTTGTAGAAAGCCTCACAACCATTTTTCTACTATGCTTGTTATCGTGTGTGTTGTATATCTGTCCAAGTTATGAAATCCATGACATCATAGATGATGGATAACTTTGTGATGAACTTCTTCTTTGGCTAAAGTCTTATGAATGAATTGAACGAATTGAAACTCAAAAATTTGCACGTTTTCAAGATGAAAAATGGTCATCAATTGCGACCAAGTAAATGCAAACTCTCCTTCAAAATATAGTGCCCTCAAGTGTGGCCAAGTTAAAATGTGAATCCACGAGGTTCCATTCCATATGAACTCCACGATTGTAACTCTAAGCTAATTTTTTCCCCTTTTTGATGAACTTCCTAATATAGCATCACAAAGACATTTTCAAATGTTTATGAAACCCTAAACCCTAAACCCTTTTTTTACTTCTTTTTTTCTCATGATACCCGTTAGGTATCATGACAAAAAAAATCCATCAATTTTTACACCATCCAACACTGAGAGGGTTTTTTTCTTTTTTGTTTTGTGAGGTAGGTAGACTGGCGATCATCCACAAGAGGACTTAGCCAAATTTGGCTACAGGTCAAAGAGGAAAGTTTTTTTTTAATTTTTTAATTCCTATATATTTTGCCACATGCTAGAGCCTATATTTTAAATCTGGTGATTTTGAAGGAAAAAAAAAAAAATCCTTTTAAATGGCCCATTTTTTCCTTTTAAAAAAAGCCTTTGTATGAATCATACAAATTCTTCTCTTCTTTTTTGTGATGTGGCTGAAGTGGCAATCATCCATAAGACAATTTAGCCAAATCTGACTGGAAAATTTGCATGAAAAAAAAATAATAATTTAGGCATCCTTCTATATAGTTTGCTACCTACTGGAACTTAACACAGAAATCTGGCTATTCCTTTTTTTCAATTCGAATATTTGAGACTAGAAAACCAAAAAACTACTTGTTTTCCATAAAAATTCGCCAAAGAAAAAACTCTGATGCAAAAAATAAATAAATAAATGCGGGTGCCTTTACCTTTTCTTAGTGGCCATATTACAGCCAAAAAATGTTAGATTTGAACTCAGAGACCCTGATTTAGTCTAAAAAAGCATGGGATAATTGTAATATTTAGGAAAATAATTTAAATGAATTTTGGGATTTTAGCCATGGTACCAACCTTTAAGAATATTTAACCTTTAAGACTTTATTTCAAGACAAAAATTCCAATATTGGGAAATTGAAGCCAAGACTAAGTGTCAAAAGTGGTCGGGCCCTAAATTGGGTAGGTACATGTTGGGCGGTTCTCACATTTTTTTAAGACCCATCAGTTTTGGTCTTTACATTGACTTGTGAGAATTGAATCAATTCTTTAAATGATAAATGAAATTTGGGTTTGTGAGAACTAGTTATAATGCATATTTTTTATAAAAAAAATTGGTTGATTTACAAAGGAGTTGGTTCTTTTATAAATAAATAAAATCTGGGTTTGTGAGGTTTGATTCGAGTAAAATATTTCATTTTTATAAAAAAATTGATTGATTCACAAAGGAGTCGGTTCTCACAAAAATAAATAAAATTTGTGTTTATGAGAACTGATTAGGGTATAAGTTTTTTTAATTTTAAAACAATTGATTGATTCACAAATGAGTCGGTTCTCACAAAAATAAATAAAAATTTGGGTTTGTGAGAACTGATTAGGGTATAAGATTTTTAAATTTTAAAAAAAATTGATTGACTCTCAAAAGAGTTGATTCTCACAAAATTAAATAAAAATTGGGTTTGTGAAAACTGATGTGGGTATAAAAAAAAAAAAATTAAATTAATCTTAATTTTGATTGATTCTCAAAGGAGTCAGTTGGTTCTCACAAAATCAATTATCAAAATTCATTTCCTTTTTACTAAAAAAGCTTACCCAAGGTTTAAACCCAAAATCACTTGTTTATGTTGTAATGGCTTAAAAATTAAATCACATGTCTACATTAATAATGAGACTAATTTTTTTTTTAATATTTTAAAGTTTTACACATATTAACAACAAGATAAGCAATCTTAACAAATGTAAATTTCAAATAGAAAAAAACACACAACAAATATTCATACATATAAGGAGCATATGGTCTAGTGTAAAAACCTTACTAAAATGCTTTGGGTGGTCTTGGCTTTGATCCTCATGTACTTAGACCACGGCCTTGAACACTGTACCCGTGTAGGCATTGAACACCATGCCCGGGTATCATAAAAACGAGACCTTAATACTGTGCCATAGGCATTTAAATACCCTGTCTGGGTATCATGAAAATAGTACCCTATTTATAGCCAAATTTTTAATTTCTAAAAGGGATTGGCTACTTGTAAGCTTGAAAAAAATTCAAGTTTCGTAGTAAAATTTGCCCAATATTCCATTATGGCTAGTAACCATGGCCAAGAGAGCCTATTAGAAATAGACGCATGTTGGCATCATGTGACCCCTACCTTCGATATGGACATGCCAAATGGCTCCTCCCTAGGGTTAGGGTTTGCCATTTTCAAGCTTGATCAAGAAGGAGAAGCCTTCATTCTCTTTGATTTCAATTGTTAGTGTGTCCCATCCACACACCGTCCGTCCATCCATCCATCCATGGCGATGATGCATTCATGGGTACCGATGCATTCACTCTGGCTGTAATATAAGCCAATGATGTGACGCCACATAAGCAAGGATGCTGGCTACAATATCAACTATGGGTTGAAGAACTAGCCATGCATGCAGAGTTCATTTTTTTATCCAAATTTTGGATGAAAAACCAAATATATATATATATATATATATATTTGTACTCAATAAATGCTATCATTCTGTTGAATGCTTCATCAGACCATGTTGAATTGCCATTGCATGTTGCCATAGCCTTTGTCTGGATCTGCAATCTTGACTGTGGTTAAGTAAAGGTGATATCCCCAGATGCATCAAGAGTTAGTTTGTCTGTAGCTTATGGACTTATATACTACCTATGACTGCATTCTTTGATTTAGGTCAGTTCATTTATGTGAATGTGCTCATTCTCTCTGACCATAAAACAAGGGTTCTGGAAAAACTTAGTATCTGGAAGGCAAAAGAAGAACAACTATGGAAACTCAAATATATTTCACCCATGCAAAAATATTATATAATCTTCTTCAAAAAAATAAACCCTCTAAAAAGAAACCAAAATCCTTCAAGATATTATCATTATAACACTCTATAATAACTAATCTCAAGTTTCAACACAAAGCCAAAAATATATCATCTTTCCAAAATCCTCATATTAAAATTTTAAGAAAAAAATAGACCTATTATTTATTATTATTACCTAGTAGGGGCCAAAATCCCTTAAAGCTACTACTATACTCTATAATGAATCTAAAACACAACAATATCCTTAAGGGCCTTGGATTTTATTGGCCTTGCCTACCAAGACAAGGATATTGTTGTGTTTTGGATTCATTATAGAGTATAGTAGTAGCTTAAGGGATTTTGGCCCCCGTGTAACAACACGTAACAGGTCTATTTTTATATGAGGATTTTTATATGATGAAAAATGATATTTTTGGCTTGTGATGAAACTTGAGATTAGTTATTATAGAGTGTTATAATAATATCTTGAAGGATTTTGGTTTCTCTTTAGAGGGATTTTTTTGAAGATTATATTTTTGCATGGGTGAAATATTTGAGTTTCCATAGTTGTTCTTCTTTTGCCTTAAGATACTTTTTAATGTAAATGGCAAGGCCACAGCATGAATGACACACCCCTTTTTTTTTTCTTTTTTTTTAATATAAATAAATTTAATTTAATTAATTTAAAAATAATTTATTAGAGTGCACAGGAGAAAATTCAATGACAAAAGCTCTGCACCCAATAGAGAACTTGTCAGGTACAAATAAAGCAGCCACAAGGACAAACAACAGGGACCCTAAGTAAGCTAAGTAAGACAAGAAAGTCTCTGGTACCCTAACCCTAAAGGCCAAGATGAAGCAAGGGCCCACTGGGGACTGTACAGTGGAACCCTACCTCATAGCATAGGACCCCCACCCACCCAGGGTTTCTTTTTAAGGATTTTGTGATGTAGTCAAAGTGGTCATCATCCAGAAAATAATTTAGCCAAATTTGGCTATATACTAGAAATGAAATTAGAAAAAAAAAATTTAATCTTTCTATATTCTTGGCTACCTACTGGAACTTATCATAAAAATCTGGCAATTTGGATTTTCTTTTTTTTCCTTTGAAATCTGGTGAATTTGGGTCCTTGTAATAATTGGAATTTTCTTTTGTTTTTCCAACTTGCCTTTTTGATAATCATTTAGCATCAAACATCACTAACAACGACTTCAACATTGGCAACAACATGGCTGAACTAACCCCACTCCCCAAAAATAAAAAAACTTCATATTATAGAGGACTAGTGACAAGTCTCTAGATTGTCATAGCCCATCACCAATCTTCTATAATTTTAGAACTTATTAGTATCATAATTGTCACCATCTCTTCTTATGCACTTTGGACGCTGAGCTTGACAAGAAAGAAATCAAAGACCCGAAAAAGAGCAGGGAAAGTTTAGGAATCTATGTTGGTTTTGAGCGACAAACATTGGTAGAATCAAGGTGATTACTGGAATTAGGTTTGGAATTCCCACCATCAGATCCCCACAACAAATTCAACTACATGTTGAATAATCGTTCACCCTTTGCACTGATCTCTTGAGCAAGAGCATCATCAGCAACATTCAGATTCATTTCCACCCACAAAGCCCATGTAATTGGGTGATCATTATTTCAAATTATTTGAAAGTGCAGAACTGGTTTCGCACAACTCAAGAAGCTGAGTAGGTCAAAGTCCTACTAGGGTTGCCACTTAAACTTACGGCAACCCTAGTAGGGCCTTTGAGGCATTTGGGACCTCCAAAAATCTTGATCTTCAGCCCTAGGCTGTGGCTTTGGATTTGCAGTAATTTTCAATGTACTCAAAAGTCATACTCTTGGGTCTCTCAATTGGAAGGCCCAGTGCACGGTCCCAAATCAGCTGCAAACAAACAAAGGTAACAACAACACAGTTAATTGATCTGAAATTTGAAGTTGGGGACTCACTCCATAATGAACTTGTTGATGTCATTATAGTCACAAGCAGACTTTTCATGATTTCATAAAGGCTCAGATGTGTACTACATATTAAGTAGTAATCAGCAAATTGTTAGTAAACTTTGCAGTTTCCCTCGAATAGAAAGTGAAGGGAATGGTTGTTAATGTGACCCAAAGATCTGGGAACTTGCAATGTCATGATCTCATTTTTCCAGTTGCAGATTTGTTTCACACCATTTGCCTACTTACTTGAGAAAGTACACCCAAGGATCGAGCCACTCCAAATAGCACAGTATAATAACTGCAGCAAATAACACAAAGCAAATTAGATGTTCCCAACAGCTCAATGAACAAAAAGCTCCTACTGCTGCTTCATCCTAATCAAGATGTCATACTGAATTATCTAGATCTGATGTCAAATGAGAAGGTCTCCTGTGAGATACCAAAGCATTTAGAGGAGAACTTACTTCTGTTCTGTCAGGCCAAAGTATTGAAGTAAGACACCACTGTGTGCATCCACATTGGGGTAGGGATTCTTCACCTACAATCCCACTCATTATTCAGTATCCCGATCTTGCCTTCAGCTGTCAGCACTATTGATTCAAGAGTAGGACTTTGTTTTTGAGTAAAGAGTATCATCATGAGATGGAGACTATCCGTGGATCGTAGTAAGATTAATGCAAAGAGCTTCCCCATCTGAAATCACATATGTAAGGATTTATTTCAAATCCTATTTCAAAGACAGACATTTGCTGTTGTGTAGAGTCCCTAATCACCGTACATCTTCACATGATGACCCCAAGCAGTTCAAGTTCAGAGCCCATGTTCCAAGATGTCAAGAAAGAAATGGTAGCATGTGAGAAGACAAAAAAATGACTACCATATCCAGGTCTCAATGTTTGACCCATTTACCTTGCCACCTGCCAGCAAAATTGGGGGAACAACCTCATACAACTTTGAGACCTGAGGAAAACAAACCCACAAAAACACTGGATCACAGCAAAACTTGGAGCTCCTGTGACTGATCACTTCGCAATTATCTATGCTCTTGTCTATAGTATAGTCATGAGTTTTCAATCAAAACCATGTCACAGAGGGGGTTTACAGTTAAGGGTTTAGGGTTACCATTTTAAACATGGGATCGTTGGGAAGATGCTTGAGAGCAAATTCACGCTGGCAAATGTAACGAGGATCTGTCTTTCGCAGCACTGCATGTCCAAAGCCAGGCACCACCTATACCCAGGATCCATCAATGTCAGTCTTCTACTCATAGATGAGAGTCCACCAAGAGAACACATACAAATAAGTATACAACCAATTCCTTATGCAACTTGCTCATATCCTAAACCCTAAACCCATACACTGATCGTATAACGAGCACTTTCTCAGGTACACGACAGTGTCAGAGTGATCTAGATCAAGTAAAGGTAGATCTTGATTGAATAGCCTAGAATTCAGTCTTGAAGGCAGAGGAGAAGCATCCACGCTCTATTCAACTGTTACAGGACATGCTCCTAATGAAAATTACTGTCCACACTTTGAGGGGCTTGCATCCTAACCTTGCCACTCTTCAAGGTTTTGTGAACATAATCAGCGAGCTGCTCAGGGGTGACATCACTTCCAATCTCTGCCACTACTTCTTGAATCCACCTCAGAACTTCCTGCCACCTTTCCACATATCAGTAAACCCCATAGGATGTTTTGGCCAACATAGCATCGAGCCCATGCCCAAATGGGTTGGCCAAGAATACCCCCAGAAGTCAAAGACCAGCAAATACATGAGGTAGAGAGATGTTGATAGGTAGGTACCTGATTTGCAAGGCCATGAAGGGGACCAGCCAAGCCATTGATTCCAGCAGCAAAGGAGAGATATGGGTCTGACAAAGCACTTCCAACCTGAGAACCAAACCACCGTCTTCAAATGCTCAACAGGCTGACTAACAACAAGAAGACTACTGAGGTTACATTGAAGATCTTGCAGTGAAGAACAGAGCCTAGTTATCAGGATATAAGATTATGAGTGGGCAGTTAGGCTGCGTTCAACATTGCAGATCATCTGTGTGGTGGATTTGAAGGCTGGGTTTAGGGATTAGGGTTTAGAGGTTGATTTGAAGGTTGAGTAGAGATCTGAAGTCTAATCAACCAGAAAGGTTTCTGTTCAGAACAGAATCAACCTTCACAACCCAAAACGTATAGCTCAAAAAACAATGACATCCAGTTGACAGCCCCAGGTTGAAGGTTTAGGGTCTGGACAGAGAAAGATACACTGAAGAAAAAACTGCACTTACAAGGTGTACGGTGTGAGCGCTCACATTCCCTCCCTCATGATCACTGCCACCAATGCATCCACATCACTCAGATACCAGCCATGATACGGTGGGATTTCCATCCACATTAATTTCATTTTACTGAACCCTAAAATGCTTACAGGTACAGTAGAAAGTGGCAATTTTATTTCTTTCAAAACAGACCCCGAACATAACCTGTGAATGCTAATGTATAAGCGCATCAGTTCATGCATGATGTCATCTTGAAACCCAAGCATGTGTGCAAAATTTGCAGCATAGTCCAGATTGGGATCTGCCCCATGCAACTCGCCTCCCTTATATATCCTGCAACACCTTTGATTCTTTATCAGAATTGCAGACAAGCTTCCTCATTCCTTCCTCTCAAATCACTCTGAGGAAAAAAAAATCCAAAGATAAAGGTGTTTTCCAACATTGCACATTCTTTCAACTTATAGGACCTAAGAAAATCACATGGTGGATTTCAAGCAATAACTGTTCATGGTTTTCACACCTTAATATGTTGTGAAGCGCTCTAGAGTGCAGGGTTCATTCTTGGCTTCAGGGTGTAACTCTAAGCACTGACCCACAAAACTCTCAAGCCCTTACAAGAGAAACATACCTACGGTAGATGTAGGCTGCAACCTCAGGTAGACGTGAAATCAGATTCAGTGCATCCTCATATGTGGGCTCCCAGTATCTGCCAACACCGAACCATTATTATAATAGCTGAAAGTTGGCACCTTCACATTCCAGTCTAGATGCAAATGGCCAAATAAGCAAAGCAAAATCATGAATAAACTGCTTATTTTTCCAATAAACTGCTCACTTGGTCTTGTTAAGTCCTGTTTCATAAGCCTTCGCAAATTCACTTTCAGTCTGCATACATCAGATTGCAAGGTATTGTCAGAAACATAGAGTAAGAATGAAAGTGAAGTTTTAGGCAGTAGAAAAAGATGACATTGTAGAAATGGAGTACTTGGGAAGCACACCTGGAGAGCCATGATGCCAGCTGTCAGTTGTGTCATTGGATGTGCAGTCTTCGGGAGTGCATTTATCACATCAAATACGTGCCCTGTATGGAACCATCTGTTCTACACACATGCTTATTCTGCAAATGGATTTCAAGATTTTCAAAGAAAACTAAAAAATATTCTTTCCAGCAGTCCTCACATAACAAGCAAATAAAGCACATTGCAGTACAGAAAGGGTGCCAGGGATAAAGCTTCTAATCTGACAACACAAGTTTTTATCCTTGCTGATGTAGTGGGTTTAGGGCTAAGGATTTAGGCATGAGAACTTACTACTTCCCTAACTTTGTATAATCAGCAGAGGAATACCTCCACTTTAGAGACCTGAAGACCCACCTGGCACTTTGGAGCGGGATTGCAAATCTGCAGTCACTGCATCAACTTGCTCCTTAGTGGGTACCTGTCATTTCATGAAGTTAGTCATTTCACAATGTTGGCCTGAAAAAGTGCTCAATTACAGAGTTCCATTTCAAAGATTGTGACAAGGAAACAGCAATAAGGAAAAACCATGAGTTCATCCTTCAATATGACTAGCTATACATGACACCAATATGTGAGATCATAAGAGCAACTCCACCAGTGCACTGTACAGTAAATTTGGGATGAAGAAGAGTCAAAACATGCCAGTTTGGCTCAGCAAAGTGATTTTTGCACAGGATGCTGAGGCTGGCAAAAGGCACACAGGAAAGTCTAGCACCTGCTGGTGATTGGCTAGATTGTTTGATTGGTCCAGGTGGGTTGGTATTAGTAGTCTCCCAACATTTGCAGTCCCAGTTTTAGTTTTATAGATGAGGTCGAGGAAGCATAAACAACTAACCTTGCATGTGAGAAATACTAATGCAGAGCCACATACTGAGAATGGGTGGAGCTGCTCTAAGTAACTATACTGCGCATTGCTGTTTGAAACCATTAATTGGACTCAACTGACATCGAGCAGCTTTTTAAGAATAATTCTATCAGCTGATGATGTACAGACCAACAGATTTTGATTAACAAAGGCAGATTTGAACCAACAAGTACCACTGTTGAGAATGAACTGACTCTACCCAAAAATCAGCACAGTGGTATAATCAACAAATCCTAAGTTATAGTGAAACAAATGATGTTACCTCTCCAGTGGCTAGCAGCCAGAGAAAACCTTCAGGGAGTGGCTCGCCACCCTTTTTGGCAGCTGGAAGCTTTGCTTGGCACTCAGGAATTGAAAGGCCCCTGAAGCGGATCCCCTGCAGGAAATGTTTATATTAGTTGCCATCAATATAGATATAGTTCAAAAGGCCCATGCAGGAGTGCATCCATTGAGAGTCTCTGTGGAAGTACCATATGTTCAATAAGCCACAGCGGAAAAATGTTTGTGGATACTTGAGCCTCGACATGGGGCTTCTTCAAAATGGTAGAGGAAAGGAAAAGATACAGGCTGCAAGTATTTGTATAAAACTTAAATGTTGAAAATACAGGGGGACATGCCTCATCAGGATCAAGGAGGGATGTCTCCCAAACCATGCCTTTGATACCTCGCATTCCTCCAATGGCCTGCATGTGAGTTACATAATCAGAAAATGTAATATATCTATGAGATTGCAGAGAAATCTCCACCAGAACAATTTGAATGTAACACAAAAATGGGTGTGGTCATAACCTTGTGAGAGTTGGTCACAAAGTGTCAGATTAAAAATAGCAGTGACCAGCTGCCATGTCTGCCGTCTAACTTTACAGGATCCTGACGGTGGGTGTCAATACAAAAAAAATGATCAGCTGAAATTTTTAGGGCAAACATCTCCATCCTGAGTTTCTATTGCATTTCCAGAAGCAACAGGAAGACTCAGTCATGATGTTTGGCTAGCACTCAACAGACAGAGCTAATAAAAGAAGTCAATAGTAGCCTCATTCAAGCTGCAACAAGCTTGTCAAAGTAAACTCATTTCTTCCCAGAAAAAATAGGAAAAACACAAATTAGGGTTTCACATGTCTGTTATAGGTATGCACTTTTAAGGTACGGAACTAAGGGGTGGTTCAGATTTTCATTGTCATTAATGTTGTGATCTAACTGAAGTTAAAACCAGAACTGTATTGAATGGCATACCATGTCGACAGTCGTGTCACCAAGAGAGACTTTGCCATACTTAGATTTTATCTCCTTCAGCCGTTCCTGTGGTAAGTCCTTCACATTAGCCCTCCAAAGCCCAACAGATCATCACCAATGGGAAAGACAGATTGCATTTTTTCACATGGACAACCAGCAAGCAGTCAAGGGACAGAAAATGCAAAAGGAAAGAGACTCTCACCCGCTCTTGTGGGACCAACTCTTCGAGCCGTGATCGCAAGTCCTGCAAAGAAGCAATAGCTGAAAACAATGCTTTGCTTGAAGGACAAATAGTGCCGGTTTCAAATGGAAATGATTTAACATGAGAGTTGCAGTGGGAATTGTATACAAATCACAATAGATTTCAGTTACCGTGTTGACTTTAGTAACTGTGGTTTGATATGAACGAGCATATCTCACTGCATTTCCAGCCTTCTTTGCTTGCTCCAGTAAGAATCTTGCTCCCTACAAAATTCAATTGCAATTTCTAAGGTCGTTGTCATCACCTAGTTTCTAAGATTCAGGAATGGTGCCAATAGCACTTGGCAATTCCTGATTTGCAGTCAGTGGATTGAGGGGCCTCAGAGCAAAACAATCTTGGTGACCTTAACAACAATATGAATCCCACTACTAGTAGGTAAGAGCAGAAATTCCTGGGATAAATTGCAGCATGTACATTGCAGCAACAATGATCACCCCCCAAAACAACTGTGATGAATTTCATCTGGAATTTTACCAATGGCAAGATCTAGAAAATGCACCAGTTCAAATCAAGATGGAAAAACTAAAACCCAAAAGCTTGGGAGAGGGGAAAAAAAAAGAAAAACCCCCAATCTTGGTATCCAGAGAAATCAAGGAACCAAAAAATTAGTTTCACAAGATCATGAGAATATGTGGGAAAATCCCATCGGCGAAAAACAAAAGACCGAATGGCAATGATGTTTTGGCATAGTTTAGACCCAATTCAAGTGTCTGGAAAAATTATCAGAGATCACAAAGAAAAACTTCAGGTTACATGCAGAATGTCATAAGAAAAGCTGAAATCACAGATGGAGACAATGAATTGAAATTTTGAAAAAAGAAAGGACTTTTTTTCTTCTAGAATGGATCAAAGTTCAAGACCTAAGAAGATGATAAACCCTCAGTTCAGATCATAAGCAGGCAACATCTGAAGAAAATTAGGGCGGAAGGGGTAGGAATCCACAAGATAGGAAATAATTTACAGTTCGCTGCAAAAGGCTGAAACCCATTGCAGATCGTGAGAAGGGAAGCCAAAATCCATCATTTGCAGGATACAGAAGAAGAACAAGAAGGTATCTTACCCGAGCCATGATGAAGAGAGCTAATACACCCAAGAGGCTGAATCTACTGCCAAAAACTCTGAAAACTCCAGAACAGAGCTGGTTTTTTTGTCGTTGTTGCAATCTGTATGCAAAAAAGAGGGTTGATATGGGTATCTATGAAATCACCACCAAATCAACTGCAGAGACAAGTCCTTCATTCTGCCATCACTTTCCTCGCTCATCCACCCATTTACCCAACAGCAGAACAAGAGGAAAACAGTAAACCCACAATGAAAAATGTTATGGAGCTCTTAGTCAAAAGCAAAGACCTAGCCATAATAGAGTCACAGAACCTACCCTTCATAATGAAATGACACATATGAATGGACATGACATCATTCACCAACTCTTTTGTGTCAACTGTGCCTTTCATTTCCTTTTCATTTTCAACACCTAAAAATTCTAGTACCTATGTGTTTTAGTAAAAGCCCTGCTCAGGATTGTTTTGGTGTGTAATTGGAGGGCACATTATAGTGCACAATTTACAATTATAGTGCCACTTTACTAAATAATGAAGTGAATGTCCTTGAGAGTTTCTCTCAGATTTTTGGCAATAAAAAAGGCACATATTTGTCAGAATTTTTGACAAATTTCAAAATAAATAATTAGTGCCTAACTAGCTTATGTATTATGATATTCTTAATCAAGAGTGAAACTGATCTTACATCTACTTATAAAAGTGCAAGAACTCTTTGCTCCCACACCTTGTGATTGAGGTATGTTTAGGTTCACGATAGCATTTTGCCTCATGCTTTGTGACAGGTAAAGCCTTGGGGTGAGGGACATTCCCAAAATGTGAGGTTGAACTCACAGCCTCGGGTAAGGCACCTTGTTTTCGCAATGCCTCACCTTAGGGCCTCTTCACCCTCCACAAAACTTGAGACTATGAAGTTCACAATATTGTTGAACTCAAACCATTAAGAGCATGTCAAAAATTCATAGAGTAATTACATTTCTCATTGAACCTTTTACATTATCATCCAACATTTTACCATTTCTTGTTGATTTGTTATCTTTTTAGAGAAATCTTCATGACCATGGGTGTGCCAAGTGAAGGTTTTACAAAAAAAAAAAAAAACATGTTTGAATTCCGAAGTCAAAGGAACAACCAAAAAGAATTGTCCATTTAGAGAAATCTTCATGACCATGAGTGTACCAAATGAAAGTTTCCAACGTCATCTTTGAATTCCAAAGACAAAAAGGAGCAATCAAAAAGAATTGTCCATTCAGAGAAATCTTCATGACCATGAGTGTACCAAGTGAACCTTTACCAAACATCTTTGAATTCCAAAACACAAAGGAGCAATCAAAAAGAATTGTCCTTTAATAAGAGAAATCTTCATGACCAGGAGTGCAGCAAGTGAAAGTTTATAAAAACATCTTTGAATTCCAAAGACAAAGGAACGACCAAAAAGAAACAAGAAGAGGACAAGCTTGTCCAAAGAGGAAAAAAAACATGAGACCCCCTTCCTTCCAAGACCTATATCATCCACATTATTTTGAACATTTTAAAAAAATCTAGATGGATCAACTAAAATTTTACAAAACTTCTTTGAACTTCATCCGCAATAGAGCAAGGTCCAAATCTTTAAGCTCCAACACGAAAATTGTTTTGACCACTATCATCAAACACATTATCCCTTCCCTTCCCAAGATAGTATCTTGATCATTTCATGATGAATTTGGGCAACTTTTGTCATGTAAGATGATGCACCAGGTGGAGGTGGAGGGCTCCAACATCTCTTTAAGCTCCAAAGGCAACAGAAGGATGTTTACAGATTGGTACCTTTCTAACACTAAGTATTCACCAACCAGGCTAGCTACCCTACTATCATACATTGATGTAAAGCTTTCCATACTAGTAAGAACTAAAGAGCCATGTTAATTGGAAAGCTAGTTTCCTTCTTCACCATCCGGTGTAAAATAATATGTTTACAAACTTATGCACATTAGGACATTGGACAGCTTTGAAGCCTTGTAAATGGTCAATACCACATTTTAGGGGGCAGCTTCAACCCAACCGTCAAGTAATTAATTGACATTGAAAATTCCATGTCCCAAAATTATGTTCACAAAATATAACATTTTCATATTCACAATTGTGTTGAACAATAATATGCTAACAACCAATGTCTTTGATGAAACAAAAGAAAAAAGCTTTCATGACAATGGAAGAAAAAGATGCTGATCATGACATGAAACAATGAGCAATCAAACCCAACACGTGAATTTATACTTCATAGTGTGATCCAGAAAAATATAGACTACAATGAGCAACAATGAAAGGCACTCCTGATATAAATCAACTATGATTTGACAATCAACTGCCCACACAATAGACATGGACTATATGGAGTGACTATGAATATACAACATTCATGCAAAAGCTATGTCGTGAGGAAGAATGTAGGGAAATAACTAGAAATTATGCAAAGTGAAAGAACCAAAGGCTTGTCAATGATTTGAACAAGTGCTCCACACTATGTTCCAGCAATGTCACGCATAACATTACAAACTGCTCCTCTTGTTCATGTTTAAAAGCAAAGCTGCTGTCACACCACCCCTCAGAAAACGAAAAAGGTCTTTAAATTCCAAGCAATGTGCATACAATGTATTTCTATTTTCAAATGTTTTGATTCAAAATAAGCCACTCCATTCCCCATTAAACTTAGTGCCACACATAAAAAGCCGTCAGTGACAAGCAAGGATGCTGTAAATTATCAAAGTGTTCAAGAAATAAGAATTCTACATTTGCAAAAGAACTTTCCATCAAGTGTTCAAAAATTCAACTGAAAAAGTTCAGTTAGGTATTTTCTTTGAAAAACATAACTGGAAAATGAATGTCTAGTCAAAGGCTATTTATTATATTAGTTATCTTAATCTCAATGTGAAAAAAAAACCATTCAGATATCTCAATCACGTTAAAAAATGATGGTTCATAATACAATTACTTTGTGATTAAGGTGGACATGGCCAAAAATGCCTCAAAGTACTATCATGCACCTTTGTTGCAAAGGTATTGGCAATGATGATGTTGAAAAAATGTCTATATAGTGAATTCCTTTAATAATTCAATGAAAGCACAATGTAAACCATGGGTACTGCAATTTTGCAAGGATTTGAAAGACTTACAAATCTGAACCGTTTCCAGTAGCAGCATTTGATTATCCCACAAACTATTTCTTGTCCATACCTGCAAGACATGCTCATGTTGTAGATTTCACTATGTCAGCAACAATTAGAACTAATACATTGCTTTCAACCTCCACCAACCATCCTTTAAACACATCACAAACACAATAGACAATTTGATTCAGTTGAGTGTCACGAGATTGAAAAGTTCAATTGTGTACATTTGTACAAAGAATACTCTTCAGCACATCATGAGAAGTTTGTTGGGGCTCCCACCTGTCCATCAATGTCACACTTTCAAGACATAAACAACTCAACCAAAAGGAAATTGACATTAGAGACCACACCAACCATTTGTACTTTTGTTTCTAGATCTATTTGGATTTTGTCCACAACATTGTTCTACAATCTACACCCTGAGCAGTGAATAGGCAAAACACAAATTGCATCTAATAATAGAACTGAAAGCTTTTCCCCAAGTCCGAGGGGCTTCTGCCCCTCATACTATCAGGTTCTTCCATAGTATCTTCAATACTTCAAATACGACAATGCATGACCCAATCTAAGCTTGCTTTTCTATTTCCCTTCCATGTTTACAACCCAAACTAAAGATTCTTGTATAAAACCCCGATATTGACTTCTCTAATATAGTGCAAAATGATATCTTTCACATGTGTGAATGAATGGAAAAAAAACCAGACTTGTAAGCCATATTGTAACCAACAAGCCGACAAGCTTTGTACAACACACTATGCATCACAATCCATAAAATTGAAGAGAAATCTCCACAACAGCTGGTACCTAATCTCTACCATCAGAACACAAATCTTCCCATGAACTAACCAATACATAAATTTTGAGTGAATTAACTGTAGCATGAAAAATAAGGAAATAAACCTTGGGACAGACTTCTACCAGGTCTGGAAAATATTTTTACTGTATATGCTAACAAATTATACAACCCACCTTAGCAGGATGACAAGATTGGAAAGTTCAACCAAAGCCAAGAACAGCACCAACCTCAACACCGCCAGTGCCAGGTGCACCTCTGAAGTGAGTGGTCTCTGGCAGGTCATACAAGTTTGCTTCCAACCAACACACAAAGAAGCCTAAAATACAGTTAGCAGTAAGTGATAAAAAAGGAGTCATGATGTCCTCCCAAAGTCAAACCTAACCATTGCCAACTTATATCACCTGAACCACGTTAAATTCTTATCTAGCAAGTAGACTCATTCACCCTGAGATTGGAATTTGCATACCTGGCTTTCTAATTGAAACAAAAGGAAATATAGTTAGGGCCTCTTCATTTTGGGAACTTAACACCTCAAAATGATATGCAGTAACTACTTAACCTAGCCAATGTAGACCTACAATCACAATAGTCTAAAATCACTTGGGTTACCATTTGATCCAGCACAGACCAGGATCCTGGAATTAGGCCATTATATATTCAAAAGACTGAGTGTGGCCTAATGTGGGGCCGTTTTGAGGCAAAACACCAGAGATCTGGGCTGCTCTTGATATTTCTGTGACAATCCCTGTTGACAATTGTATATTTCAGAAACAAGGAAAACAAGCTTCACCAAGCATTACAAACAGATGACACACAAGGAGAAAAAGCAGGTAACAGGAGAACCAGAAGCAAGATGCGTATGCTGATGTGGAGAATACTGTGCACAAGTTACATGTTTTATACTGAGTCGCAAAAAGCGCAATCTCCATAAAAAGTTGAGAATGTACAAGCCTCTTAATGAAGAGAGCCACCCAATCTTAGACAGCTCGTGCCAATTGAGAGGAGCCGTTCCAATTGCAACCTGGGCAACCTGAGCAACCAGGAGTATACAATCTGTCTTGACGCAGTAAGTTCCAAGAAAGAAGCCCAGCCACGAAGCAGACAACAGAAAAGAATTGAGAAGACCTGAGCAGTCACAATGCCTTAAGAAAACCCATCAGATGTACACATTTCGTACATCATTTTGACCAAATGGAACACCGCAGCCAGGGCACTTGCGATGCCTAAGGTCAAGGTTCCGTTGAATACAAGGCCCACAAAACAAATGGTAACATTTTGTGATAACCACCTGCACCAATATGTCAAATTGTAGTTAGTTTTTGCTCAATTCAGATCCCTTTCCATTTGGTAATAAAGATGGGCTATTGCTCAATAGCCCATGATAGTACTTAGAACATTTAAAGGGATCATTCAAGTACAATTTCTTCAAATCGATTAAAGGACTCCCTTAATCAAGTGACTTGACTGTTGTCTTTAAAGGCTGAATTCAAAAGGCATCATAATCACCTCCTTGGGTCGGTCATGACAAACACTGCACTTCAATATGGCTTTGTACTCTTTAATTTCACCCTGCAACCGCTCTACCATCAATCCTCCATCACGATGAGAATGCAGGCGTGTCACCTTGCTGTTTAAAACCTCCAACTCTTCTTGCACCCTTCTCTTCTCAAATCTGCAGCACCAAACAATGTCTCAAATGCTCAATCCACATTCAAGAAACAACACACTAGTTCAGACACATGATGGCAATGTTATAAGAGTAAAAGAAACCATGCACCAAATTTAAAGATGTCAATGTCTAACCTCTCCTTTTCAAGGTCAGCCTGGGCATCAGCCAATCTGTGATTGCGATCATCAAGCCCCTTGTGTGCTGCATCAAGGGCAGATTTCATTGACAGAAGCTCTTTCTCTGTCTCCACAGTTTTGCGCTTTGTCATCTCCAAGGCTGATGCGTACTGCCGGCTCTCATCCATTGCTTTTCCCAGCTGTTCTATCAATGACCTAGCCTGCACCAATGTCCAATCACTTGTTAGACCAAACCAATGTCCTATCACTTATTCAACCACATATTAGACTGAGTCACAAGGGATTGACCCATTGGTAATTGTGGTATAAATTGAAGGCCAGTTGCACAGTCATCTTGAGGCAAGCAACAAAAGGAGGCTTGCTCACTCCTAAAAAATATTTTAACAACCAAGACCTGGCCTCAGAAGCTATGATCAGGGTTTAGAGGGTTTAGGATCACAATGATAAATGAGACTAGGAATTTCCTTTGGAACTCCTTAAAACTTGATTGAACATTATGAACAAGGTGCAGAATTGTACTTGGTCCTCCAAGCGGGATACTCGTTGCTTATGCATGTCTGCTGCAGCATTTGCATGTTGCATGCGGCTGGCCAAAACTTGCTTCTCTGCCAAGAGGGACGTCTGCAACTGCTTTGCTTTTAAGCTCTCCGACACCAGCTAAGAGTCATAAAACAGAAGGTTAGCCTGAAAGACATGAGTTGCTTCAAAATAGCAGAGAGCAGAATTGGGTCAGTGCATTGGACTGGAGAGGTGGTTACCAAACTGTGTAGAGAGACATTGGACTCTGCACTCCTCTGCTTGAGAAAATACAAATTCTGTTGCTTTGGAGAGTTGCAAGAGGTCCAAGTCAACTTTGGGCAAAGAAGTTACTGAAGATCACCAAAGTGACAGACAAGAAACTAAACATTTTTCCACAAAAACATATCTGTAGGTTGCAGAGAAAATCTATGCAAACAACTTGAAGGTCACTGTTCTGTCTGTTCCAGTAGAACCAATACTAACATGACAAGAATGAATACAGTGATAACCTTATGAGTGTCACTCACAAAGTATCAGACCGTCACCTTCATTATGAATAGCAGTAATGAGCTGCCATGGTTATCCACTAACTTCATCACCTCCTGACATTTGACAGTTAAAAATACAATCTCCCCAAAATTTTGGGCAATCCATTGTATAAATATCTGCATCCTGAGTTTCTCTCCCATTCCAGAAGCACTGGAAAGACTCAATTTATGATGATAGCTAGCACTCAAAAAGCTAATAAAAAAGAAGTCAGCAGTATTCTTATTTGAGCTTGTCAGGGTACAAAAGAATTCTACCAAGAATGGAAGTGATGTGAAAAACAATGTTTACACTGACCTGGGTATTGAAATCATCCCGTTCTGTGATTTGTTGCAGTAACCTTTGGTTTTGAGTCTGCATGTCTTCATAAGCTTGCCCAATTACCTGTCAGTCAAAACCATGTCCATCCATCAGCCTAGCTCATTCTTCATCAAATAAAAAGAGCGGAATTGATATCGCTATCTCAGAGTGAGGGTGGGAATGAAGGGTGGTAAGAGACCTCTATTTCAGCAATGAAAGCATCCCCTTCCTCACTCTTGGCCTTCAAAGATTCCCTGAGCTCCATATCAACCCTGCAGCATAAATTAAAGCTCCTTTGATTTAGGAAACAGCAATGCCGGTATATGTGGAAAAGTAGCAATGTGGAAAAGAAAATCCTTGGCATCACTGCTCAGGTTCCTGTAGTTTTTGAGCCACAAAACCCCATCCTCTAAAGCAGATTTGACATTTTTCTCATGCAAACTGAGAAATTCCCATACCTTCTAAACTACTTTCCATTATGAAAAGCCCCACATATTCAAATGTGAAAGACACAACTCCTCAGTAGGGACTGTTAGGTTGTTGGCTAGCTTATGATCTCAAGTTTGTCAAGTTTCAAACCTGTCTAACACATCTAATCTTTGTCGGAGATCAGCAATCTCAGCTTCAGCAGCAGTGAGCCTCTGCTGGCATACAGCTTCTGCCTCATTGGCAGCTTTCACACGAAGCTCTAGGCTGTGCTCATCCAACGCTAACTTCAAATGATCCACCTGTGCCCTTGCTCTACACTCAGCTTGCTGCAGCTCCATCACATCCCTGCAAATATAATCCAGCAGGTTCACTACATCCAAACCACAATGGACACAAGACCACAAGCGCTGCATGCAAGAATATTCATTTCCCTGTTTTTCTGCATTGGCCCAACTGCAGTAGGCTGTGGCATAAGGTCTAATGAGAATAGTTCTTAACTCATTTCCAGCACCCAAAAAGAACAAACAATCCCTACAATAATTAACATTGTCACTCTACATGAACCAGTTTAAAAGGATTCTGAGAGGGAAAACTTACCGTGAGTCAGGGGACTCTCTGATCAACATATCCAGGATCAGTGTGAGTTCTTGTTCACTCTCCCGCAAACCTCCTACCTGCAAGTTTTTCTTCTCAATCACCCACAGCTCTAATGTGTACATTCTTACTGTCCCCAGAGGACCAAACAGCCATGTGTCTTCAGTAGAAGCATGAAAAGTTTAGGGGTAGGCCATGCTGACCAATAGAACAGCATTTTAGGGTGAATAAAATATCAGCCCTCTCACTACAGCCTGATATAGTCCAGGAGCCTCCACATCCAAAGGAGCACAGCTATCATTCAGGCATTCAGGAGTGTGTATTACACACCCAAAAGTGGAGGTAGCCAGGAAGGCTCATTCACATCAGTCAGGTGGTATTCTAGTGATGTTGATCAGTCAACTTTGATGTCATTTTGTAAGTATATTCAAAACTAGTATCAGAGCCACTATTAGTTGTTGAGATGGTCTTAACCATCTGCATGTCAAATCAACTGTGAAGTGCTTCTATAAATTGCAAGTAAGGTCTTACTTTAGCCAAAGTCATATCAGAGATAGAACCTAAGATAATAGCACTGAGAAAATTCTAATCTCTTGAGAAAACTTCAATATTTCTTCTTGAATTCAAGCTCACAAGTCCATCCTATCTTTTAACCAGCACTCTCTCCAGGACCGGTCAGTTTTGAAGGCAGGCTAAGCATACCTCATCCTTCACCCGAGAGAGTTCCATGACTTGAATAGCACATTGCTCTGAAAGGTTCTTACACTCCATTGCCTGCAGATTGGCATCAACAGTCAGCTGGCACAGCAACAACACCCAACTTACACCAATAGAAAATGGCTAAATAGTAGAGACAAATTTCCTGAATACCCAAAGCATCTGCTGGAAAAATCACAAGAAAAGTGATGAGCAACAAGATTCAAAGAGTTTGGACTATAAAGTAGGAAGCAACATACCTTTCTGTCCAGGGCTGCAGCCGTAGACTGGATCTCTGCTCGAAGTGAATGGACTGCACAGGCTGCTTCCTTATACTTGTTGAGTTGCAACTGCATCATGCTCATCTCTTTATGAAGAGTGGCCACCATCACCTTCAACTCTGCAACAGACTCTTTCCTTCCTACAATAATACCACACATCATCTGATACACATGCATTGGTACCTCCTATGAGGGGAAACAAAAGATGAGTCCATATGGCTTCATGATTTTCTCCAGAGGCTCAGCACTGAATTTATCCATCTCTATGAGTGACTTGCAACATAAATGAAACTGCCACATCTAGTTAATTAAGCATCATTTCCATCAATTTCTACACTTCATTCAGACAACTAAACATGGCCAAGATCAAACATGCATTCACAGCAATCCACTAAACTTTGTCATCTGAACACCTAGGAATGTCAAGGAAACACACCTGAAGCTTGAGTGGCCTCTTCTAATCTCAGTTGCAAAGCATCACGTTCAGACATGCAAAGTTGCAGCTTAGACTCTAACTCTGCAGCCTGGGCATCAGATAACGTGTTTGCCCTGCGAGCTGCTTCACTTGCTTCAGCCTTCAAGGTCATCTCTCTCTCTCGTCTCAAGACTGCATCTCGATCAGCCTATGTATCACCCATTGTTAAACATAAGACTGTTGCTGTCTTTCTTTTTACTTCTCCCCCCTAATTCCAATTGGGACTGCAAAGTCACTTTTCACAATCTGTGTCCTAATGAGGTCTACAGTAGAGGGCTACAATCCAGTACTGTACAACCAATATATTCACTTCATACTTACAATTTGAATCATACTGTACAGAATCGCAAGATGAATTTATGATAAGGTTATAGAGGGAACAGCCAGGAAAAGAAGGAAGAAAAAGGAGATAAACAAGACAGATAACTAATGACATGATCATTTGAGGAAAAAACAGTACAACCAAAATGCACACCCAGCAAAAATGTCTGCAGATAACTTTGCACGAGATTGAGTCAAACTAGGTGAGAAACCTACAAACCTGCATCTGGTCTACTAAGCCTTCATATCGTTCAACCTCACTTCTTAGATACTGAACTTGATCATTCAATAACTGGTAAGGCTGGGATGCCAACACTCGTTGTTCATCGTCCAATAGGTCCTGAAGTTCAAAGAAACATTGGATCAAATCAGCCATACTATCGCCTCCAAGATATAGAACTAGCCAGAATAGCTCAGGTGTTAGCCAAAATTAAGGACCATACATAACTTCTAAAACTGAAGAGATACATTGATGCAGCAATCATGACAGGTGACTGGCAGATTTTTCTGAATGTAGAAACTCTCTTAGTCATGGGCTTCTATGGCACTTTTCACAAACACCATGAAAACTCATGTGGGAGGTCAAGACTAGGAACAATATTGCATGGAGAAATCATAAACCACCAACACTACATGGAGAAACAGGCTTTGGAACAAACCTGCATGTGTTGAAGCTCTTGGGACTGGTTTAACTGTATTTGCAATGCTTCCTGTAGTTCAGAGAGTCTTCGATCTGCCAGTGTCTGAAAATAAAACATGAATTGATAAGCTGGTGGGCTGGCAAAAGATACAACTTGAGTGACTACTTACACAAGCAGGTCATATTTTCAATTCTCACAAAGGGGAGTATCATCTGTATACATATTCAACATCCCAGCTCCAACAAAACCACACAATGGATTGGCTGGCTCTTGGCTATGCAGCATCTTCATCAAAATGTACTAATGAGATGCAAGGTTGAACAAAAGGATTACCTTGGCCTCTTCCAAGCTAGCCTCAAGCTCACGAGCTTCCCTTGAAGCCTTTTCAGGCCCAGCAATTCCATCCCCAAATTCAAACTTAACACCAGGTTGCATGGCACCAGGTGTAGGTGGTCCAACAAACATATCCTCTTTTTGGCTTCGAAGGGCAGCCAGCTTGCGCCTACTTGTCTCCAGTTCTGCTGAGGCCTCCTCCAGCTCACCTTCATGTATACCCATGTACATTAGACGTCTCTAAAGATTATACTCCAAGCTCTTCTAGCCCTCTTGCATTAAGCTTGAAGATCAGATTTGATTCCCATGACCCATATGACCACCATATGACTCAAACCCACAACAACAAGATAGCACCAACAGTTCAAAACACAGAAATTCTAAGCACATAAATAGCCACATATCTTGCATACAGGTGCTTACCAAATCCAGAAACATCAATTAGGATTGGCTGAGCAACACCACAATATGCCTCTATTATTCAATTCTATGACAGCTGTGCTGTAACTAACATTTGGTAACTGGAAAAACCTCATAGAAGCACCGATACATTCTCCCATCCTTGAAACTGCAAAGCTTTAACACAGATTTAACACATCACTGGTCATGGGATGCAGTCCTCTACTAACAATCAAACTTATTTATGAATTTCACAGAACTGAATAGCTGAACAGTACCAGATAGCCTCATGATTTCTGCTTGGTCTTTTGCATGACAATCTTTAAATGAACCAGCTTCAGCTGCTATCTCCTTGTGGCTCAAGTGGAGAGAATCCATTACAGTACGTAGTCTCTTCATCTCAGACCGTAGCTCCTCATCTGTTTTCTGTAGTAATTGACCTGCCACTGTCATCATACAGAAAGCAACCAAGTTAGTTGCTCACCATTTTCATTAAGAACCATTGATTCCTCCCAATATCTCAGATCTATTTAGGTTGCAGACAACTACAAAAATACTCTCTCGCGCAACTTGAACTGGAGTCCAGACTCTTCTCACACAGTATAAAAAGGTCTCCATAGAAACACAAACCATCTGCAGATAGGACACCACGAAGCGAGGCAGCAAGTTCTTCATTCTTTGCTCGCTGAATATCAATGGCTTGCACAAGCATTTTCATGGTCTTGATAGTTGAAGACTTTCGAGAAGCAAGCCCCATCTCCACAGAGTTGCTTTCTTTTATGGTTCTGGTCTCTGTCGCCCCTCTATCAAGTAGTCGCCGCAAGAAAGTCTCCTCTGGTGGACCTGCAGCATTGACCCTATCTGCACCCAAGAGATACAACTTGTTAATTCCACAATTTATCAGAATTTCCAAACATGTGGACTGGACAATCCACACAACAATAGAATCCAGAAAAATGATGTCATAATGAGTTCTGCTAAGTTCAACTATAATGGTCCACCCATTTGACTGGAGCTCATAAAAACTTTCCAAAGGTATTCAGCATTAACCATCAGTGTCCTATCTAGGGAAATGACAACTACTGGAACAAAAAACCTAGCATACCTACATGCACATGCACTGACCGTTTGATATGACCACTCACAAACTGTTGTTTAAATCCCATCATACACAAGTTAACAAACAAACTAGCCTCCCTTCACAAAACTTCCATGCAGTGGAACATTGGCAGAGGCTCTACACAGACCACAAACCCTTAACAGAAACTGTGGGGCATGAAAGGATATGAATCACTCTCTCTCTCCCTGGCAATTAAATAATATTGACATCTACCAAGATCCTATCATATCCCCAATGGCACTCAAGAATATGCATGCTCTCCAAGAAGAAAACAGAGAGAAAAGATATATGCTTACCATTTGTCAACGAGGCAGGTTCAGGTATCCGAATGCCATTGGAAGCAGCATTGGCGCGCACTGCCAGCAACTCCAAGTCATCCACCAGCTGTAATAACAACAGCTTTTCAAGTCAATCCCCAGCATTAAGACAGAAAGAGATTCAATTCCAGAGGGTTCACCAGAAAATGCCACTTCCTAGGCTGTCAATCCTTTCTCCTCCCTTCTACCTAGCAATTCAAGACATCTTCCCTCTAAATGACCACTCTAGTAGAAGCTGGGGAGATTGCTACTTTCAATGATATCAGAACACACAGATTCTTATCAATTCTTCTATGATAACATCGCCATAGTACGACAGTTGTAATGCTGAATAGGAGCTACTTCAGCTACATGGGCCTTCAAAAGTTCAACAAATCCACTTCATCTGTGTGTACCACAGGCTTATCAATACAATAATTGCACTACAGAATTGTTGGTTGTGTTATGAACTTCCTAAAGAATTGAACCTTGACAAAAAAAAATGATAGAAAAAATAGCACAAAAATGTACAAAATAACATTCTTGTGACCTAGATTGCCATTATCCAGCAGTGGCCAATATGATAGCTTAACTATGTGACAACAGAATGGCATGTATGGCAAACTAGGTTCCACACTCACATAACAATATACAAGGTGCAAAATTGGCAAATCCTGCGAATGGTTATCATTCTTGAAACCACTAGATATGCACTGTCCAATGTGAGGAAAGAAACTAAGACTAATATCCTCAAACTTGCATTTGACCCCAACCACAACTAGTGAACAAGGCAGATAGAACATAGAAACCCAGACCTGATTCCAGATACGGTTGATAGTCACAAGAGTGTCATCATAGGAGGCCTGCTTGCTTCTAAGGCTGTTGCATTTACCCTCCAAGACACTGATCTCAGTTCGTTGGACATCAAGCTGCTGTGCAAGCTTCTGGTTTTGATACTGGAGCATTGCAGCATCCACCTACACCCAGAATCAACCCTGAATCAGAACCTTTTCATGTCATACCAAGAGATCTCAAAAACCATCTCCTTCTTGCAGTGCCTTGGGAAGACTGAAGTGACTGAATAAAAGCAACAAAACAATTCAAGAAGAATATCATAATAAAATTTAGGACTATCCACTTGCAGGGGCTGAATTATAGGCCGTGAGATGGGGGGCACAATGAGTAACAAAGACTTGAGACCCAGCAACATTGACTTGATCATTGACTGAAAAAGGTTTGTAACGTGATGTGCTAGCCAATGTGTTCTTGCAGGCAAATCAGAGCATCTAATAATTTCAGAAAACTCTTAAATGCAAAGAACTAGACAGATGAGAACTTGCATGGCTATCCTGCCTGCACTAGTCAAGTAGCTGCTCTAAACAGTGATCATAATCGTTGTCACAGAAATTCCATCCACTCAAAACAATTCCATATCTATGCAGGCCATTTGAAAATCTGAGCTCATAGAGCAACTAGATGGCCAGCAAGAGTCGGTCTGCCAAAAAAGGAAAATCTGTTAAGGAATTCCAGAGAACAAGCTGTCCCACATGAGAAAACACATCAAATTCTATCATTGTACTTCCTTAACTACACTAGAAAAAACCAGCCTCTACCTCCTCCAACGCCTGCTACTACAACGGCAAGGCTCCGAGCAAATCTAGGTCACAGAAGCAAAACACCATAGACCTAGTAAGGAAAACTTAATACAACCTTCTTCCTAAGGTATGAAAGAGAAACTCTCGCTAATGTTCGGAGAGTGCTTGGAACAAGAAACAAAGGGAGTTACTCGCCATGCGAGAAGAAAAGAGGGAGAAGGAAGCTTCAAAAATTGGTTGCACGGTAAGCGAAAATCCGAAACGCAAAACAGCAGCAGAAAAACATAACATGAAGTTTTCAAAGCTTCAAATTCCAGTTCCAACTTCCAAAGAAAAGAAAATCTGCACAACACCATCGGCTAGAGCACTCCCTGTACCTTCTTCTCATCGCAAGATGGTGTCAGAGGTTGTTGCTTCTTGAGTGGCGGAGAGACAGAATGAGCGTTGTTGTTATTGTTGTTATTCAGATGTCGCCTCTTACGTTCCGGTTCTTCGGTGCTTCCCATCTTTCCCAACCCTGACCTCAGAGCCAAGGACCTCTCTCTCTATCTCTCTCTCTCTCTCGGATTTTCCTTCCGAAACTACGACAACTCGTTTATTGCCTGCTATCGGACTATAGAAAATGCTACTACAAACCCTGTATCCCTTGACACCTCCAGAGAGAAGAGGAGACAAATAGACAACGCGAAAAAACTCAATCTACAAGCGGAAATTATTTCTTCTTCCTTTGCACTGCCACCAAGAGACATGCCCGTTACCTCCTCTTCCGCCTTTTCTCTCTCCATTCCCTACCACCCCGCCGGCTCACTGGCTCTAAACAAACCCTAAGCGAAAACACGCTCCCACAAACTTCTTCCCACAACGCTTATACCTATTCACGCTCTTTCTGCGGCTCTCTTCTCTCAATTCTCTCTGCATCCTCCTCCATTGTCACCTTCCTTCCCACTTCAACAATCGACCAAACCCCCTTCCTCCTCTTCTACCACCTTCTTCTCCCCTCCAGAAAAACGCCAAAAACCATCGCAACAACGCACAAAAGGAAACTAAACTCTCGACATCGAAAGCAGAATCCGCCGACGCGACGAGACAACCGACGGAAGGGACGACCAGCTACACCCACTTTTTCTTTTCTTTTCTTTTCTTTTTTTCCCCTTCGTTCTCGCTGCTGCAAACCCAGTTGAGGGTTTGTTTTTTTTTTTTTTTTTTTTTTATTTTTTTAGTTTCTTGGTCGCCTTTTAGGTTTATTTTCTTCACTCATTTTTTTCTATAAAGAAAAT
>Ga0116231_10003755_pt1 | contig 31228 bp, 24 predicted proteins | sample S1TSphgellanicum_2_FD_89695 | JGI IMG/M metagenome (GOLD analysis project Ga0116231, IMG submission 89695) | Host-associated microbial communities from peat moss isolated from Minnesota, USA - S1T2_Fd - Sphagnum magellanicum MG | ecosystem: Host-associated > Plants > Peat moss > Unclassified... | reverse complement strand
GCCGCCAGCGCCACGGCCTCGGGCGCGGTGCGAAAGCCCGGATCGCGCGGATTGACCACGCACAGCTGCCTGAAGCCCATGGTGAGCAGCGCGCGCGCGCTCGAGCCGATGTTGCCGGCATGGCTGGGCTCGACCAGGATGAAGCGCAGCTGCCCCAGGGGCACGCCGGCATCGGCACCTATAGAATCGTCCCGTCCCGTATCTCGGCCGCCGACCCCCATGCACCCACTCCTGAACACCGCCGTAAAGGCCGCCCGCAAGGCCGGCGCGATCATCAATCGTGCCAGCCTGGACCTGGACCTGGTCCGCGTCTCCTCCAAGGGACACGCGGATTTTGTCACCGAGGTGGATCGCGCCGCCGAACAGGCCATCATCGAGACGCTCTCGCAGGCCTACCCCGACCACGGCTTCCTGGCCGAGGAGTCCGGCGCCAGCCGCCCCGCGGGCGCAGCCGCAGCGGCATCGGACACCACCTGGATCATCGACCCGCTCGATGGCACCACCAACTTCATCCACGGTTTTCCCCAGTATGCCGTATCGATCGCCTGCCAGCAGGGGGGCCAGATCACCCAGGCCGTGGTGTACGACCCGACGCGCAACGACCTGTTCACGGCCACGCGCGGGCGCGGCGCGTTCCTGAACGACCGGCGCCTGCGCGTCTCCAAGCGCACGCGCCTGCAGGATGCGCTGATCGGCACGGGCTTCCCGTTCCGCAACCTCGACACGCTCGACCACTACCTGCAACTCTTCCGCAAGCTCACCGCCTGCACGGCGGGCCTGCGCCGGCCCGGCGCGGCGGCGCTCGACCTGGCCTACGTCGCCGCCGGGCACTACGACGGCTTCTGGGAATTCGGACTTGCGCCCTGGGACATAGCCGCCGGCAGCCTGCTGGTGATCGAGGCCGGTGGACTCATCACCGACGACGCGGGCCAGGGTGACTACCTGGCCAGCGGCAACGTCGTCTGCGGAACACCCAAGGTTTTCGCGCAGCTGCTGCGCATCGTGCGCGGGCTCGACCCGGAAGACGGCGAGGAAACGGGTTCGTGATGGCCGGCGCCCTGAACCGGCGCCTGCCGCGCCCGCGCACGCTCTACTTTGCCGTGGCCGTGGTCGCGGCCGCGTTGATCGCCTTCGCGATCTACCTGCAGGAGGTCGAGCACCTGGAGCCCTGCCCGCTGTGCATCCTGCAGCGCTACGCCTACTTCGGGGTCGGTGGCCTGGCCCTGGTCGCCGCGCTGCTGCCGCGTGCGCTGGCGCGCGCAGCGGCCTGGCTGGGCATCGTGTGCGCGGTCGCCGGCGCCGGCGTCGGGGTCTGGCACGTGTGGCTGCAATTGCACCCGCCGGCGGTATCGGCCTGCGGTCCGAGCCTGGAGTACCTGGTGGGCAACCTGCCGCTGGGCCGGGCGCTGCCGCGCATATTCCAGGGCTATGGCGATTGCACCGAGATCACCTGGACCTTCCTGCACCTGTCGATACCGGCCTGGTCGTTGATCTGGCTGCTGGCGCTGGCCGCCGTGCTGGGCCTGGCCCAGGCACGGCGCTGAACGTGCGCGGCGGCCGGGCTCGGCGCCGGCCGCGCCGACGGTGCGGCCCTCAGGCGGGGATCGACACCGGTTCGCTGGTAGCCGTGCCGGAGTAGGCGGTCCAGCAGCGGCGCGTGAAATCGTACAGCTTGCAGCGGCGCGCCGTGTCGAAGTACCAGCTCCACGAAAAACGCTGGATGACGATGCGCTGGGGCAGCAGGTCCTCGAGCATCTTCTGCGCGTTCTTGAGGCGGTAGAGCGGAATGCTCATGTCCAGGTGGTGCGCGGTGTGCTCCATGATGTGGTGCATGACCGCGCCGAAACGCAGCGGGAAGGTCAGGTGCACGGTGGTCGAGATGAACGGCTGGGCGCGTGCCCAGTCGGTGCGGTCGTCGAACCAGGACACCTTCACGTGGGTGTGGTGCACATACACCACGAAGCCGATCATCGAGCACCAGAACAGGAACGGCACGACCAGCCCGCAGACCAGCACCGGCAGCAGCGCCTGGGCGGCGAGGTGGGCCGAGGCGACCAGCGCGCCTATCCACACCAGGCCGAACGCCGAGACCAGCAGGCAGTCCCAGAGGAATATCGAGCGGCGCGTGCCCAGGTAGCCCTTGCTCGGGAAGAACATGCGCAGCCACCAGATCTCCACCATGTAGTACAGGCCCGGCGCCCAGCCGCTGCGATACACGCGGTCGAGCGCGCGGCGCCACGCCGGCAGCGCGTTGAATTCGTCGCGCGTCAGCGGCGCCCAGACGAAGTCGAAACCCTTCAGGTTGGTGTAGCCGTGGTGGACCACGTTATGGCCGACGTCCCAGAGGCTGTAGGGGGTGATCGACGGCAGGAAGGCGATGCGGCCCAGCACGCGGTTCAGGCCGCGATGGGGCGTGAGGCTCTGGTGGCAGGCATCGTGGCCGATGATGAAGAGCCGGCCGATGACGAAGCCGGCGGCGACGCCGAACGCCAGCTTGAGCAGCCAGCCGTGCATGAGGACCGTGCCCGCCAGCGCGCCTATCAACAGGCTGTAGTCGAACAGCAGCAGGAGGATGGCGTAGGCGGTCGTCCGCTCCGAGAGCGGGATGAGCCAGCGGCGCATGACCTTGCGGTGGGGCAAGGGCTCCGTGGCCGGGATCGGTACCAGGGGTGCGGACAATTCTTCAGTAGGATTCATGGTTTCCGGATCAATGATACGAGCAGCGCCGGCGGGATCGATACGCACGGCAGCGACGTTCGGATGCGGCCGGCGGCGCGCACGGATATCGAAGGTCGTGGTGCACCGGAGCAGGGTCGCCTCGCGTGGGGAAAACGCCAACGCCCATCCGACATGCTAGTCCGCTCCTACAACAAAGATTTGACACGGCGCTGGGGATTCGTGGGCTTGCCGCAGGGACGCAAAACGGGGCCAATTCGAGGCGCTTGCGCGCAGCCACCGGCGGCGGCACCCTGCAAGCGCGTCGGTAATCGCGCGCCCGGCCTGGCGAAACGAGGCAAACCCCGGACCGACCCTTGCCGGACCTCCGCGGCCCAAGCGCACGATCCAACCGAACGCGACCGATCGCCCGCAACGCCGGCGACTCACCAGACGACCGACAGCACTGGCATTATAGAGGGGATCCTAATGCATTTCATGTCGCATTTCCATCAATTCCCCTATCGTAGGACCACGAAACCGGGCGCTCGTTCCCGGCAAACGGATGACCCGGCGCGCACGGATTGCGGCACCAGCGTGCGCCGTCCCGCGCGGCAGTACGCGCGGCGCGGGCGCCCCGGAACCCAGGCAGGCGAGCCCCCCTCTCCAGGCTGAAATTGGACAACACCGCCAGTAGCGTCGAGGCCAGGGCAGCGGTGCCGGACTTCTCCGCGCACACACCCGTCATGCAGCAGTACCTGCGCATCAAGGCGCAGCATCCGCAGGTGCTGGTCTTCTACCGCATGGGCGACTTCTACGAGCTCTTCTACGACGATGCCGAGAAGGCCGCCCGCCTGCTCAACCTCACGCTGACGACACGCGGCGCCTCGGGCGGCGCGCCGGTGCGCATGGCCGGCGTGCCCGCCGTGAGCGTCGACTCCTACCTGGCGCGGCTGGTGCGCCTGGGCGAGTCGATCGCCGTCTGCGAGCAGATCGGCGACCCGGCGAGCGCCCGAGGGCCGGTCGAGCGGCGCGTGGTGCGCATCGTCACGCCCGGCACCCTGACCGACCAGAGCCTGCTGCCGCCCAAGGCCGATGCGATCCTGGCCGCGGTCGCCTTCGCCCCCGCCCCGGCGACGGCCGCCGCGGCCGGCCGCGGCGGGTCCACCGGTGCGCTGGCCATCGCCTGGCTGGTGCTCGCCAGCGGTGAACTGCGCGTGATCGAGACCACGGCCGGCGAGCTCGCCTCCGAGCTGGCGCGGATCGGGCCGGCCGAGATCGTCGTCGCCGAGACCCAGCGCGCGCGCCTCGACACGGCGACCCCGTTGCGCGCCGCGCCGCCGTGGCATTTCGAGGCGCAGCGCGGCCAGGCGCTGCTGCTGCAGGCGCTGGGCGCGGCGAGCCTGCGCGCGTTCGGCCTGGACGGGCACGACCTGGCGCTGGGCGCCTGCGGCGGCCTGCTCGAGTACGCGCAGCAGACCCAGGGGCAACGGCTGCCCCACATCCGCACGCTGCGCGTCGAGACCCCGGGCGACTACATCGGCCTGGATGCGATCACCCGGCGCAACCTCGAATTGACCGAGCCGATGCGGGCCGACGACGGCCCCACGCTGCTCTCGACGATGGACCACTGCGCCACCGGCATGGGCAGCCGGCGCCTGCGCCACGCGCTCCACCATCCGCTGCGCGACGCCGCGCCGGTGCGCGAGCGCCACGACATCATCGAGGCGCTGCTGCAGGCCGACGCCGCCGATGCGGTACTGGCCGCGCTGGCCGCGGTGCCCGACCTGGACCGCATCGCCAGCCGCATCGCGCTGCGTTCGGCGCGCCCGCGCGAACTGGCCGCGCTGCGCGACTGCGCGCCGGCGCTGTTGCGCGCGCAGGCGCTGGCCGCGGCGCTGCCCGGAGCGGCGGTGCAGGCGCTCGCCGGCCAGGTGGCGCTCGCCCCGGCCCTGGTCGAGACGCTGGCGCGCTGCCTGATGGCCGAGCCGGCCTTCAGCCCGCGCGACGGCGACGTGATCCAGCCCGGATTCGACGCCGAGCTCGACGCGTTGCGCGCGCTGCGCGACAACGCCGGCGCCTTCCTGATCGAGCTCGAGGGGCGCGAGCGCGCGCGCACGGGCATCGCCAACCTGCGCGTGGAATACAACCGCGTGCACGGCTTCTACATCGAGGTGACCAACGGCCAGAGCGACAAGGTGCCCGGGGACTACCGGCGGCGCCAGACCCTGAAGAATGCCGAGCGCTACATCACGCCGGAACTCAAGGCCTTCGAGGACCGCGCGCTGTCGGCGCAGGAGCGCGCACGCGTGCGCGAGCGCGAACTCTTCGATGCGCTCGTGCTCGAGCTGGGCGGCGGCGTGACCGCCCTGCTGCGCAGCGCCGACGCCGTGGCCACGCTCGACCTGCTCGCCGCGCTGGCGCGCCACGCGCGCACCGCGGGCTGGGTGCGGCCGCAGCTGCCGGGCACGCCGGGCATCGCGCTGCGCGGGGCGCGCCACGCGGTGGTCGAGCGCGTGCTCGAGGACTACATGCCCAACGACTGCGAGCTGGGCCCGACGCGGCGCATGCTCATCATCACCGGCCCCAACATGGGCGGCAAGTCGACCTACATGCGCTCGATCGCCCTGATCGTCCTGCTCGCCTATTGCGGCAGCTACGTGCCGGCGGCATACGCCCGCATCGGACCGGTCGACCGCATCCTCACGCGCATCGGCGCGGCCGACGACCTGGCCCGCGGCGCATCGACCTTCCTCGTCGAGATGAGCGAAGCGGCGGCGATACTGCACGGCGCCGGCCCCGACAGCCTCGTGCTGATGGACGAGATCGGCCGCGGCACCTCGACCTTCGACGGCATGGCGCTGGCCGCCGCCATCGCGCGCGCGCTGGCCGAGGACAACCGCTGCATGACCTTGTTCGCCACCCACTACTTCGAGATCACCGCGCTGTCCGCGCGCCTGGAGGCGGTGGCCAACGTGCACGTGGCCGTCGCCCAGGCGCGCGACAAGCTCGTGTTCCTGCACCAGGTGCGCGAGGGACCGGCCAACCAGAGCCACGGTCTGGCCGTGGCCACGCTGGCCGGCGTGCCGCGCGCGGTGGTCGCGCACGCGCGCGTGCTGCTCGGGCAGCTCGAGCAGGGGCACCGGGTCGACGACACGCAGCTCGACCTGTTCGCTGCGCGGCCGGCGCTGGCCGCGCCCGCGCTCGAGGAGCCACCGGCCGGCACGCCGGAGGACCCGCTGCGCGCGCGCCTGCGCGAGCTCGACCCCGATGCGCTCACGCCCCGCACCGCGCTCGAGCTGGTCTACGAGCTGCACGCGCAGGCCCACGCACCGGCGGCCGCGGACACCGGCGCGGATGCCGCCGCGGGTGACCGTGCAGACGCCGGTGCCGACGCCGCGGCGGCCGGCGCGCCGCGCCGCGGCGCATGACGGCCCCCGCGCTGCGACGCCTGGGCACGCTGGGCGTGCGCCGCTTCCTGGCGCGCCACTGGCAGCGCAAGCCGGTGTGCATCCGCCAGGCCTTCCCCGGAATGGAGGCGCCCTTGTCGCGTTCGGCCCTGTTCGCGCTGGCCGCCAGGGAGGAGGTCGAGTCGCGCCTCGTCACGGCATTCTCGGGACGCTGGCGCCTGGCCCACGGACCGTTCGCGCCGTCCGAACTGCCCGCGCTGCGCCGCGCCGCATGGACGCTGCTGGTGCAGGGCGTGGACCTGCACGATGCGGCGGTGGCCGGGCTGGCGGCGGCCTTTCGCTTCCTGCCGATGGCCCGCTTCGACGACGTGATGGTCAGCTACGCGACCCGCGGCGGCGGCGTCGGGCCGCACGTCGACCAGTACGACGTGTTCCTGCTCCAGGCCCAGGGCCGGCGCCGCTGGCGCATCGCCACCGCGTTCGACCCGCGCCTGGTGGAGGGATTGCCCTTGCGCGTGCTCGCCGATTTTCGCGCCGAGCAGGAATGGGTGCTCGAGCCCGGCGACATGCTCTACCTGCCCCCGGGCGTGGCGCACGAGGGCGTGGCGCTCGAGGACTGCATGACGATATCGATCGGCTTTCGCCTGCCGGCCTGGCAGGAGGTACGCGACGCCTGGTACGAGCGCCAGGCGCGCGTCGCGCCGGTGCCTGGACGCGTGCCCGATGCGACGCGGCGGCCGACGGCCACGCCGGCACGTTTGCCCGGCGCGATGATCGATGCGGTCGCACGCGAGCTGCGGCGCAGCGCGCCGAGCCGCCGCGAGGTGCGGCGCACGCTGCTCGAGCACCTGTCCGAACCCAAGCCCACGGTCGTCTTCGCCGCGCCGCGCGCTGCGCTGGCACCGGCGCGCTTCATCGCCGCGGCCCGGCGCCGCGGCCTGCGGCTGGACCCGCGCACGCGCATGCTCTACGAGCGCGGCGATGTGGGCATCAATGGCGAATGCGAATGCCTGCACGGTGCCGAGGCCCGCCTCGTGCGTACGCTGGCCAACAGCGGCACGCTGTCGCCGACGGCGCTATGCTTTCCTGCGCCGCTTGCCCATGCGGGACTGTGGGCCTTGATGCACGCCTGGTACCGCAGCGGCTGGTTACACCTTGCCGTGTAAGAGGGATTTTGCGTCGTGGGCGCTACCGCTCGCGTTGCGCAAGCTATACTCCCCGGCCGGGGGGTTTGAGGTCATCGTTTGGCGATGGCCGGAGCCGGTGCATTACACGGCGCTCGACTCGCCAAGTGTTCCTGTCAGCAATCAACGTCAAATTAGAATAGAAGGGATATACCGTGAAGAAATTGCTCATCGCCGCTTCTCTGTCGGTGGCCGCTCTGGCCGCTTGCGACAAACCCGCTCCGCCGCCGCCGCCGCCGCCACCGGCTGCTCCCGCACCGGCCCCGATGGCCGCTCCGGACGCGACCCCCGCCCCGGCTCCCGGTGCCATGGCACCGGCGCCTGCGGACGCCAGCAAGGACGCCAAGAAGTAATAGCAGTAGCGGGTCACGTTGCAAGAAAAGGGCCGGCATTGCCGGCCCTTTTTCTTGCAACGCGCGCCTGGGATGCACGCCCGGCGGCGATGGCGCGCGCGGCAGCGCGCGCCATCGCCGGGGCCTCAACGCAACTGCTCGGCCAGCTGATCGATGATGCGCAGCGCCGTCGGGCTGGCGTCCGGATGGCCGTCCTTGTCTTGAACCTCGACGCTGGTCGAGGGACCGTTGGCCCTGACGGCGATCAGGAACTGCTGCTCCGGAACCTTGGCGTCGGAATTGAACACGCGATCCCACCAGCTGCGCTTCTCGCGCTCGCTCGCCTCGTAGTCCGGGTCGAGGTAGCGCACGGCGTAGACGTTGCGGTCGCGGTGGCGCTCGGCGATGGTGAAGCCGCCGCGGTCCAGGGCGATGCCTACCCGGCGCCAGGTGTTGTCCAGGCCGTCCTCGACCTGCAGCGTGACCTGGCCGCCGGCCGTGACCTTGTGCACGCGCGAAGGCGGCGTGATGTCGGTGGTGGGGACGGCGGGGACGGCCGCCGCCGCCGGGGCCGCGCCTGCGGGTGCAGCGACCGAATCGGCCACGGCCACGCGCAGCGGCGGCGCCGGCGCAAAACGCTCCGCGACGCGCTGCAGCATCTCGGCCTCGAGCTCGGGGTCCGAGGGGCGGTACTGCCACACCGTGTTGTCCTGCTGGCGCGAGGTGTACACCTCGACCATGCCGCGATGGGTGATCGTGATATCGGCGGTGTTGCGCGGCGTGCGCTCGATGCGCGCGGTATACATGTTGCGCTCGCCGTTGGAATCGAACGCGCCCAGCAGCTTGTGCAGCCCGTTGCGCAGGCTGTCCTCGTCGACCTTGGGACGGATCTCGGTCCAGTTCGTCTGGAGCAGGCCGATCAGCGGTTCGTCGACCTGGATCTTCAAGCCCATGCTCACCCACAGGTCCTTGATGGTGGCGTAGGCGACCTCCGGCGAGGCGTCCACCGCCAGCCAGCGTTGGCTGCCGTCGCGCACGATGCGCGCGCCCGGCGTGGCCGGCGCGACCTGCAATCCGGCCGGGGCGATACCGGTGGCATCGCCGGCCGCGACGGCGGCGACGGGCGCGGGGTTCGCGGCCGGCCCGGCGACCGCGGCGGGGGCCGGCTTGGCGCCGCCGGCGCTCGACGCGCCGGCCGTGCCGGCCGTGCTGGCCGAGGGCAGCGCGAAGCGCTCGTCCTTGGGCAACTGCGACAGGTCCGGCGGTACCTCGAGCGGCTCCTGGCGCGGCTTGGACTTGCGGTAGTCGTAGGTATTGTCGTCGGATTCGCCAAAGTGCAGCCACGAGCAGCCGGTCGCGAAGACCGACAGGCCGATCACCAGCGCCAATGCGCAGCGGCCGCGGCCCGGCGCGGCGCGGCCGTGGGTGCGCGTCGCCGACCGCGCCGTGGGCGTATTTCCTGCAATGCTCTCCAATGCTGCTCCCATAGAAAATCCCCGCAACCGTCGGCGACGGTTCGCTTCAAATTCCATCGTGCCCGCCCGGGCCGCGCGCGCCGAGGCGCGCCAGGCTGCTGCCGCCGGCCTACTCGATGCCGGCCTCGCGCAGCGCGCTGGCCACCGCGTCCTGCGCCGCGGCCGACAGCGGCAGCAGCGGCAGGCGGATCCCCGTCCCGATCAGGCCCAGGCGTGCCAGCGCCCACTTGGCCGGTATCGGGTTGGGTTCGACGAACAGCCGCAGGTGCAGCGGCATGAGCCGCTCGTTGATCGCGCGGGCGCGCACGAGATCGCCCGACAGCGCCGCCGCGCACATCTGGCTCATCGGCCCGGGCGCGACGTTGGCGGTGACGGAGATGACGCCATTGCCGCCCAGCAGGATGAAGGCCAGTGCGCTGTCGTCGTTGCCGCTGTACAGGGCAAAGCCCTGTGGCCCGCGCCGGCGCATCTCGACGATGCGCGACAGGTCGCCGCTGGCGTCCTTGAGGCCGACGATGCCCGGCACCTCGGCCAGGCGCAGCGTGGTGTCGACGGCCAGGTCGGACGCGGTGCGCGAGGGCACGTTGTAGAGCAGCAGCGGCAGCTCGACGGCTTCGGCCACCGCGCGGAAATGCCGGTACATGCCTTCCTGGGTGGGCCGGTTGTAGTAGGGCACCACCTGCAGGCTGGCATCGGCCCCGACGCGCTTGGCGTGGGTCGTCAGTTCGATCGCCTCGCGCGTGGAATTGGCGCCCGCCCCGGCGATCACCTTGACGCGGCCGCGCGCCGCCTCGACCGCCACGCGGATGAGTTCGATGTGCTCCTGCGGATCGACCGTTGCCGACTCGCCGGTGGTGCCGACCGCGACGATCGCATCGGTGCCCTGGGCGACGTGCCAGTCGACCAGGCGCCGATACGCGTCCAGGTCCAGAGCGCCGTCCTCGCGCATCGGCGTGACGATCGCGACCAGGCTCCCGGAGATCATGATGCTGTGGTCCTTGCCATGGATGGGTCCGCCCCGGCCGGCATCGGCAAGCTTGCCCGCATCGGGACAGGCCGGTATGCCCGGGCAAAGCAAGGCATTTTACACGGCCGCGCAAGCCGGCCAGGGCGCGCACGCGCGGCGCGGCTGCGCCGCCCGGCACGCAGCGACGGCAGCGGGCACGCGATCAGGTGTAGCCCAGGCCCATGGCCTCGCGCACGTCGCGCATCGTCTCCTGGGCGACCGCGCGCGCGCGGTCGCAGCCGTCGGCGACGATCGATCGAACCAGCGAGGGATCGTCCAGGTAGGGCTGCGCGCGCTGGCGCCACGGCTCCTGCTCGGCCAGCATGGCGTCGATCAGCGGCTGCTTGCAATCGAGGCAGCCGATGGCGGCCGAACGGCAGCCGGCCTGCACCCAGGCCTTGACCGCATCGTCCGAATACACCTGGTGCAGCTGCCAGACCGGGCAAAGGTCCGGATCGCCCGGATCCGAGCGCCGCACCCGGGCCGGATCGGTGATCATCTTGCGGATCTTCTCCGTCAGCGCCTTGGGCTCCTCGCGCATGGAGATGTCGTTGCCGTAGCTCTTGGACATCTTCTGGCCATCGAGCCCGGGCAGGCGCGGCGAGCTGGTCAGCACGGCCTCGGGCTCGACCAGGATCAGGCGCCGCGCCCCCTCGAGGTAGCCGAACAGGCGCTCGCGATCGCCCAGCGAGACGCTCTGCGACTGGGCGAGCAGCGCACGGCCCTGCTCGAGCGCGGCTTCGTCACCCTGCTCCTGGTAGCGTGCGCGCAGTTCCAGGTAGAGCTTGCCGCGCCGCGCACCCAGGCGCTTGACGGCCGCCAGGGCCTTTTCCTCGAAACCGGGTTCGCGCCCGAACAGATGATTGAAGCGGCGCGCGATCTCGCGCGTCATCTCGATGTGCGGGACCTGGTCCTCGCCCACCGGCACGAGATTGGCGCGGTAGATGAGGATGTCGGCAGCCTGCATCAGCGGGTAGCCCAGGAAGCCGTAGGTGGCCAGGTCGCGGTCGCGCAGGCGCTCCATCTGGTCCTTGTAGGTGGGCACGCGCTCGAGCCAGCCCAGCGGCGTGGACATCGCCAGCAGCAGGAAGAGCTCGGCGTGCTCGTTGACGCGGGACTGCACGAACACGGTTGCCTTGTTCGGGTCGATGCCGGCGGCGAACCAGTCGATCAGCATGTCCCAGGTGCTCTTCTCGAGCACCGAGGTTTCCTCGTAGTGGGTGGTCAGCGCGTGCCAGTCGGCGACGAAGAACAGGCAGGGATGCTCGTCCTGCAGGCGCACCCAGTTCTTCAGCGCGCCGTGGAAGTGCCCGATATGCATCGCCCCGGTGGGACGCATGCCGGAAAGAACGCGGTCAGCAAACATGTTCGTGCCGGCCTCGACGGGTCGATGGTGCGGGTCCACGGCCCGCGTCCGTCGCCCGCGTCCGTCGCCGCCATGCTCCGGTGCAGATGGGAAGCCGGCAGTCTAGCAGTGCCGCGGCCGCGGACGGCTCGGGCCCGCACCGAGCGCTCAGGCCAGCCCGAGCGGCTCGAGCGGGCCGCGCCCCTGGCGCAACACCACGGGCGGGCCGCCGCTGAGGTCGATCACGGTGGTCGGCTCGACGCCGCAGCTGCCGGCGTCCAGTACCAGGTCCAGCTCATGGTCCAGGCGCGCGCGGATATCGTCGACGTCGTTGAGCGGAAGCGCGTCGCCCGGCAGCTGCAAGGTCGTGCCGATCAGCGGCTGGCCCAGCGCGTTGAGCAGCCCCAGGGCGACCGGGTGGTCGGGCACGCGGATGCCGATCGTCTTGCGCGAGGGATGCGACAGGCGCCGGGGCACCTCGCGCGTGGCCTCCAGGATGAAGGTATAGGGGCCCGGCGTGGCCAGGCGCAGCAGGCGGTAGGAAGCGTTGTCCACGCGCGCATACGCGGCGATCTCGGAGAGGTCGCGGCACAGCAGGCTCAGGTGGTGGCGCTCGTCGATGCCGCGCAGGCGGCGCAGGCGGTCGACGGCGGGCTTGTCATCCAGGTGGCACGCCAGCGCGTAGCACGAGTCGGTCGGGATGGCGCCGATGCCGCCGTCGGCGATGATCGCGGCGGCCTGCTTGAGCAGCCGGGGCTGGGGATCCTGCGGGTGGACCGCGATGAATTTGGTCATTGGAGAGGCGCGCACCGCGCCGGACCACGGCATGGACCGCGGGAAAGCCCCATCGTGGGATTGCCGGGAGACGCGCATGGTAGCCGGGCCGCAGCGGCGGCGCTGCGGCGGAGCCGGCGCCGGACCGGGGACCCGGCCGTGCAGCACGCGCGGTTCGCCGGCGTGCGGGCGGTGATCGGCCCCGGCGCGCGTCGGCGCGTGGGCCGAGGATGGGCTCAGTCGCGCACGACGTACGATGGCAGGGAGGTCGGGTCGCCCAGCGTCGGACGGCGCGTGGCCTTGGCCGTGGCGGCCACCAGGACCATCGGCCGGGTCTCGGGCACGGCGTCGATCAGGCGCGTGACCCAGCTGGACGGCACCTCGCGGTAGTGGCGCCGGTCGGGGCGGTAGGTGAGTTCGCGCCAGCCTTGATCGAGCAGCCATTGCCAGAGTTCGTCGCTCAGGCCGGCCTGGACGGTCATGCGCAGGTCGCCACAGATTACGAGGGAGCCGATGGCCGGCTTGCCTCCGCGACGTGGCAAGGATCGATCCTTCTGGCGTCGCATCACGCCACGGACGAATGCATTTACGGAGACCATTTTAGGAATTGCCTTTGGAAGAGGATATGGCGACGGGCCCGGATTGCCGCTGCAGGGGAACCGCCCGGTTGCAGGTTGACGCGTCCAGCCTGCAGCGCGAGCCGGTGTGACCGCCGACCGCAATGGGCTAAGTTAAACTCAAGGCCGTTGCGAAGGGGATCGCGCCTTTCGACTATCGGGCGGTGCATCCGCCCTGCGCGGGAAATTCTCCAATCGTTGCCGGTAATTAGCCGTATGCCGGGGCCATCCCGCAGGTGCGTATGTGGCGTCCTGGGTACGATTTCGCATCGTGGTGCATCCGGCGGCGGCCCGCTTGCGTACCACCCACCGAGCGTCCTGCAGGAGCCCGAGCGTGGCCATCTACCGACTAGGCGAAGCCCGCCCGGACATCGATCCCAGCGCGTACGTGCACGAGAGCGCCGTGATCATCGGCGCGGTGACGCTGGGTCCGCGCGCCAGCGTCTGGCCGGGCGCCGTGCTGCGCGCCGACAACGCGCCTATCGTCATCGGCGCCGAGAGCAATGTCCAGGACGCCTGCGTGCTGCACACCGACCCGGGCATGCCGATCCACATCGGCGCGCGCGTGTCGGTCGGGCACCAGAGCATGCTGCACGGCTGCAGCATCGGCGATGGCTCGCTGATCGGCATACAAGCGATCGTCCTGAACGCCTGCGTGATCGGGCGCGATTGCCTGATCGGCGCCGGCAGCCTGCTGACCGAGCGCAAGCAGTTCGACGACGGCAGCATGGTGATCGGAGCGCCGGCGCGCTGGGCGCGCGCGCTGCAGCCGGAGGAGATCGCGCGGCTGGCGCAGAACGCCGCGTCCTACGTGGCCCGCGCCGCGCTATTCCGGACCGGCCTGGAGCGGCTCGCCTAGCACCACGGCGCCGGCGGGCGCGGTGCCCGACGTGGCACCGACGGCGGCAGCACCGACGAACTGGAAGAAGGTCTCGCCGGGGCGCATCATGTAGAGGTCGGTGCGCGCCCGCTCCTCGATCGCCTCGGTGCCCTGACGCAGGCTCGAGATCTCCGCCACCAGCCCCTGGTTGCGCTGGCGCAGCGAGGCGTTGACGGCCTGGCGGGCACCGAGCTGGCGCTCCAGGTCCCACACGCGCAGCCAGCCCCCGTGGCCCAGCCAGAGCGGCCACTGGATCGCCAGCAGCAGCACGGCCAGGAGCGCGGCGAGCCGGTGCATGGCGCCTCAGGAGAGGTTGTAGAAGGCGTCGCGGCCCGCGTAATTGGCGACCTCGCCCAGGTCTTCCTCGATGCGCAGCAGCTGGTTGTACTTGGCGATGCGATCGCTGCGCGACAGCGAGCCGGTCTTGATCTGCATGGCGTTGGTGGCCACCGCGATGTCGGCGATGGTCGAGTCCTCGGTCTCGCCCGAACGATGGCTGATCACCGCGGTGTAGCCGGCGGTCTTGGCCATCTCGATGGCCGCGAGGGTCTCGCTCAGCGTGCCGATCTGGTTCACCTTGATCAGCACCGAGTTGGCGATCCCGCGGCGGATACCCTCGCGCAGGATGCGCGTATTGGTGACGAAGATGTCGTCGCCCACGAGCTGCACCTTGCCGCCGAGGCGCTGGGTGAGGATCTCCCAGCCGTCCCAGTCGTTCTCGGCCATCCCGTCCTCGATCGACAGGATCGGGTAGCGGTCGCACCACTGGGCCAGCACGTCGGTGAACTCGCGCGCGCTCAGCTGCAGGCCCTCGGCCCCGAGGTGATAGCGGCCGTCCTTGTAGAACTCGGAGCTGGCGCAGTCCAGGGCCAGCGCGATCTGCGCGCCGGCCTCGTAGCCGGCGTCGCCGATGGCCTCGAGGATGAGCTTGATCGCCTCTTCGTGGTTCTGAACGCTCGGGGCGAAGCCGCCTTCGTCGCCGACCGAGGTGGTCAGGCCGCGGCCGTGCAGGCGCTTCTTGAGCGCGTGGAACACCTCGGCGCCGTAGCGCAGCGCCTCGGAGAAGCTCGGCGCGCCGACCGGCACGATCATGAACTCCTGCACGTCGAGGTTGTTGTCGGCGTGCGCACCGCCGTTGACCACGTTCATCATCGGCACCGGCATCTGCAGCGCGCCGACCCCGCCCAGGTAGCGGTACAGCGGCAGCCCGGATTCCTCGGCTGCCGCCTTGGCCACCGCGAGCGAGACCGCGAGCGTGGCGTTGGCACCCAGGCGCGACTTGTTCTCGGTGCCGTCGAGGTCGATCAGCGTACGGTCGAGGAAGGCCTGCTCGGCCGCCTCCAGGCCCATGATGGCCTCCGAGATCTCGGTGTTCAGGTGCTCGACGGCGTTCTGCACGCCCTTGCCCAGGTAGCGGGCCTTGTCGCCGTCGCGCAGTTCCACCGCCTCGCGCGATCCGGTCGAGGCGCCGCTGGGGACGGCCGCGCGGCCCATCACGCCGCTCTCGAGCAGGACGTCGCACTCGACGGTGGGGTTGCCGCGGGAGTCGAGGATCTCGCGCCCGACGATGTCAACGATTGCGCTCATACCTTTGCCTTTCCGGCTATTCGAAGTCGTTCTCGATGAAACGGGCCGCCTTGACGACGCGGTCGAGGTCGCGCAGGCTCGTCAGCAGCTCGCGCATGTGGTGCAGCGGCACGGCGTTGGGTCCGTCGGAGCGGGCGTTCTTCGGATCCGGATGGGTCTCCAGGAAGACGCCCGCGACGCCCGCGGCCACCGCGGCGCGCGCCAGCACCGGCACGAACTCGCGCTGGCCGCCGCTGCTGGTGCCCTGCCCGCCCGGCAGTTGCACCGAGTGCGTGGCATCGAAGACCACCGGGCAGCCGGTGGCGCGCATGATCGCCAGCGAGCGCATGTCGCTCACGAGGTTGTTGTACCCGAACGAGGCGCCGCGCTCGCAGGCCAGGAAACGGTCGTCGTCGAGGCCGGCCTCGCGCGCCGCGCTGCGCGCCTTGCCGACGACGTTGATCATGTCGCCGGGCGCGAGGAACTGGCCCTTCTTGATGTTGACCGGGCGCCCGCTGCGCGCGCAGGCGTGGATGAAATCGGTCTGGCGGCACAGGAAGGCGGGGGTCTGGATGACGTCCACGACCGAGGCCACGGCATCGATCTCGTCGATCGCATGCACGTCGGTGATCACCGGCACGCCCAGCTGGCTGCGCACCCGGGCCAGCACGCGCAGGCCATTTTCCATGCCCAGGCCGCGGAACGACTCGCCGGAGCTGCGGTTGGCCTTGTCGTAGCTGGCCTTGAAGATCAGGTTCATGCCCAGCGCCGCGGTGATCTGCTTGAGCTCTGCGGCGATGCGCAGCGTCAGGTCCTCGGATTCGACCACGCAGGGGCCGGCGATGACGAACAGCGGGTGCTCGAGCCCGGCGTCGAAGCCGCACAGCTTCATGCCCGCGCCCCGCATGGGCACGGGCGCGCGCACCGGGGCGCGCCCGCAGGCCGGCGCCACGCGTTCATGCGGCGACTTTGCGCAGCGGCGCGTCCGTGCGGCGCTGCCGGAATGCCACCGCGGCCTCGATGAAGGCGCTGAACAGGCGATGGCCGCCCCGCGGCGTGGACGTGAATTCCGGGTGGAACTGCACGCCGATGAAGAACGGGTGGGCGGGCAGCTCCATGATCTCGGGCAGGTTCTCGGTGGGCGTGCGCGCGCTGATGCGCAGGCCCTTGGCCTCGAGCTGCGCGACGTAGTGGTTGTTGACCTCGTAGCGATGGCGGTGGCGCTCGTTGACCTCGTCGCCGTAGATGCGGTGCGCCAGGGTCCCGGGCTCCACCGGGCAGCGCTGCGAGCCCAGGCGCATGGTGCCGCCCAGGTCGGAGCCCTCGGTGCGCTGCTCGATGCGCCCGCTGCGGTCGTGCCATTCGGTGATCAGGCCCACCACCGGATGCGGCGTGGCGCGGTCGAACTCGGTGCTGTTGGCGCCGGCGAGCTCGCAGACGTTGCGCGCGAATTCGATGGTCGCCAGCTGCATGCCGAAACAGATGCCCAGGTAGGGCACGCCGTTCTTGCGCGCGTAGGCGATCGCCTGGATCTTGCCCTCGGCGCCGCGGCGACCGAACCCGCCGGGGACGAGGATGGCGTCGAGCCCGGAGAGATCGGGCAGGCCCTGCTGCTCGATCAGTTCGGAGTCGACGTACTCGATGCGCACGCGCGTGCGGGTCTGGATGCCGGCGTGGATCAGCGCCTCGTTGAGGGACTTGTACGAATCGGACAGCTCGACGTACTTGCCGATCATGCCGATGCGCACCTCGCCCTGCGGATGCTCGAGCGCATCGACCAGGCGGGTCCAGGACGACAGGTCCGCCGGCGGGGCGGCGATGTTGAGCTTGGCGCAGACGATCTGGTCGAGGCGCTGGCGGTGCAGCATGGACGGGATCTTGTAGATGGAATCGGCGTCCCACACCGAGATGACGGCGTCGAGCACGACGTTGGAGAACAGCGATATCTTGGCGCGCTCGTCGTCGGGTATGGGCCGGTCGGCGCGGCACAGCAGGACGTCGGGCGAGATGCCGATCTCGCGCAGCTTCTGCACGCTGTGCTGGGTCGGCTTGGTCTTGAGTTCCCCGGCGGCCGGGATGAACGGCACCAGCGTCAGGTGGATGTAGCACGCGCTGCCCGGGCCCAGGCGCAGGCTCATCTGGCGCACGGCCTCGAGGAAGGGCAGCGATTCGATGTCGCCGACGGTGCCGCCGATCTCGACGATGGCCACGTCCACCGGGACATCGCCGGCGCCCTTGGAGCCGCGCTCGATGAACTCCTGGATCTCGTTGGTGATGTGCGGGATCACCTGGACGGTCTTGCCCAGGTACTCGCCGCGCCGCTCCTTGCGGATGACGGTGTCGTAGATCTGGCCGGTGGTGAAGTTGTTCACCCGGCGCATGCGCGAGGAGACGAAGCGCTCGTAGTGGCCCAGGTCCAGGTCGGTCTCGGCGCCGTCCTCGGTGACGAAGACCTCGCCGTGCTGGAACGGGCTCATCGTCCCCGGGTCGACGTTGATGTAGGGATCGAGCTTGACGAGGGTGACGGTGAGGCCGCGCGATTCGAGGATCGCGCCCAGGGAGGCGGCAGCGATCCCCTTGCCCAGGGATGACACCACGCCGCCAGTGACGAAAACGTACTTGGTCATGGTCCGCCCATGCGCACGAGCACGCAAGCCCGATGCCCGCTTGCATCGGCATGCGCACTGTGCCGGTAAAGGCGCAGTATACAGGGAGGCTGCATCGCAGCGGCGCGGTAGGACCCCCTCGCCCGCTCGCGGGAGAGGGTGATGGTGCAGGCGTGGTCGCGCTGCGGCGGCCCTCTCCCCAGCCCTCTCCCGCAAGCGGGAGAGGGGGTCATTCGCGAACCTCTCGCGCTTGCGGGAGAGGGGTGATCCGCGAACCTCTTGCGCTTGCGGGAGAGGGGGTCAAGCGCCGCGGCGCCGCGGCGCCGCGGTGCCGATCAGAGCTCGGCGATCACCTCGCGCACCTTGCCGACGATCTCGTCGATGTGCTTGCGCTCGGCGATCAGCGGCGGCGCGATGATCAGCGATTCGCCGGTGCTCTTTAGGTGCAGGCCGCGGTCGTAGAGGCGCTTTTGCACCTCGTGGCCGCGCGCGCCGGGCGCGCCCGCCGGCACCAGCTCGACCGCGGCCATCATGCCCATCGAGCGGATGTCGTTGACCACACCGACATCGCGCAGCGAATGGATGGCGTCGGCGAAATACGGGCTCATCTCGCGCGCCCGGTCGATCAGGCGGTCGTTCTTGAAGATGTCCATCATCGCCAGCCCTGCGGCGCAGGCGGCCGGGTGGGCCGAGTACGTGTAGCCGTGGAAGAACTCGATGCCGCGCTCCGGCCCGGCTTCGGTGATGGCGTCGTAGATCTCCTGCTTGACGGCCACCGCGCCCATCGGCTGGGCGCCGTTGGTGAGCGCCTTGGCCATGGTCATCAGGTCGGGCGTGACGCCGAAGGCCTGGGCGCCGAAATTGGCGCCCATGCGGCCCCAGCCGCAGATGACCTCGTCGAATACCAGCAGGATGCCGTGCTGGTCGCAGATCTGGCGCAGGCGCTCGAGATAGCCCACCGGCGGCGGCAGGCAGCCGAAGGAGCCGGCCGTCGGCTCGACGAACACGGCCGCGATGTTCTCGCCGCCGTACAGCTGGCAGAAGCGCGCCAGGTCCTCGGCCAGGTCCGCCCCGGTCTGCGGCTGACCCTTGACGAACTTGTTCTCGGGCAGCGCGGTGTGGCGCATGTGGTACACGCCTGCCAGCCCCAGGCCGAACGCGCGCCGGTTGTTGACCATGCCCGCCAGCGCGACGCCGCCCATGTTGACGCCGTGGTAGGCGCGCTCGCGCGAGATGAAGATCTGCCGCTGGGCCTGGCCGCGCACGCGGTGCACCATCAGGGCGATCTTCATCGCGGTATCGACCGACTCGGAGCCGGAATTGACGAAGAAAACGCGGTTCAGGCCCGCCGGGGTGTACTCGACCACGCGGTTGGCCAGCTCGAACGCGCCGGCGTGCCCGCGCAGGAACGGCGCGGTGAAGTCCAGGGTCTGGAGCTGCCGGTACACGGCTTCGGAGATCTCCGGCCGGCAGTGGCCGGCGGCGACGCAGAACAGGCCGGCGGAGGCGTCGATCAGCGGGCGGCCCTCCGGCGTATAGAAGTACATGCCCTCGGCGCGCGCGAACATGCGCGGCTCGCGCTTGAACTCCTTGTTGGGCGAAAAAGGCATCCAGAGCTGCTGCAGCTGCGGATCGGCCGGCGCCGTCCCCTCCGGCGTGCCCGCAGGCACGGTCTGGCCCTGATCGGCGTGACCCATGGCGCTTCCCCCTGTTTCCCTGGATGTATAAACCGTATTCTAGGGGAAACGCGTGCCATCCTGCCGCTCTATTTGCCTTCGTACCCGCCGCCGCTTCCTGCCCGCGGGTTCCGGCCCGCGCCGGCTTGCGGGCGTGCTGTTCCTGGCCGCCCTGGGCCTGGCGCTGGACGCGTGCACCGCCGTGCCGTACTACTCGCAGGCGATCGCCGGGCAGTTCTCGCTGCTCACGTCGGCGCGGCCGCTGGACGAGGTGATCGCCGACCCGGCGACCCCCGCCGACGTGCGCGAGCGCCTGCGCCTGGCTGCGCGCATCCGCGGCTTTGCCTCCCGCGAGCTGGCCTTGCCGGACAACCGCAGCTACACCCGCTACGCCGACCTGCACCGCTCCAGCGCCGTGTGGAACGTCTTCGCCACCGCGGAGCTCTCGCTCACCTTGAAGACCTGGTGCTATCCGATGTTCGGCTGCGCCGGCTACCGCGGGTACTTCGCGCAGCGGGACGCCGAGGGCCTGGCAGCCGGCCTGCAGGCCGAGGGGCTGGACGTCTACGTCGGTCCGGTACCGGCCTACTCGACCCTGGGCTGGTTCTCCGATCCGCTGCTGAGCACCTTCATACGCTGGCCGGAGCCCGAACTGGCGCGCCTCATCTTCCACGAGCTGGCGCACCAGGTGGTCTACGTGAGCGACGACACGCGCTTCAACGAAAGCTTCGCCACGGCGGTCGAGCAGGCCGGACTGGTGCGCTGGGTGGCGGCACGGCACGACCCGGCGCTGGACGCGCAATTCGCGCGCTACCTGCAGCGCCACGGCGACTTCCTCGATCTCATGGCGCAGGCCCACCGCCAGCTCGAGGACCTGTACGCCTCGGGCGCACCCGAGCAGGCCCAGCGCAGCGGCAAGCAGGCGATCTTCGCCGCCCTGACGGCGCGCTACCGCCGCGTGCGCGACGAACGCTGGGGCGGCTATGCCGGCTACGACGCGTTCTTCGAGGCGCCCTGGAACAACGCGCGCGTGGCGGCGATGGCCGCCTACCAGGATGACGTGCCGGCGTTCGACGCGCTGCTGGCGCGCGAGCAGGGCGACCTGCCGCGCTTTTTCGCCGCGGTCCGGCAGCTCGCCAGGCTGGCGCCCGAGGCACGCGAGCAGGCGCTGCAGGCGCTGCTGCCCGCGCCGGTCCCCGTCGCCGCGCCGGCCGCGGCGCCATCCGCGCCATCCGCGGCGGCCGCCGCCGGCGCCAGCGCGCCATGAGCGGGACGACGGACGAGCGCCCCGGCGGGCGCAAGGCAGAGCAACGCGGCGAGCAGCGGCCCGACCCGGACGCCCTGCTCGCGCGCATCCGCGACGAGGCGGCGCGGGCCCAACGCGGGCGCCTGAAGATCTTCTTCGGCGCCTGCGCCGGCGTCGGCAAGACCTACGCCATGCTGTCGGCGGCGCAACGCCTGCACGGCCAGGGCATCGAGGTCGTGGTCGGCGTGATCGAGACCCACGGCCGCGCCGAGACCGAGGCCATGGCGGCCGGCCTGGAACGCCTGGCGCCGCGCGAGATCGACTATCGCGGGCGCCGCCTCAAGGAGTTCGACCTGGACGGCGCGCTGGCGCGCAAGCCCTTCCTGATCCTCGTCGACGAGCTGGCGCACAGCAATGTCGAGGGCGCGCGCCACCCCAAGCGCTGGCAGGACGTCGAGGAACTGCTCGCCGCCGGCATCAACGTCTACTCGACCATCAACGTGCAGCACCTGGAGACGCTCAACGACGTGGTCGGCGGCATCACCGGCATCCGCGTCTGGGAGACCATCCCCGACCGCGTGTTCGACGCCGCCGAGGAAGTGGTCCTGGTCGACCTCACGCCCGACGAGCTGCTGCAGCGCCTCAAGCAGGGCAAGGTTTACCTGGCGCACCAGGCCGAGCGCGCGATCCGCAACTTCTTCCGCAAGGGCAACCTGATCGCGCTGCGCGAGCTCGCGCTGCGCCGCACGGCCGACCGGGTCGACGTCGAGATGCTGCAGTACCGGCGCGACCGCTCGGTGTCGCCGGTCTGGCAGACGCGCGACTCGCTGCTGGCCTGCGTCGGCACGGGCGACGACGGCGACCGCGTCGTGCGCAGCGCGGCGCGCATGGCCGGCCGGCTGGAGGTGCCCTGGCACGCCGTCACGGTCGAGACGCCGCGCAGCCTGCGCGCCGGCGCGGCGCGCCGCCAGGGGGCGCTGGCCCTGCTCAAGCTGGCCCAGTCGCTGGGCGCCGAGACCGCATCGCTGACCGGCAGCGATGCGGCCGAGACGGTCATCAAGTACGCGCGCGACCACAACCTGGCGCAGCTGCTGGTCGGGCGCACGCGGGCGCGCCCCTGGTGGCCCGGGCGCAGCTCGTTCGCCGACCGGCTGGCACGCCAGGCGCCCGACCTGGAGATCACCACGGTCGCGGTGCCGGCGCGCACGCGCCGCGCGGCACCGGGCGGCGCGGCCGACGCCGCCGAGGCGCCCGCCGGCGCCGGAAGCGACGCGCGCTGGCGCGGCTACGCCTGGAGCGCGGGCATCTGCGCGCTGGCAGCGATCATCGCCGCGCCGCTGCAGTCGGTCTTCGAGCTGCCCAACATCGTCATGCTGTTCCTGCTCGCGGTGGTGCTGATCGGCGTGCGCTTCGGCCGCGGGCCCTCGGTGCTGGCGTCCTTCCTGAGCGTGCTCGAATTCGACTTCTTCTTCGTGCCGCCACGCTTCTCGTTCGCCGTGGCCGACGTGCAGTACCTGCTGACCTTCGCGGTCATGCTGATCGTCGGCCTGACCGCCGGCCAGCTGACCGCGGGCCTGCAGTACCAGGCCCGCGTCGCCCGCCACCGCGAGGGCCGGGTGCGCTCGCTCTACGAGATGGCGCGCGACCTGTCCGGCGCACTGCTGCCCGACCAGATCGCCGAGATCGGCGAGCGCTTCGTGGCCACCGAGTTCGGCGCACGCTCGCTGCTGCTGCTGCTCGACGCGCAGGGGCGCGTGATCGCGCCGCGCCAGAACGCAGCCGCGGCGCCCCCGCCGGCGGCGCCGCGCGACGCCCCGCGGCTGCCGCCCGGCCCGATCCCGATCGAAGTGGGCCTGGCGCAGTGGGCGCTGGACCACGGCGAGGCCGCGGGCCTGGGCACCGACACCCTGCCGGCCAGCCGCGTGCTCTACCTGCCGCTCAAGGCGCCGATGCGGGTGCGCGGCCTGCTGGCGATCGAGCCCGAATCGGGCGCGCGCCTGCAAGGGCCCGAGCAGGGGCGCCTGCTCGATACCGTGGCGCGCCTGATCGCCATCGCGCTGGAGCGCGTGCACTACGTCGAGGTGGCGCAGCAATCGACGCTGCAGATGGAATCGGAGCGCCTGCGCAATTCGCTGCTCTCGGCCATCTCGCACGACCTGCGCACCCCGCTGGCGGTGCTGGTGGGCCTGGCCGATTCGCTGCGGCTCACGCAGCCGCCACCGACGCCGGCCCAGGGCGCGATCACCGACAGCATCCGCGACCAGGCCCAGCGCCTGCGCTCGCTGGTGGAGAACCTGCTCGACATGGCACGCCTGCAGGCCGGACGGGTGGCCCTGCACCGCCAGTGGCACGCGCTGGAGGAACTGGTCGGTTCGGCCCTGCACGCCATGGCGCCGGCCCTGGGGCCGCGCGCGGTCGGCGTCAAGCTGCCCGCGGACCTGCCGCTGCTGGAGGTCGATGCCGCGCTGTTCGAGCGCGTGCTGTGCAACCTGCTGGAGAACGCGGCAAAATTCACGCTGCCCTCGAGCCGCATCGACATCGGCGCGCGTGCCGAGGGCGCCCGCATCATCATCTGGATGGACGACAACGGTCCGGGCCTGCCGCCCGGCCGGGAAGAGGAAATCTTCGACAAGTTCGAGCGCGGCACCAAGGAGAGCACGACACCGGGCGTCGGACTGGGCCTGGCCATCTGCCGGGCGATCGTCGAGGCCCACGGCGGCGGCATCCGGGCCGAGAACCGCCCCGGGGGCGGCGCCCGCTTCCTGATCGACCTGCCGGCGGGCAAGCCGCCGCAGCTCGAGGCCGAGGATGCGCTCGACGCCGGCGCCGGTGCCGCCGTCGCGCGTCCGGGCGCCGCATGAGCGCCGCCGTGGGCGACCCCCCGGCACCGGCGGGGCGGCAGGCAGCGGCCGGACCGGCCCCGGTCGTGCTGGTCATCGAGGACGAGGCGCAGATCCGCCGCTTCGTGCAGCTGGCGCTGGAGTCCGAGGGCTGCCAGGTGCATGCGGCCGAGGGTGCCCGGCGCGGCCTGATCGATTCGGGCACGCGCCGCCCGGACCTCGTGATCGTCGACCTGGGCCTGCCCGACGGCGACGGCATGGACATCATCCGCGACCTGCGCGGCTGGTCGGACGTCCCCATCATCGTGCTGTCGGCGCGCACCGCGGAGGCGGCCAAGATCGCCGCCCTGGACGCCGGGGCCGACGACTACCTGACCAAGCCGTTCGGGTCCGGCGAGCTGCTGGCGCGCGTGCGCGCTCAGCTGCGCCGCCGCAGCCGCACGCTGGAGGCCGGCCAGGACGCGTTCGAGTTCGGCACGGTGCGGGTCGACACCGCCAAGCGCCTGGTGTGGCGCGACGGCCAGTTGCTGCACCTGACGCCGATCGAGTTCCGGCTGCTGGCCTACCTCGTGGCCCATCCCGACTGCGTGCTCACGCACCGCCAGCTGCTCAAGGGCGTGTGGGGCCCGGCGCGTTCCGAGGACACGCACTACGTGCGCATCTACATGGGCCACCTGCGGCGCAAGATCGAGCGCGACCCGGCGCGCCCGGTGCACCTGCTGACGGAATCGGGCGTGGGCTACCGCCTGGCGCTGTAGCCGCTGCCCGGGTCGAAGCGCGCCGAGCCTGCGGCGCGCTTCGACCCGCCGGCGCACGGCTCAGGCGTCCGCGGTCCGGGTCGCGGTACCGGCCACGCGCTCGTGCAGCAGGTTGCCCAGCAGCACGTCGACCAGCGAGCCGCCCTTGCCGCCGCCGGAGCCGGCGACGATGTCCGGCACGAGCTTGACGCCCGACTTGGCCAGCGCCTCGGCCACCTGCACGATGGCGTAGTTGCCCGAGTCCATCGACGCGATCTTGCGCTTGATGACCTCGGCCTCCGCGCCGCCGATCGCCAGCGCCTTGTCGGCCTGGGCCTGGCCGACGGTGCGCGTGACGGTGGCATCGGCCTGGGCATTGATGGTCTTGGCCCGCGCCTCGCCCTCGGCATTGGCCACCGCGGCCTTGGCGTTGAACTCGGCTATCGACACGCGCCGCTCCGCGTCCACCACCTGCGGCTGGGTGTTGGCCAGCGCGGTGGCCTGCTGCAGCTGCTGGCGCATCTCCTGGGCCGTGCGCTGCGTGTCGTACGTGACCTGCTCCTGCTCGGCGATCTTGCGGTCGGTGAGGGTCTTCATCAGTTCCTCGGGCGGCACGATGTCGCCGATCAGCGTGTCCACGGCGCCGACGTTGTACTCCTGCAGCGCGGCCGCGATCGCGGTGCGCGCCTCCTCCTGGCGCGTGGTGCGGTGCTTGAGGAAGTCGATGATGTCCGAGCCCTGGGCGGCGTTGCGGAAGTAGTTGCCGATGGTCGGCTCGAGCACCTGCGTCACCAGGGCCTCCATGGCGCCGAAGCGGGCGATGACCTTGGGGGCGTCGTTGCGCGGGATGTGGATGATCTGGCTCACGTCGAGGTTGAAGCGAAAGCCGTCGGCCGAGCGCACGGTGATGGTCGAGAGCTTCTCGTCCAGGCGATGGGCCTCCGACTTGCCGGTGGCCCAGTTGAGCACGACGTTGGCCGTGGGCACGTTGCTCACCTTGTGCGTGTACGGGTTGAGCGGGTACTTGCCCGGGTCCAGCGGCTCGAGCCAGACGCCCTTCTCGCCCCGGCCCACCAGGTTGCCGTGGCGGAAACCCTCGCCGGTGAGGTCGCGGCCCTCGCGGCCGACGAAGGCGATGACCACGCCGACGTGCGCGATCGGCACCTCGGCCATGCCGACGGTCTCCACCGTGGCAAAGCGCGGGTTGATGAAGTAGCGCCCGGCCAGCAGCACCTGCTCCTGCAGGCCCTTGTAGCCGCCGTTGCGCACGAAGGCATCCGGGTCCTGGTACATGCTGTGGCCGGCGATCTCGGGACCGGCGATCTCGCCGCCGTCCAGCGGCTTGCCCTCGCGCGTGGTCACGATGCCGACCCGGTTCTCCGGGATGTCGAGGATCGGCGCCAGGCTCACGCCGAACAGCACCGGGTTGATGCGGAAGCTTCCGGTGGAGATGATCCCCATCTGCGGGCCGCGCTCGCCGCCCTGGGCCAGGAAGGCCGCGCCGTCCTGGAAGGAGTCGCAGTCGACGCGCCGCGCGATCACGCGGCCCGGCGCCAGCGGCTGGCCGTCACGCGCCTCGACCACGCCGATGTGGCCCTGCGGCACCGAGACCATGTCGGCCAGGGTGACGGTGAACAGCAGCGGATTGATCCGGTAGGTTCCCGGCGGGATGACATCGATCTGCGCCCCGCGTTCGCCGCCGCCCTCGAGGAAGGCGCGCGCATCCTGGAACGACAGACAGGGCACCGGGCGCGCCAGGATGCGGCCGCTGGGCAGCGGGCGGCCGTCGCAGGCCTCGACCACGCCGATGCGCCCCAGCGGCACGACGACGTAGGGCTCGCGCCTGACCGTGTACTGCCAGGGCCAGAGCGCCCAGTGCAGGCCCGGCGCCAGCGTATCGGCCTGGAATCCGGCCTCGCCCTGCAGCGCCAGGATGCGGCCGTCGGCGAGCTTGCGGTGCGCGCCGAAGAAGACGAATTTCTTGGTGACGATACCGATGCGATCGTCCGGGACGACGATCACCCCGAACAGCCACAGCACCCGTCGCCACGAGAGCAGCACGACCAGCAGCGCGGCCAGCACCTCGGCGGCGAGCAGCAGGGTATCGGCATTTCTCACGAGCCCTTCCATGACACTTCCTCCAGGTCATTGCAAAATTGCCCGAAAACTCTATCACTTTGTGTCAATGACTAAGCGTTCTCACTGAACTTTTGCCGGCAATTTATTTATGCCGTTTTTACCGGATTTTTACGCGCCGGCACGCCGAAACTACCGGACCGATATCCGTGCCGACGTACCATCGGCGCTTGCGGCGAGCACGCCGCCGTCGGGACATCAGGCCATGCTGGATACGCTGTACGCGCTGGGAATCGGCGCACTGTTCGCCCTGCTGTGGGCGCTGACCGCGGGCTGCGCGCGGCTGCAGCGCGGCCACGGGCCGCGCTGAGGCCACGCAGGCTCCACCGACACGATGAAGAAGCCGGGCCCATGGACTGGATGCTGATACTGAGCGCGCTCGTCGCCGCGGCGCTGCTCGTCTACCTGGTGACGGCGCTGATCGACGCCGAGAACCTCTGATGAGCGCGCACGCGATCGTGCTGCTGGCGCTGTTCCTGGCCGCGGTCCTGGCGCTGGGCTACCCGCTGGGCATCTATCTCGCGGACGTGATGCGCGCCGATGCCGATGGTGGAGCGGCCGAGGGCGGTGCCCTGGCGCGCGGCGCGCGGCGCGTGCTGGGCCCGGTCGAGGCACTGACGTACCGCGCCTGCGGCGTGCGCGCAGACGAGGAGATGACCTGGCCGCGCTACGCGCTGGCCCTGCTGCTGTTCAGCATGCTGGGCGCACTGGCGGTCTACGCCATGCAACGCCTGCAGTCATGGTTGCCGCTCAACCCGCAGGCGCTGGCCGGCGTGAGCCCCGACTCGGCCTTCAATACGGCCGTGAGCTTCGTGACCAACACCGACTGGCAAGGCTACTCGGGCGAGTCGACGATGAGCTACCTCACGCAGATGGCGGGCCTGGCGGTGCAGAACTTCCTGTCGGCCGCGACCGGCATCGTCGTGGCCGTGGCACTGATCCGCGGCATCGCCCGGCACAGCCGCGCCACGCTGGGCAATGCCTGGGTCGACCTCACGCGGGTCACGCTCTACGTGCTGCTGCCGCTGTCGCTGCTCACCGCGCTCTTCTTCGCCGGCCAGGGCGTGATACAGAACTTCGCCCCGTACGCCGACGCGCAGACCCTGGAGGTGACGCCATTCGACGCGCCGCGCGTGGACGCGGCGGGTGCGCCGGTGCTCGATGCGCACGGCAATCCGCTCACCGATCCGGCGCGCACGCCGATGCAGACCCTGCCGATGGGCCCGGTCGCCTCGCAGGAGGCGATCAAGATGGTGGGCACCAACGGCGGCGGCTGGTTCAACGCCAATTCGGCCCATCCGTTCGAGAACCCGACGCCGCTCACCAACTTCGTCCAGATGGTGGCCATCTTCCTGATCCCGGCGGCGCTGTGCTTCGTCTTTGGGCGCATGGTCGGCGACCGCCGCCAGGGCTGGGCGCTGTTCGTCGCGATGGCCCTGCTCTTCGTGGTCTCCGCGGTGGTCGTGATGGGCGCCGAGGAGCACGGCAACCCGCGCCTGGCCGGCCTGGGCATCGATGCGTCGGCGGGCAACCTCGAGGGCAAGGAGCTGCGCTTCGGCGCTGCCGATTCCGCGCTCTTCGTCGCGGTCACCACGGCCGCGTCCTGCGGGGCCGTGAACACCATGCACGATTCGCTGATGCCGCTGGGCGGCCTGGTCCCGCTGTGGAACATGATGCTGGGCGAGGTCGTGTTCGGCGGCGTGGGCTCGGGCCTGTACGGCATGCTGGTGTTCGCCCTGATGGCCGTGTTCATCGCCGGGCTGATGATCGGGCGCACGCCCGAATACCTGGGCAAGAAGATCGAGGCCTTCGACATGAAGATGATCGCCATCGCGATCCTGGCCACGCCGCTGCTCGTGCTCGCCTGCACGTCGATCGCGGTGATGAGCGCCGGCGGCCGCGCCGGCATCGCCAATCCCGGGCCGCACGGCTTCAGCGAGATCCTCTACGCGTTCACCTCCGCGGCGAACAACAACGGCAGCGCGTTCGCCGGCCTGTCCGCGAACACGCCGTTCTACAACATCCTCACGGGCCTGGCGATGTGGTTCGGCCGCTTCGCGGTGATCGTGCCGGTGCTGGGCATCGCCGGGTCGCTGGCGGCCAAGAAACGCCTGGCCACGACCACCGGGACGATGCCGACCCACGGCCCGCTGTTCGTCGTGCTGCTGATCGGCACCGTGGTGCTGGTGGGCGCGCTCAACTACGTGCCGGCGCTCGCGCTGGGACCGGTCGTCGAGCACCTGATGCTGGCGCCGTCCCCCACCGGCGCGGCCGCGCCGCACCTGCAGGACGCACGATGACCCGACCCGCATTCGCACTCTTCGACCCGGCCCTGGCCGGCCCGGCCGTGGCCCAGTCCTTCGCCAAGCTGGACCCGCGCGTGCAGTTCCGCAACCCGGTGATGTTCGTCGTGTACGTGGGCAGCATCCTGACGACGCTGCTGTGGGTCCAGGCGCTGGCCGGACACGGCGAGGCGCCGGCCGGCTTCATCCTGGCGGTGACGCTGTGGCTGTGGTTCACCGTGCTGTTCGCCAATTTTGCCGAGGCGCTGGCCGAGGGCCGCAGCAAGGCCCAGGCGGCGGCGCTGCGCGGCATCAAGAAGGAGACCCAGGCCAAGAAGCTGGCCGAGCCGCGCCATGGCGCGCCCTGGCAGGCCGCCTCCGCCGCCCAGCTGCGCCGCGGCGACGTGGTGCTGGTCGAGGCCGGCGACGTGCTGCCGGCCGACGGGGAGGTGATCGAGGGCGTGGCCGCGGTCGACGAGAGCGCGATCACCGGCGAATCGGCGCCGGTGATCCGCGAGTCCGGCGGGGATTTCAGCGCCGTGACCGGCGGCACGCGCGTGCTGTCCGACTGGATCGTCGTGCGCGTGAGCGTCAATCCCGGCGAAGCCTTCATCGACCGGATGATCGCCATGGTCGAAGGCGCGCGCCGCCAGAAGACACCCAACGAGATCGCGCTGACCATCCTGCTGATCGCCCTGACCATCGTCTTCCTGGTGGTCACCGTGACGCTGATGCCCTTCTCGCGCTTCAGCGTCGACGTGGCCGGCGCCGGCAGCCCGGTCACGATCACGGTGCTGGTGGCCCTGCTCGTCTGCCTGATCCCCACCACCATCGCCGGGCTGCTCTCGGCCATCGGCGTGGCCGGCATGAGCCGCATGATGCAGGCCAACGTGATCGCCACCTCGGGCCGCGCGGTCGAGGCCGCCGGCGATGTCGACGTGCTGCTGCTGGACAAGACCGGCACCATCACGCTGGGCAACCGCTCGGCCTCCGCGTTCCTGCCCGCCCCCGGGGTGTCGGAGGCCGACCTGGCCGATGTCGCCCAGCTGGCGTCGCTGGCCGACGAGACGCCCGAGGGCCGCAGCATCGTCGTGCTGGCCAAGACGCGCTTTGCGCTGCGCGAGCGCGACATGTCGGGCCTGGCCCCGCAGTTCATCGCCTTCTCGGCCACGACGCGCATGAGCGGCGTCGACCTGGGCGGGCGCAGCGTGCGCAAGGGCGCCGCCGATGCGGTGCGCGCCCACGTCGACGCGCAGGGCGGCGTCTTCCCGCTGGGGGTCGTGCAGACGGTCGAGGCCGTGGCGCGGCGCGGCAGCACGCCGCTGGTCGTGGCCGACGGAGCAAATGTGCTGGGCGTGGTCGAGCTCAAGGATATCGTCAAGGGCGGCATCAAGGAGCGCTTCGCCGAGCTGCGGCGCATGGGGATCAAGACCATCATGATCACCGGCGACAACCGCATCACGGCCGCCGCCATCGCCGCCGAGGCGGGCGTCGACGATTTCCTCGCCGAGGCCACGCCCGAGGCCAAGCTGGCGCTGATCCGCGAGCACCAGGCGCAGGGGCGCCTGGTGGCGATGACCGGCGACGGCACGAACGACGCCCCGGCCCTGGCCCAGGCCGACGTGGCCGTGGCGATGAACACCGGCACGCAGGCGGCCAAGGAGGCGGGCAACATGGTCGACCTCGACTCGAACCCGACCAAGCTGATCGAGATCGTCGAGACCGGCAAGCAGATGCTGATGACCCGCGGCGCACTGACCACCTTCAGCATCGCCAACGACGTGGCCAAGTATTTCGCCATCGTGCCCGCCGCCTTCGTCAGCACCTATCCGCAGCTCGGGGCGCTCAACGTGATGGGCCTGGCGACGGCCTCCTCGGCCGTACTGTCGGCCGTGATCTTCAACGCGCTGATCATCGTCGTGCTGATCCCGCTGGCGCTCAAGGGCGTGCGCTACCGCCCGCTGGGCGCGGCCACGGTGCTGCGCCGCAACCTGCTGGTCTACGGCCTCGGGGGACTGGTGGTGCCGTTCGTCGGCATCAAGCTCATTGACCTTTTACTGGTCGCCGGGGGCCTGACATGAGCCCCGCCGGCACCCCCATTGCGGCTCCGGGCGCAGCTCCCGGCGCGGCCACCCTGGCACCCGCGGTCGCGGCTGCGCCGCGCGACCTGCGCATGAACATCGTCACGCTGCTGCGGCCGGCGCTGTGCCTGCTGATCGCGCTCACGCTGCTCACCGGCGTGATCTACCCGCTGATCGTCACCGGCCTGGCCACCGCGCTCTTTCCGCACCAGGCGGGCGGCAGCCTGGTCGTGCGCGCCGGCGCGCTGCGCGGATCGGCGCTGATCGGGCAGAGCTTCAGCGACCCCGGACACTTCTGGGGGCGGCCGTCGGCCACCGCGCCGCAGCCGTACAACGGCCTGGCGTCGGGCGGCTCCAACCTGGGACCGGAGAACCCGGCG
>Ga0116231_10003754_pt1 | contig 31228 bp, 42 predicted proteins | sample S1TSphgellanicum_2_FD_89695 | JGI IMG/M metagenome (GOLD analysis project Ga0116231, IMG submission 89695) | Host-associated microbial communities from peat moss isolated from Minnesota, USA - S1T2_Fd - Sphagnum magellanicum MG | ecosystem: Host-associated > Plants > Peat moss > Unclassified... | reverse complement strand
TGAAGCAATATGATAAGTTGTTGTGATTATCTTCATCACATTTATCATGTAATCTCATTCACCAATATAACAAGGGCATAATGACTAGTCTAATTTATCATGCAATACAATGATGCATGCCATGAACATTACTTAGTAGTCCATGAAAACAATGGGATCTAGTGACATGCCATAAATGAAAAGTCAGATTTGCCATAAATAAGCTAAATAATTAAATTGTGGTTGATGCCGACTTTGAAGAGGGTTAGCACAATTTGACCGAGCAATATGTATTTTTGATGAAAAAAATTGGGATTTTCTTGGAAAATTATGTCTTTCGAGTGCAAATTTCACTAATTTTTCTATTTTGTTGAAAAAAATTGTCAAATTTTTGATATCACCAAAGTAAGAAAAAAGACCCCTATGATTAAGCTCTTCTTCATCCTTTGGGGTTAATACTGCCATTTTTTGAGTTCCTCACAGTTTAATTGTTGGGATTGCCTAGACAATCTAGCATGTCCTATTGGTCGAATGTGGCCATGGGGATCAGACCAATTCTTTATAATTCATGGTTGATATGATACATGAATATGATTTGATGCAAAACTCTATGGTGGTTTCATAATGGTCAAAATGCAAAAAATGGGAATGAAGGATTCCACCGCTTTGTGTGAGCCTTTCACTCATTTGGTTCAAAATTGGCCCAATTGTAAGAACATTCAATCAAGATGGATCATTCGTGTAGATTAGCATTGTGACACAAAAGACTTCCATTTTGGAGTGAGCTTGTTGTATGTGTGTGTGTGTTTTTGAGTGCAAGTTTAAGTTACTTATGGTGGTTTGTTTGCAAAATTTCTTTCAAAGGATGTTTAACAAGTAGTAAATAAGGCCAGGGGTACTCCTAAAAACCATAGAAACTAGCCAAATGAACATTGTCAAGGGCACCAAATATAGTAAAATTTTCCCCAAAAAAAAGAAAGAAAAGTGAACTTACCGAATATGGAGCTGGCCAAGTATGCCCACCCCATCCCTTACCCAAAGTTGAAATAGGTGCAACGATTGATACTTTTTCATATGATAAGCACAATAACTTGTTTTGCAAGCGTTTCCGTGACAAAACTTTGTTAGGAATGATATGTATAATGAAACATCTAGATGAACTCATCTTATAGCTTTGGGGGGGGGTTATCATTGGAGGACCTAGATTGGAACAAAGTCTATCATTCTTGCACATGAGGACGACAATGAACGACACACACCCAAAGAAATAAAAAATTAAAAAAAAAAACACAAAGTATCCTTCCATGCTCACAATGTTGATCTCATATACTACATCATGTGTTTGACAAATTGAGGAGTTTTTCAATAAATGTGAAGTGATATAAGAAGACGTCTAGAAGAGTTGCAACTCACAAATGTGTCTAACATGTACGAGGTCAATCAAACACATTTTGTAAGGATTTTGAAAGTGGCTTCTATGTCCAACAATTGACGGGTTATTTTGTTGGCCTTGCATACTACCAAGGCAAGGATATTGTGTTTAGATTCATTATAGAGTATACCTAGTAGCTTAATGGATTTTGGGCCCTAGGTAATAATAATAATAGGTCTATTTTTTTTATGAGTATTTTTGAAAGATGATATTTTGGCTTGTGTTGAAACTTGAGATTAGTTATAAATTCTTGAAGGGTTTTGGTTTCTTGTAGAGGATTTTTTGAAGATTATATTTTTGCATGGTGAAATATTTTGAGTTTCCATAATTCTTCTTCTTCTTTTGCCTTAAGATACTTTAAAATGTGAATGGCAAGGCTATAGTATAGTGTGACAACACCCGTTGTTGTTATTATTATTATTATATCATTTTTTCAATGGTGTGGTTTGGATCTAAAGATCATCAAATCGGCAATATCTTGAAAAAAAAAATTGCATAAGATAAATCCCAATCCATGACCTCTCCTCTCGCATCCACATATCCCAAATGAGTCCTGGCATCAATGGAGCACTCTCACTCATCCGCATTGCACACACATCTCCCAAAAAAGCACAACAAAAATCAAATTGGAAGACTACCAAGTTGGGTGGTAGACAAATGAGGAGGGGGTCTAAAAGGCCACTTTTGGGGCCTTTAATTTAGGATGCCACTTTATTGATGCCACTTTTTTGTGCTTTCATTAGGACCCACTTTGAGAAGTTTATTAATGCTAGTTTTATTGCTAATTCTAAAGGGGTTGATCCACCCCTTCCACCACCCATCCCCCACACAAGCTTAAAAGCTTTGATGAATAGGAGGTACAAATAATGCAACAACATTCATCAGAAATTGAAATATAGCTTTTAAGAATTTATAGGCCATGCATGCGAAGTGCCGGACTTTTACCGATTTTTATTATTTTATTATTATTAATTTCTTTTTCAAACTCTATTATTCATAAAAAGAAAAAAAAACAAGTAAAGAAAATGTGAAGCGTTGCATTATTAACTCTTTGAATCAATTTTGTACAAAGTCATCATCCCAAAGAAATTCCAACAAGTTTTGGAGGGGGCATTAGATAAGTTTGATGTTAACTTTAATTGCTTCTCCGCAAGCAAACTAGCAAAGCAAATTACGAGTGACGATTGTCATTGCCATGATCAGCAACGAGCATCTTAGTGCCAAGAATCCCGTTGAAAATGTTGGCGATGTTGAACAAGTGTGGGTCCAGATTCACGTGCAAAGTAAATGATACTCGGATGTGGATCGTGATGGAGAAGGTGCAAAAAGTCGAATCGAAGTATGTATATCATCAAGGGCTCCCGCACGTCAAGCTTCAATGGGTAACCTACACTCTAACGAGGGGGTATTCGTTAGGAATAAAAATTTTGCATGCAGCCAACGAGAGGGCTGAATATATGCGCTCAAGAGGGTTCATCTTTTTTTTTTTCCTTGGGGGTGGGGAATTTGGGCAATACAATACTTTATTTTTTTGTGTTCCCACCATGTTCCCCAAGGGTGTTCCCAATAGCACCACACTTTTATCCCATATGGTTTGCCCAAAGTTCGTCCCTTCTCACTTATGATATGTGGGCTGAAAAGCACGGTTTTTTTTTTTTTTTCCTTTCCAGCGTTTCCTTATATTTCTTTATTTATTTAATTATCTATTCCCCGGAAAAGCATTGACAATGGCATGGAGGGGATATGATATGTAGACGGACTAAAAAAAATTTGAAAAGAAAAAAGATAAAAAGGAGAAAGAAGTCATTGCTTTTACATAAGCATTGACAATGGCATGGAGGGGATATGATATGTAGACAGACTAAAAAAAAATTTGAAAAGAAAAAGAAAAAACCGGAGAAAGAAGTCATTACAAATTCCTTTTTTTAAAAATGTGAATACAAGTCATTGAAATTTGAAAAGTTAAAAAAAAAAAATTGGTCAAAAATCACCACAACTACCTACAACATGAATGAAAGGGTGCCAAAGCTTTTTTCTATTTCCATATTTTGAATAATATTGCTAATAGGTGTGGCTAAATATTCTTATGGGTGATCACCACAAAATTGAGCAACACCACAAAATTGAGAATAAAAACACCAAGGTAGTCATTGGTAATGTTGAGCGATTAAAGAAGATTTGGGTTGAATTTCTAACAATATTTGAAAAATATTTATATATTTGTGGAATTGCTAAATTTTTGGGGAGTGAAAATTTATTATTCCAGTAAAATTGTTTCAAAACAGAGGAAGTAAGCGTCTTCTTGAGATGTGTTTACTACTTAGTACCCGACCCAGCGAAATTATTTCACATCCAAGTTTAGTAATTTACTTTTTTCCAATAAAACTAAAAACTGAGACTACACTGTGCAAACAGGTGAGATACTACTAATAGCAAACCACTTGGATGAGTCATTGGCCAATCGGAAACAGGCAGCAACAGTCAGATCATACTTATTACAGTGAGTCGTGTATGGCAGTTGTTAAGCTCTGCTGTGCCTTTTCAGGAGGAGCCTTAGCAAAATGTGAAAAAATGGTGGGTTAAAACCATATAAAGCTGAGCAAACCAGCATGTTTTGACTTTTCTTCATCCAATGTTAAATTTGCAGGTTCACATATACTCAGCTGTGGCAGAGTTGCTCTACTACGTGTAATAAGTAAGCATTGTTTGTTTTTTTTTTTTGCAATTTTGTGACGTTGCAATCCATCCACAAGCATATTTAGCCAAATGTGGCGATATTCAATTTTAATTTTGGCGATTATTATTTTTTAATAAAAAACACTCGTTATGTGACGAATGGTTGAAAAAAAAGGGAATTTGCAACAGAATATTCTTGTTCAAAAAATATTGTTTTGCAAAATGGCGAAAATTCGCCACCAAATTTTTTTACTATAGCCTAAGGGGATAAGAGTTTTACTAAGACTTGCCGCGCTGATCGCCGCAGATGGTTCCGCGGGCGAATGGCGGTGCGCGGTCGGCGGCTTTCTCGCTCGCGCGCTTGCTTCCCTCCCTTGTTTGGGTTGCGTTGCCTTGCGTCCCCCTCCCCCTCTCCTCCTTGCGCCCGCGCCGGTGGTGGATGTTCCCTTAGCCCGGAATCAGGCGCGGCATCTTTCCGGCACTGGCTGCTTGGATGTGGCAAGGGCAACTGCGAATGGCCTTGGATTCACGGCGATCCGATTGCGAGGAGATGCGGAAAACGGGCGCGATTGTGCGGAGGAAAACAATGCGGTGGGATGAGAGAGAACACAAACAAAACAAAGAAAGAAAGGCGATAAAACGGGAAGTTTATTACCCCGAGAGAGAGAGAGAGAGAGAGAGAGAGAGAGAAAGATTCGTTGGATGCGATGCGGCGAATGGAGTGATCGGACTTAACTGAGGACGATGGGATGTGGAGGTGGGGGAGGTAACGAACGGGGAAAGAAAAAACATCAAAAAAAAGAAAAAAAAAGGAAAAAAAAAAGGAGCGGATGCAAAAGCAGCCAAAAGGCACATTCGCATCGCCTGCCAATGGCCGAGGATTGCTGTTGCTTTGGTCTTGAACTTCTTGTCGTCGTCGTCGTCGTCGCGGCTGCTCCTTGTGCTGCTCAAGAGCAACGGTTTGTGACTGATGAGAGTGCCGTAAGTAGGAGGAGGAGAGCGGCGTCGCTTGTTGAATCACAGCTCTTGCTGCAATGGCGGCAGCTGGGGCAGCAGCCAATAACGATGGCAAGGAGCGTCCCAGCCTGCACGATCTCAACAAAGAGACCGTGGACTTGGTAAATTTTCCTTTGTTGTTGTTGCTGCTGCTGCTGCTATCGCTGCGGTGCTCAATTTTGTATTCCTGCATTGAAGGAAAGAATGGAATGATGAATGATGATGATTCCGAGTTTCTTCTCCGTTGAATAGCCTCGATTTGCTTGCTACTTCTGGCGGAATTCTGCTGCTCTTTGAAGTGTTCCTTTTTGTGTACGGAATTGAAGAGAGAAGAAGAAGAAGAAGAGCAGAGAAAGAAAGAAATAAAGAAAGAACCTGTGCTTGTCGTCGTCGTTCAGATTTATGTACACCTCGCGAGTGAAGTTCTTGCAATGACTCGACCGTGTGTCTCATTCACCTCAACAAGTTTAGTGCAACTGTCGATTCTGCTGGCGTGCTTGTATGGTCATGTGACGGGAAATGATGAATATGAGAGAGAGCGAGAGAGAAAGAACAGAAGAGAGAGAAACAGAAGAGAAATGGGGACAGAAAGAAACGAGAAGACAATGGAAAAGAAGCAACAGGATATATTACCTGGCTCACTCAATGAGCTCAGAGAGCTATGATCATGATACACAATACAACACACTTGCAGATAGTAAAATAAGATTGGAGAGAGAGAGAGAGAGTGTGTATGGGATGTTTTTATCAACCTTCAATTGGGGACGGGGAACAGGAAAACATCCCGATCGAGGAGGTGTTTGAGCAGCTGAGATGTACAAAGGAAGGTCTCACCACAGATGAAGGAAACAACCGCCTTGCCATCTTTGGCTCCAACAAGCTTGAGGAGAAAGTGGTACAGTCTACGAATTCTTCCTTCCTTTGCCACTTCATCTTTTGTTTTTTTTCCAGAAGGATATCTGGGCATCCAGAAGAAGCTTCAAGCAGATGATCCAAGATCTCAAGGTTTCTCCTTCATAATTTCACCACTGCATTGCATAATTTCTGACTCCAAATTCAGGAAATTTTGGGGATAACAGATAATCCCCAAATGGTTTGTGCTATGATGCCATCCTTAAACAGTGGGTGTCAAGAACAACTAGCTAATGGAATTATGGGTTTTTGTTTGAAAAGATTCTTGATGGAATTATGGGTTTTGTTTGAAAAGATTCTTAGAATCTTCAAAATCTTTGCCTTGGTCAATTTTATTTCAGAATGGTAGAGTCATAATCTCTTCACTAACCCAATTGCAGAACTATTGAAGTTAATTGTTGGTTATACACCAACTTCCCATGAGTGTAGTTAAAGTGACATCTTTACTCTTTTATTTTTCTTCTGCAGATTTGCTATCTTTTTCCCTTCCTGCTTTGATTCGTTGGGAATTTTTTTCTGAGACACAGTCTGGATCAGGCTTCTATGCTGAGATTTTTGTGACTCTTCTTAATGCTTTTGTGCAGGAAAACAAGTTCCTCAAGTTTCTGGGTTTCATGTGGAACCCATTGTCATGGGTTATGGAAGCTGCCGCACTGATGGCTATTGTGTTGGCCAATGGACAAGTATGGTGATCTATCTTTTTTATTTGGTTCCTGCTTTGATGTTATCATCAGTTTTGTTTTGTTTGTTTTGTTTGTGTTTTCCCCTGTCTTCTTCATTTTGGCTTTGATTACAGTTTTGTGTGAAATACATCTCCAGGGCAAGCCACCAGATTGGGAGGATTTTCTGGGGATCCTAGTCTTGCTGCTTGTGAACTCTACTATAAGTTTCATTGAGGAGAACAATGCTGGCAATGCAGCAGCTGCCCTCATGGCTCATCTTGCACCAAAGACCAAGGTCTGTCTTCAACACCTGTTTGATTTGTGCCAAAGCTGCTGCCAAGGGGTTGTGAAGTGAGCTGAGCCATCTGGACGTGGAGGACAAAGCTGAATGAGACTCTCTAAGACCACTGTGAAGCCTCCTGAAATTATGTGGACTTTGGTTTCTTGTGATGAATTGGTTCAACTGGTTAGAGGATTTTATGCCTGAAAAGTGACACTGTGCAGTTATTGATTATGATATATGAAAAGCTCTTTTGAACCAACTGCCAATCCCTCAAAGTGTTGACTGTCGTCTTTTGCACCATAGCAGTGAAGCTAGTTCTAGTCATAACTTTTTTTTTCTTGCTGTCAGGTGCTGCGTGATGGGAACTGGTCTGAGCAGGATGCTGTGATCCTGGTACCTGGAGATATCATCAGCATAAAATTGGGTGACATCATTCCTGCTGATGCTCGCCTTCTTGATGGAGACCCTTTGAAAATTGACCAGGTGCTACACAAATCATTTTATTGAGTGCAGACATGTTCAGAATGAAAAGCCTCTTCTTGTGCTCTTGGCTGGGTACTTGGATTTAGTCTGTGATATCAAGGTGTTGAAACTGGTAAATGCCTACTCATGAGTCATTACATCTGGAGTACACTGAACAGCATGGCAAGCAACTTGATTGTGCAGTTCATGCAACCTTGGACAATACAAAGTCTTGAGGAAATGCCCAGATTTGTAAAAGCTTTTCTCACATAATCTGGTTTGCTGATTGCCTTTCGTTGACCAGTCTGCACTGACAGGCGAATCAATGCCAGCCACAAAGAAGCCAGGAGATGAGGTGTTTTCTGGATCTACATGTAAGCAAGGCGAGATTGAAGCTGTTGTCATTGCCACTGGTGTGCACACCTTTTTTGGAAAGGCTGCTCACTTGGTTGACTCCACAAACAATGTGGGCCATTTCCAAAAGGTGCCACTTCTTCTGATCATTCTTCTTATTTCCATGGGGATCCCCCATCTTAGCAAAATAAGAAGGATCCTGTGTTATGGGATGTTATGGTAGCTGGTCACTACTGTACACGTTGCTGTTGAAGGTCACTATACATGCATATGACCACTACAATTGTTCACATAACTCCTCAGTTTTTGCTGTAGTTTTGTGCTTTATCCTCTTTCTTCTGTTTGCTGGCATAATGTTGGATCTGAAATCTATATCCTTATGATTTAGTCATCTCCCAATTCTTTCAAGGGTGACTTCAATTGTACAAGTGGAGAAATTCCCAACACCTATGAAGACATGCTTGTCTGAATCAGCATTCTCTCCCTTCCCTGCACGGTTTCCATCTCTTCTATATCAACATGGCACACATGATGATCAAGATTTTTATGGGATTTTGCAGGTGCTTACAGCAATTGGTAATTTCTGTATTGTTTCGATTGCCATTGGCATTGTTGTCGAAATCATTGTCATGTTCCCTATCCAGCATCGCAATTACCGTGAGGGAATCAACAATCTATTGGTGTTGCTCATTGGTGGCATCCCTATTGCCATGCCCACAGTTCTATCTGTCACCATGGCAATTGGTTCCCACCGACTGTCTCAACAGGTCCATTTGTCTTCCCACTTTCTCGCACGTATGTTCCTCCAGGTTGTGGGCATGGACTTGGAAGCCTGGTATTGTTCAAGTGATCGTGAAACTCTTTGGTTGAAAGCAGGGTGCTATTACAAAGCGCATGACTGCCATTGAGGAGATGGCTGGAATGGATGTGCTATGCAGTGACAAGACAGGAACACTTACCTTGAACAAGCTGACAGTTGATAAAAATCTTGTTGAGGTATATTTAATTCCGAGATCAGAATATTGCTCTTTATACCCAATTGTACATGTTCAAATGCCATGTTGCTGAAAAGGTCATCTTTTGTAGGTTTATGACAGTACCAGGGCAGGCTCTCCTCTTGGCCCAGATTTCCAGAAGCACTGTGAATGTCATGCAAACTGACCCTGTTTCGAGGGCTTTATTGCATTTTAACTTATAAGAACATGTTTTCAATCACTTCTGAACTCAGTTGTGACAATGGATTGCAGGTATTTGCCAAGGGGGTTGACAGGGATTTGGTATGCTTGCTAGCAGCCAGAGCATCCAGGCTTGAAAATCAGGATGCCATTGATGCAGCCATTGTTGGAATGCTCGCTGATCCCAAAGAGGTAAGAGCTTGACATTTCTCAGTGGAACAGATGGAGGAGGTTGGGGACTAGTTAGCTTAATGCTTCTGCATGACTTGGACAGTTAAGGTCATGTATGTGTGAATATTTACAGGCACGTGCAAACATAACAGAGGTTCATTTCCTCCCATTCAACCCTGTGGACAAGCGGACAGCTCTGACTTACATTGATGGTGCTGATGGAAAATGGTATCGTGCAAGTAAAGGTGCTCCTGAGCAGGTGCTGCTATACCTCCTATGTCCATGGACCTTCCAACATCTCTTGCCTGCTTCCAATCTTATATTTTCTTTGCAAGGGCTTTGCTGGTTGCTGCAACAAGGAAAAAGAAACATAGAAAAGATAATTCAGCTGTTCACTATAAAGAAAACCTTTTTCTATACATGTTTTGACATACTAATGTTTCTGGTGCAGCACCCCTGCATGATAGTTGGCTATCACACAACAGTCATTGATGTCGCCTTCTTAGAAATAGGGGTGGGGTATGAAGATATGTAAGATTGGAAGGAGGTGGTCACAGGTTGTGGTGTGAAATGCATATTTGCATGTCATTTGTGAAATATCTTGTGTACCCCCTGTTACCAACTGATGATATACAGTATTTGGAAAAAAGTATTGACTTCAAAGAGGACAACCCTTGTAGAGTACAGGCTTATTCTTGTTTTTTGGCTTACAGACCATCAGTTGGTAAATGACTTTTGGACTGGCAGATACTGGATTTGACTCCCAACAAAGCAGAGATTTCTGGAAGGGCCCATTCTGTGATTGACAAATTTGCAGAGCGAGGGCTTCGGTCCTTGGGTGTTGCCAGGCAGGCAAGTACTCTTGATGCTTCATGTTCTCAGCCTAATGAGGACTAAAAGGTTCTTCACAATAAAGTTTGTAGCTTTGTACACCATGGTTTTGTTGGTAGATGCACAAAGGGATGAGGCAGACCATACTTGTCTTCTTGCCTTGATAGGCAGATGAAAATGTCACTGTATTCATGCAGAATTTAGCTTAGAAGAAATGGTGAGAGTAGAGACAGTGATGATTCTACATACAGAGTGTCTATCTCAACCCAGGACAGAGGTTTGTTGCCCAAAATTTGGGCTGGTGATTATATACTTATCTGCACCTACTGTCAGAAGCTGATGAAATCAGTGAGTATTCATAAATTTTTATGGTTCTATCCTCCTTTACCAAGTCATTGATTGGAGGTATTGAGAGTTGTTGAGACTTCAAAGGGTATTTCCAACTAATCAAACCATCCCTCCTGGAAACAGCAACATGTTCAGGATTTGAATCAGTGAAATTGTCAACAATGCAGGAAGTTCCAGAGCGAAGCAAAGAAAGTGCAGGAGGCCCTTGGGAATTCTGTGGATTGTTACCTCTCTTTGATCCGCCTCGACATGACAGTGCTGAGACTATTAAACGTGCCCTTAACCTTGGTGTGAATGTCAAAATGATTACAGGTACCTGGAAAAAGCTTGTGATATAAACATTCCCATTGTGGTAGTGTGGCTACATTGTATGCAGGTGCTTTTGAGTTGGAATGGATTGGCCGTTGTTCCTTTGTGCAAGTCTTGTCAAGCTCAGTACAGGTGACTGTGACTATGGATTGTGTGTGAGCACATTAACTCATGGTGTTAAGCAACAACATCACAGGTGACCAACTTGCGATTGGAAAGGAAACAGGCCGTCGTTTGGGGATGGGTACCAACATGTACCCCTCATCCTCTCTGCTGGGACAGCACAAGGATGAAAGCCTTGCTGCCTTACCTATTGATGAGCTCATAGAGAAGGCAGATGGTTTTGCTGGCGTCTTTCCAGGTTATTACTTTTCTAAAAGGTTCTATCTTTGGTTTTTGAGCCAGCTGAAGTGCATGCTACAAGTTCTTCATGTCTATCATGTGTTTCCTTGTAATGCTGCATGTGATATCATTTTGTTCCATGATTGTTTGGTTTCTTCTTAAGCAGGCTGCTGATTTTCATTACAGTCAGGCAGATGTGACTGATACCAAGTTGGTGTCTCTCTTGTGAAGCATGACATGCATTTTCCTTTTTTGGTTCTAGCCACAGTCAGGCAGGTCTGATTAGTATTGCAATGGTAGATATACTGGCTGGTAGCCTTCACTACAGGGCCCCTTGTGGCAGAACCCATGCATTTCCCAGAGGGGGAACTTCAAGAGTTTACTGATACAAGGCTGATGCTGTGTGTGCAGAGCATAAGTACGAGATTGTGAAGCGTTTGCAAGACAGGAAGCATATTTGTGGGATGACAGGTGATGGTGTAAATGATGCCCCAGCATTGAAGAAAGCTGACATAGGTATTGCAGTTGCAGATGCTACAGATGCTGCTCGAAGTGCTTCAGATATTGTGCTCACTGAGCCAGGCCTCAGTGTCATTATCAGTGCTGTGCTAACAAGTCGTGCCATCTTCCAGCGCATGAAGAACTACACGGTAACTGAACCACTCCCAGCAGCCAACAAAATGAAATGTGTCAGGACAGCTCTAGCTTCTTCTATAACAATTGTTGGCATGACCATTTCAAGCAGCAGATCTGTGACTAAGCAGCTTTGATGGGTGGGTTCAATTTTGCCTGTGCAGATCTATGCTGTTTCTATCACTATCCGTATTGTTGTAAGTAAATCTACTGGAACTCAGATGAATGACTTGTCTTGGTATTAGCTTCTCTGAATATATGTGTCTTTTTGTGTCACACTAATGTTTGCACTGTCCCTCCATTGCTTGAGCTACTTCTTTTTGTTGTAGACATGGAATTCTGTACATCTCTGCTCTTAGCAAGGTTTGCTTCAGAGTGAGATCACTGTAGCCATATAATATGTCCAATGTGCTTCCTGGTGTGGACTTTTGTGAAATGATACAACTGTGGGCTTTCAGCTAGGTTTTCTGCTACTGGCATTGATTTGGAAATTTGACTTTTCTCCCTTCATGGTGCTGATCATTGCCATCCTTAACGATGGTGCGTTTCCATCTATACTGAGGATCATAGTTTTTGAATATATGGTTCTACTCTCCTGTATGGGGTGCTAAGTCATGTGCAGCTGCTTATCCTCTCTAGCTTTGGTCAGATATTGTTGTGTTGGAACTTCAACCCTCCAGGTTAGGCAGTAGTAGGAAGGAGTTAATTCTGGTGTGAAATCTTTTCTGGGCACAGGCACTATCATGACCATTTCAAAAGATCGAGTAAAACCTTCTCCATTGCCAGATAGCTGGAAGCTGAAAGAGATTTTTGCGACTGGAATAGTTCTTGGGTGCTACCTAGCCATGATGACAGTTATTTTCTTCTGGGCCATACATAAGACAGACTTCTTTGAGGTATGCATGTAATGTTCTTTTTAGATACTCACACCATTTTTCTATTGCACATGATCTTCATTGGGCAGTTAATGTAGACTGTCAGCAGGTTTATTCCAACAAGTTGCCAGAGGCACTTGAGATGGGTTAAGTTGCATGGTGAGTATTGTGATGTGAATATTTCTGTGAATGGGACGCAGAGGAAATTCCATGTAAAACACATTCAAGGCAGTGTAAAGGAGGAGACATCTGCTGTTTATTTACAAGTCAGCATTGTGAGTCAGGCCCTCATTTTCGTGACCCGCTCCCGCAGTTGGTCATTTGTTGAGCGGCCTGGACTGTTGCTGATGAGTGCCTTTGTTATTGCACAACTGGTGGGTTATTCCCTTCTTACCTGTCGACATCCTGCATTATCTCTGTTGTGGAGTTTCTTAAGAGCTTGGAGGAAATTTGTTCTTCTTCACCCTTTACACTTAACACTCCACTGTTCAGAGAGTAGCATTGGGATATCTAATGAGTACCAGTGGGAATAGGACTGCAGGTAGCAACATTCATTGCAGTATATGCAAATTGGGGATTTGCCCAGGTTCAAGGCATTGGGTGGGGATGGGCAGGAGTGATTTGGCTTTACAGCTTTATCTTTTACCTCCCCCTTGATCCAATCAAGTTCGCAATTCGCTATGTCTTGAGTGGCAAGGCATGGGACAATATGCTGGATAGCAAGGTGATATGTCCTTCTCTCAGAGCCTTGTCAGACTAGATGTATTTTACATTCATGTAACCATGATCATAAGTCCCATTCCACTCGAGAAGCATTTGTGCAGAAACTAGCAGTGTTTTGATAAGCATTTCGTATTGCCGGCATGGGTAATAAACCTCAAGTCCTACTGGCAATGAGAGGAACCTTCATTTGGACTTAAATTCTAAGTTCTCCTAGTGTATGTTGGATCATTGTGCAGACTGCCTTTACACGGCAAAAGGACTTTGGGAAGGAAGCACGTGAGGCACAGTGGGCCACAGCACAGCGAACTTTGCATGGTCTCCACCCACCCGAAACGAAGGAGACAGGTGTCTCTACTGGCACCAAAGAGAATCTTGGTGATATGGCTGATCAAGCTAAGAGACGTGCTGAGATAGCCAGGTCAATTCTCCACTCAATGCTTCTTCCTAATCTTCAGACTATGAGCATGTTCTTTCCTGAAGGCCTTGGATGATAGAAGTCATTAAGGACTTTATGCTAAAATTTGTCAATACCAGTATGAAGCCACTACCAGGTAATCAAGGTAAATTTTGACACATGTTTGCTTGCTATGGACATCTTTGGTGTTTCCCCAGCAAGCAGATGTGGAGCTTGTATGTTACAGTCATGTTTCCTATGGTGCATATTTCAAGACTGATGTGATTGATGGTTGTGCAGGCTGAGAGAAGTGAACACTTTGAAGGGCCATGTAGAATCAGTGGTGCGCTTAAAGGGCTTGGATATTAACACAATTCAACAGTCTTACACTGTCTAAGAGGGGCTGCTCAACATAAAAGGTCATGTTCCTCCTTTTGCCTTGCCACCCTCAGCTGCTTGAGTAATCTGGATTGGGAGGGTAGCTAGCATACTTTTCTTTCTTGTTTATGTAACATAGCCCAAGTGATATCCAGGTTAATGTAGTTTGCTTTGGAGAGAGGGAATGGAATGGGTCTTCAGAGTTTGAAGATGCTGGGAGAGAGGCTGGCACTCAGGTTCTTCTGAGTGCCTAAGGTGCTCAGGGAGTTTGAAGGATGGTGACAAACATGTAATTGGATATTCCTATTATTCTGAATATTGTGTTCATTTGACTAGCATGCAAGCAGGCATCTGATTTCTTCAATGGGTGCATTTTTCAATAAAAGTACAAAGGGAATATGGGGACACATCTGGGGTGGAAATGAAACCTGGTCAAATTTAAGCTTTGGAGTTGTGGAAGTAGGAAGACATGCATGGAGAACCCAATTAAGGAGCCTTATTAGGAACACAATTTGGAACTCTTGGGGGAAAGAAACCCCATCTAGTTTTGTTCTTGTGTACACACTTTCATCAACCCTTCTTGAGACTTGACAACTAATCCAACGTTGTCATAAGTAAATGGCCTTTGCAAACTCGAGAAGTGAAGAGTGTAAGAACATCTTCATCAATGGATTGTAAACATTGAAATTGGTGAAGATGTTTGAAAGGGAGCAAAAGTTCACCAAATGATTGTTTACCGTGTTCAAAGCATGTTTTTAAAAGACAAGCAATGAGAGGTTGGAAAGCAATTGAAAAAGAGTTTAAGGATGGAGCAATAAATCCCAAGAATTAGAGGATTCGGATTTTTGAAAGAATGTTTGTGTGGTGTGTATGTCATTGATTTTGAAAGTGTTAGTTTTTGGAATGGATAGGCAACCATCCCTTTGTAGCTTTCACAAATCAAGTTTGGAAGCGACAATGACGACACAACAATGGATGGATGACACATGGCATGTGGATGAAAGTCTAGATTGTTCAAAGATTCGATTGATGAACTTTTGGTGTCACCCAATTTACACAATACTAAAAGGTCTATTGCAATGACTACCTAAACTAGTGTCCAATATAATGGTTTTATTTGGGAGAATGGCCACCCATTATTTGTGAGTGTTTATAAAACCCTAAAAGAAATGTGTACTAGACTGTAAAGCACTTGGAGAAATTTTTGAATTTTAATGGAGGGAACCTTATAGTGTGGATATCCTTTTTAGCAAAGAGGAAGGATGTTATGCTTAATGAATTTTGTTAACATGCCCGTCCAAGGTCCTTATTGTGCCTATTGACCACATTGTTAGATGAAAAAGAATCAACAATGAGCCTTTGTGAAATGTAAAAACTCATTGAGAAACATAAGATGACCTCCCAACATAGGAGTGAATCTTATGGATATAAGGCACCCTCCAACTAGTACACTATAAATTAATCTTTGACAAATCATTATGCTTATTCTTAAAGAGTGGGAAGGATCTTCTCCTTATAGGAGCTTGGCCAACGCCATTTTTTCCCATTTTTGAGGAGTAAGTGTATGAATCATGTTGTGAGGGTACTTGGTTTGCAATGTGAAATTTGGGGGTTTAGGGTTAGATTCTTGTGACCCAAAATTAAGTTAACATCTTTTTGTTCAAATCAGCACAAAAGTTGAGATCATGGAATGAACCTTTTGTTAGATCCAAAATTGGAACTATGAAAAAACACTTAAAACCATAGGGTTAAGATCTTTAAATAATCAAAATGAATTTTTAAAAAAGTTGACAAGGGCTGAATCTTATACTTAAACATTAGTTTTGATTAGTTGTTGAACTTCATACCTAAAATATCCTCAATTTTAATTGATTATTAAACATTTTGAAAAAAAACCCTTTATATTTGGAGTTGGCTTAATACCATGAATTTATCTAGACATGGATTCACAAACAAGATAACATTCTCCAAGCTAGTAAAGTGGGTGAATGTCCTTATTTTTTCTCAACATATGCTTAAATAGAAAGGAATGCCCTAAGTGGAGGGCATTCCTTTGCATAAACAAACATGTATATCTTTTCATTTTCACCTTCATTTCATTGGAAAGAATGTACTACAAGGGAAATAGTGCATTACATTCCATTGAAATGTCATTGAGAAGGGGTTGCAAATTTTCTATAATGTTAAAATATTAATGGTTAAGGGGAAATGGCAACCATGTTGGTAAGTTACATCCCATCTGTGGTGGATGAAGGTCCTCATTCAATTTGGTCCCCCAAGAATCTTTTTGGTTCAAGAAGATGTTCCCAATAGCCATCCCTCATGGATCTAGTCCCCTAAGAGCCTTTTCTATTCATTGTGTTCTCAATGATCATTCTCTACTACAAGAACAACCATTGGGAATGTGGTGAACCAAAATGCCTCCAATTGACAATATACATATTGCTTTTTAATGTTGTGATGTCAAAGGGGGATTGTGGGGGTTGTAGGTCAAAATAAAAATCTAGCAACAACTAGTAGCATTTCTATTATTAATTTTTGCTTTGATGAAACATGGCAAGGCAAAAATAAAAGCATGTTCGAGACTCACATTAGGAGCAAGTTGTGTTCCACTTGCAAAAGAAATGATGAACACAAAAAACATGTAGTTGAGATGCAAGAAGCTCACGACATCTTGGAGAGCCCTCACACACACATGGAGAACTTGTTGGAGATTTCAAGATTTAAGAACTATTCGCCCATAAGCTATCAAAGATATTAATGAAAACCCTCATAAGCTTTGGAGGATCTATTGGTCGACAAGCTATTGAAGATATTGAAGATCTTGACAAGCTTTGGAGGTTCAAAACTATTGGAAAATGTCCATTGGAGATGGAGATGGTGTGTGAAATGCACGAAAAGAAAAATATTAAGGACTGTTATGGTAGGTTCGTTGTTAACAAATGTGTGAACATTGATGTGAACTCCCACATTTTTATGACGAATGTATTACATCCCCGCTAACCCCTCTTGAGCTTATCAACAAGGGTCATGTGGACCAACACCAATGTTGGGCAGTCTCAATTTTTTAGAAACATGTTGGGTTCGAGTTTTAGAAGCTTTTATGATAATCAACCTAGTTCTTTTTATCATTGTTATTTTACAATACATCCAAGGAGTGTTTCAAAACATTGAAAAGAAAATCTTCCAAGTTTCAAAATGTTGGTTCTCAGACAATTCATACCAATTAGTTTTCAAAAATGATTCTTAGACAATGGGTATCAAAAGTTTTGTTATTTCGAAATTTGAATTTTTTGTTTAATTTTTTTAATTATTAAAAAAAATGAAAATCAAATAAATTATGCAAACATTTTATATGTCCAAAAATTCATCTTGTTCAAAAGAATTTTCAAACTTTTCAAACTCCTCTTCAAAATCTAAATCCTTTTCAATCAATTCCAACAAATTAGAAAGTGATTTATGATTAATTCTAGGATCATTTGATTGGTTTTGGCTCACAAATTTCAATCTTTCTAAATTTTCTAATTATGGATGACATCTTTTCAAGTTTTTAAGTATCCTTGCTAAAGAAAAAAAAATTTTAGGGTGCAAATGGGATAACACAAGTCAAACTCATTTACTTTTTGACTATTTTTGTGATTGTTTTTGGGGAAATATTCTTAAAATATTCTTGGAAAACATTTTGAATTTTTTTTTAGATTAAAATTTTTCTTCATACTATTTTATTAAGGTTCATGTTAAAATTTTGATAAAAATTTTCATTTTCAAAAAAATTGAAATCCATTTACAAGTCCTTTTACTATTTAAAAGCAAACATTACAATGTTTCATGAGTGATTTTGTTATTTTTTTATTCATTGAATTAATTTCAAATTAATTCACATGTTCCCATGATATATTAAAAATACAACTATATAAACAAATCTTACAATTTCAACATCAAATTAAATTATGACTTTAAAACATGAAAAAAACAAACAATCATTACATTTGCTATTATATGTGTTATTGTGACTATACCCTTTAATCTCAATTTGTGAACCAACAATCCTTAGGATTTGATGAGCCAGAAAACCAACAATAAGAAACATGGTTTCATATTTTGCCCACCATTGAAGAGGACATTTGAATTCCTTGGAATCCATTTGGTAATATTTGAAAATCAACGTCTCCTTCGTGACAAGTTTTGTCGTTGATTCACTTTTGCTAGGAGTTTGTTCAAAAATACCCAAATTAGATTTTTCATTTCTTATTTGATTTTCACATCCAACTTCAAAATTTTCCATTGGGTGTAAATAATGATAACATTTAAAACATAGGATGCAATGATCATCTATCATAGTCTTCAACAATGTTCACCTTTTCTTCATGAGCAATACAAGAAGATATTAAACGACAGCTTTAAAATTTGGGGTCTACTATTAAACATAACATGTTACAAGGCTTTTTTCTTCATATATTTTAAAAAAAGAAAAGAATGATTCCATAACACCACAAACTTCTTTCTTGATATTGTAGCAAATAAAGATATTAACTCAAAGGCAATTTTAGAATCATCATTAATCAAATTAACTTGGGCAAATGGGTTTGTAATTTCTCTACATTTCAAGCGCATGGTAATGGCAAATTGTAATGCATCAAACAATAATTAGTGGCTACTAGACTTGTTCAAACCACATGCACTCACAATAGGGAAAAAATAATTCATAATTATTTGAAAAATGTGTTAAATAAATAGAAAGGGCATGTTGTCACTAATTTTGATAGTATTTTGCTTGTTATAGCAAAGGATAATAGTTTTTTTGAATTGTAGGGCCTCTTGGAACAAAATGATTTTACAAACAAACCTGCAACCAAAATTAAACAAATGTTATATGTGTATCAAACAAACATAATTGAATAACAAATAAAACTTGAATAAATAAAAAAGGAAGGAAATTAATTTGTAAAAGATCAAAATTTCACCTTGTCTTCATTGGAGGATTCAAGTTTTTATAGCAAATGTTCAAATTTAAACATGCCTTGTTCCATTCTTGTTTGCCTTTTCCTTGACCTTATAAGCCATGCTATACATTTTTGCAAATTCGATTGGGCAGACTTGATAGAAATAAATCGAAGGTTTTTACAAATCTTTTCATTAGTTGTAACATATTAACATGCTTTTTTTAAAAATGACCAAAACTAGTGCCTTGGAAACTTTCATTTAAACCTAAAACTTCACATTTTAATAGTTGATTTCAAGGTAATTATCATTGTAGTTAAATTTGACCTTTCAACTTTCACAAATGCAATAATTTTTTTTTTCTTCTCAATCCATATCGATCAAGCAATTCTATCAAATTGGTGGCCAAGGCTTGATAATAGTTTTTGTTGTTTCAAACAACCCAAAAGTCACTTGGTTAAACTACGAATTAAATCCCAAGAAGTTAATCACAAGAACAAAAATATCATGTGCCCCCTTGAACATTCATAATTCAAAACTTGTTGTTGCACATATACAATCTCCCAATTTTGGTAAAAATACATATTCTTTTTTGTTTTCTAAAATTGAAGACAACTCAAGGACATAAATGTAAAATTAGACATTTGGACCAAACATTTTCTACAAACTACAATGGTAATTAATTTTTCACAACTAGAAGACCAAGGTTGTACAAAAAGTCTTTTATTTATTCATCATCTTTTTTAAAAGGATGTTTGATATAAAATAATTTAAATATTGCATTTCCTGAAACATTCATTCTTATTTTTCTAATTATCTTTCAAATAGTTTTTTTATTAAAGAAAATTTATTTCTCCCTCATTTTTGTCGATGATTGTTGCATGATCACTATCCACATGTTTTTTTAGAGTTGTTATACCATATGTGGCATAATATGTTATAAGTCCTTTTCTTTCCTTTGTATTTGGATTAAAAGCATGCACAAACTATTGAAACAAATTAAACAAACATCTCATGACTTAAGAATTTTCAAGATGAACTTTTCTATCATCATTTAAACAATAAAAAGCCCAACAAATTGCATTCCTATTATGGTCTCTCCATATTTTCCTTTAAGCATGCAATGTTTCAAGGTTCATTTCCATTTCATTATTTTCATTAAAATTTGTTATTTCTTTTGTTGTATTTTGTTTTGTTTCAAGGCTACCATTCAAAATTTCATCTTCCATATTCCATTCATTTAGACCAATTTCATTCACCAACAATTATTATCACATTTTCATTTTGATTCGTTTCATTTCTTACAAGATATAAATAGGTCAGAGGAGAAATTAAAAATAAGTATAAATTTTACTAAAATTTTGGGTTTCAATTTTTGTTATGTAAATTAGTATCCAAAGAATAACAAACAAAAATTAGAAGAAATTACAAGTAATTAAGGCAACTACAAACATTTGCAAGATTTGCAAAATTATTGTGATAAAAGATGTGAAAAAGATGTTTTAATGTGAAAATTTCTATGCAAATGGGCTAGTGGTCCTACGCATGACAAAATACACACAATATGTCAAATAATTATGATTTTTTTCAAAAACATGTCTAATTAAAAATTTAAAAAACCAAAGGAACTAAAAACACACATTTGAAATAAAGTTAGGAAAATTAAAAATGAAGAAAAAAACCAAAAAAATAAAAAAATGAGGAAAAAAACTCTTCAAAGAAAAAAATTCCAAAAAAAAAAGAACTTGTTCAAAAAAAATAGAAAATGTGTGTAGTCAAAAAAGTTGGAGATTTCACATTTGCACACTTCCAAAGAAAAATGCAAGGGAGAAATAAGAATCTGAAAACCTAAAAAACATCAACAAAACATAACACGGAAATACCGATGAAGCCCATTGGAACATAGTAAGGAAGCACTAACAAGCACCAAGAGAACACAACAAAAAGGCATTGATGAATAACAACTAAGCATAACAAAGGGGTGTCAAAAAACACCAACAAAGCGCAATAAAAAGATATCAATGAACACCAACAAAACACAATAAAAAGGCACCAACAAACACCAATAAAACACAAGAGAACATTAACGAGTACCAATAAAGCACAATAAAAAGGTGCCAACAAGCATTAATAGAACACAAGGCAACAACTATGAGCTACAAGCAACAAGAATAGGATGCAAGAAAAAGGCAACACAAAAAGAACATAAGAGCTAAACAACGATAAGCACAAGATTAATTTAAACAAAAAAAAAAAACTTAAGCCTTAAGCATACCTTCAAAACATTACACACTCTTTTTATTTATAAGGAGAGTGAAGAAAGAGAAAAAAGGCTGAAGGGTGGTTTCGCCTTTGTGACGCCTTTGCAATGCACACCTTTTTTCAAAGGTAAAACCCTACCTACCATTATGAACTACCCAAGTAAATGACACCCATTGAATATTGACACCCTAACTTTGCTAATTTTTAATACCTTGATAGGGTATCAATTTTTTTATAGAAAATGAAAGGGTTTCCATTGGACGGTTCTCAGCTTAATGAAAACCTTTGAATGGGTTTGAAAAAAAGGCATTGCGTTTGGTTTTGGGTTGTTTTCAAAGAACCTCCTTCTCCCAATCTCATGGGTGTTCTCTTATTTGCTTTTAGTTAAGATCTTGCTAGTTTTTCTAATGTTTAATTGATTTCCCTTTTTAGGTTTCCCATGGTCTTTTGAGATTTGAGTGCTTTGTATTGCTTTTAAAAAAAATCCTTGTGAGGTTTTTAAGATAGGTCAAAATAATAATCTCTCCTATAATGGAGAGGTCTTGAAGATCAAAATCGGGTGCTCACATGCTATAACAATAACATTTTTGACCATGGTGATAATCCTTGGAAATGGGTATTGTGTTAGTGCAACACCAACATAGATATTGCAAAATCTTTCACCAAAAATATTCTACTAAGGCTTGGGAACAAAGTAATCAATCTCATCCACCATTTTCTATCCCAATAACTTCCCAATGTGGTTGTTATTTCGCACCACACCTTTCACCTTGTTCTAGGCCTATTATAGGGTTGGGGGCATTTCACCTCATGTTTTGGGGGCCTATTGCCTTGTCGTAGGCCCCTTGTTTGGGGAGTATCCCCCCACCGTAGCCCTTTACTCTACATGTCAGATTTTATTAAGTATATATTTGAAGGACAACTCATATTGAGGTTGTTTGTGTAGGGTTTAGGGTTTACCGAAGTTAAGGGCTAGTGCAAGGCAAAACCAAGGTGGGTCCGTGTACGGTAATTAGCTTGTGGTCGAGGACGTTAAATGGTGTAAAAATTGATGATTTTTAATTTTTTTTTTCATTTTTACCCACTCGGGATTCATAGGAATTTTTTTAAAAAAAATCCAATAGAATGCCCCCACATGGTTGGGTGTTTTGTTTTCGGCTAAAAATCTTGGTGGAGGTTTTTACATAAAATGTGTGTAGTTATTAGATAGGCTAGGTAATGTGGAAGGGGAGTGGAATAAGTACTCATACATTGGTCTTGAATGCTTAGGCCTAAGAATAAAATTGGGGGGTTGGGAGGGGTGTGTGGTGGAATAGGGTTAGTCCAAGGTCCTACAATGAAGTGGGCGGTGGGACGAGCTAGGCAATTTATGAACGAATTTAGTAGGTCCTAAGCCAATCAGTGCTCTAGGACATCCAACTTTCCCATGCGCCACTTCCTTTCTGCCCTTCATTTCTGGCCCCTCTCCAAAATAGAAGAAAACAAAAAAAAAATTTGCCTATTTTGCTCTCCCCCAAAAATACCTCATTTCCTTCTCCACAAAAAACACTCCTAGTATTCTATTTTCCTTGCCTTCAACCCACAAATATGAGCGTTTTTTAGTTACCAACTCCTCTTGTTTTAGGAAATCCTTTGGGAATATAAAACCACATGACCCCTCGGTGAAAGTTATGTATAGCAGAGGGAGTTTTTTTAGACCTTTTTCTTATGTAAAGTGTTGTTGTAATAATCTCGTTAATTTGTACTAGTTTTTTTTTTTTTTAAAAATTGAGATTTCTTTCATTTTGAAAACATGTCAAAAAAAATAAAATCTGATTTTTTGGGATAAAAAATCAAATAAATTTGCAAAGCAACAATAGAAAACAAGTTTTTTTCATACGATCATAAATCGAGCTAGTGACATTGTAAAGGGGATAATCCATTCTAGGGACAAGTTGATACATAAATTTTATTTCATAAAAGTTACTCTGACAATATAGAAAGCATTTTCTGAATTGTGTGAGTTATTGTTGTTGTGACATTGATGAACATGATATTTTGGGCCCAACCAAAGATCAAAATATACAAAAAATAAAATAAAATACAACAATGCTTTACATGGCTAAAAGGGGGAAAAAATTTCACAATTAAATTGTTACCAAACTCTTTTTTTTTTAGAAGGTCCACTAGGGAGCACAAAAAACTTGACAAACACTAGGGTCAAAATTAGGTATGCACTTGAAAAAGAGAAATGGGGGAAAAATACACATTAAAGATACACAAACTCTTTTGTTTTTCGAAAGGTTCAAGGAGGTCCTTGTACATTCTAAGAACAAAAAGAGTTTGGTAACTTAATATGTGTTCTTTCTTTATCCTTTTTTTTCTTTAAAGGTACTTAAGTTTGACCTAGGGGGTTTTTCCAATACTTGCAATGAATTTTTTCCAATTTTTTTAAAAAAATATTTGGAAAAGAAAATTGAGAAAATTTAGGAATTTTGATATCAAAAAATTGAGAAAAAAAAAGAAGCCTTGTTTGTAAGTCTTTTTTTGTGTACAAAAGACTTGGGGTTTAGGTTTTTAGGGTTCCCCATCCACACAACCCCTAGGTCAAAGTAAATGTGCTTGGGGTTGGTGGGGTTGGGAGAGGGGAAGGGAGGGAGTGATGGTGTGGGAGAAGATTTGTATTTTTTTAAGAAGAAGGAATTTTTTGAAAAAACATTCATAAATTGTTTTTTTTCCAAATTTTTGAGGAAGGTGGTTTGGGGATCATCACAAGGGGAATTAGCCAAATTTGGCTACAGGTCACCAGATGAAATGAAAGTGGAAAAATTTAGATTTAAAAAGGGACTTCTAAGAAGGGCATTAACGATTTGTAAAGGAAAATTTGCCCAATTTCGCCAGATTTGGAGGCAAAAAAGTTGTGAAGCCGCCATATCTGGCCATGAGGGTCTAACTTGTCCAAGGGCCCAAGAGTCTCGGTCTCCTCAGTCTGCGTCGTTTGTTGACAACGTTTTGTTTGTGCGTTGTTTCCGCATTTGCCTTTGTTATTGTTGTTGTGTAGCAGAAGCTTCGAGTCTTCGTCGTCGTTTGTTTGGTGCAAGAACAAGAATAAGAAGAGACAGAGCAAGATCGAGAAAGAGAGAGAGGATCGTGTTGCGAGGAGGAAGAGGAAGATCGAGAGAGAGAGAAGAGCGATCTCGGTGAGGATCGTGGTTTAGTGAGCAGGAGGGAAATAAGAGAGGAAGAAAGATGGCTGCAATGGGAGTGATGTCGGCTGGAAAACAAGCGGTGGCTCTGAGCTCTGGCTTTTGTGGAACCCCGTTGAAGAAACAACAGAATAGTCTCGTCGCTGCTGGTCCCGTAAAGAGCCAGAGCGTTTGTTTCGCAGTGAGAGCTTCTGGCTACGATGAGGAGCTCGTTAAAACTGCGGTATGTTGTTTCTGATGCTTCATCATGGCTTGCAGCAGGAGTAGTAGTATCGGACATATTGTGATCGGATTGTAGTGATCGGATTTGTAGTCTTCGAGAACTTTTTTTCTTCGTTCTTTTTTCTTTGCGTTGATGCTGTTAGCGGAGGACAGTCTTCTTAAGGCCTTCTTCTTTAGAGTGCCTTGAGACAGACATAGCCGTTACCGATTTCCTGATTTTCTTTTATGCAGAATTCGACGCAAGGGATCCATGTCTACGAGGCTTCTTTTGTTTTGTTTGTTTAATTCTTTAAGATTAGCTAGCAAGCTAGAGACGTGACGAGTAAAAGGCAGGGTTAGTAGTGACTCTTTGACTGATCTACGTCCACTGTTTGCTGTGGCTGTGATGATCTCAGAAAACAATTGCTACTCCTGGTCGTGGTATCCTGGCTATGGATGAATCAAATGCAACTTGTGGCTTGCGCTTGGCCTCTATCGGCCTTGAGAACACAGAAGTCAATCGCCAGGCATACAGACAACTGCTGTGCACCACTCCAGGCCTTGGAGAGTATGTGTCTGGAGCCATCCTTTTTGAGGAGACTCTGTACCAGTCAACAACCGACGGCAAGCTCATGGTTGACTGTTTGAAGGAGCAGAACATTGTGCCAGGCATCAAGGTGGACAAGGTATGTACTTTCAACATCCAACCGTCTTTTGTACTGCAGCATATTGGATTTGTTTCTTCTGCTGCATCTCTGGGCTTATCCTTGACAATTGATGGATTTTGTGCTCTATTGCAGGGTCTTGTGCCTTTGGCTGGATCTAACAATGAGTCATGGTGTCAAGGTCTTGATGGCCTGGCCTCCAGAACTGCTGCATATTACAAGCAGGGAGCAAGGTTTGATAAGTGGTATGTAGCTTGTTATTCCCACTGCCTGATGCTCACATCAATTTTTTCACTTGTAGATATTTTTTCACTAGTGGGAATCAATGATTGTGTCCAACAACAATCTTTTATAGTTGAAGTAGTCATTGGACTAAGTTGCAAAACTCAAGTTGTTTCACCTGATTGAAAAGGACACTTTGTTGTAGTTACATACCTATATGTATGCCTCTCTTTGCCTTCCTCAATGAAGTTGCTAATAGAGTCAAGTTGGAGTGTGCAGGCGCACTGTAATCAGTATTCCCAATGGCCCTTCTGAGTTGGCTGTGACAGAAGCTGCATGGGGTCTTGCTCGCTATGCTGCCATCTCCCAGGTCTGTCTGACTGAGTGAGGTCATGCTACTGTGCTTCCTAAATACAACCCACTGCGTGCAATGCAGTAGTATTGAGATATCCAAACTTCTTCTAGTTATGATACTCGATTTCCTCTTGAGAGGTTTCTGAGCACTTAGTGCTAGTTCTGATTAGCTGCGCTGATTACGTGGACAAGTTGGTTTCTTAATTGTTTTCTGATGCTAAGAGGTGTTCATGAATTAGATCAACACTCTCACCAGATATACAATGAAAAAGGCTAATAGTTGATACCTGTATATGAGAGTCATGTCTTGCCATGTGCAGGACAATGGATTGGTGCCAATTGTTGAGCCTGAGATTCTTCTTGACGGAAGCCACAGCATCAGTAGGACATTAGAGGTTGCGGAGAAGGTCTGGTCAAAAGTGTTCTTCTTCTTGGCTGAGAACAATGTTTTGTTTGAGGGTATTCTTCTGAAACCTAGCATGGTCACTCCTGGAGCTGAGTGTCCCGAGAGGGCAACACCTGAACAGGTTGCAGAGTACACTCTTACATTGTTGAAGAGACGTGTGCCACCAGCCGTTCCTGGGATTATGGTGAGCTCTCTCTCTTACCTATACACCTTGAGGTTGTAGCTTTATTATGAAGCATCTCCATGGAGTGATAGTTGTTTCCTAAAATGACATTTGCTCTCCTCACTCCTTGTTGTGTGTTCTGTACAGTTTTTGTCTGGAGGCCAATCAGAGGTGGAGGCCACATTGAACCTGAATGCCATGAACCAGAGCCCAAACCCATGGCATGTGTCCTTCTCGTATGCCCGTGCCCTCCAAAACTCTGTGTTGAAGACATGGAAGGGCCAGCCCGAGAACATTGAAGCTGCCAAGAAGGCTCTTCTTGTTCGTGCAAAGGCCAACTCTTTGGCACAGCTTGGAAAGTACTCTGCAGAGGGCGAAGCGGAGGAAGCAAAGAAGGGGATGTTTGTGAAAGGTTACACCTACTAGAGTTTGAAGGCTTAAAAACATAAGTAAGGAGAAGTTCTCAGTACTTATGTAGATACTATGAAAAATGTGGTCCAGATCAGGTTTATGTTCAGGTTTTGAACTTACAGATCAAGCTTGTCCCTGGCATGGCCATATCACAAGGACATGTCTCTGGGTCGAAGTGATCCGGGTATCTCAACAGCGCAGTCCACTCAAGACTAGGTATGATCCCAGTAGCACCATATCCTTTGCCCAAAATTCTATCCTAGCTAGACCAAAGGGAAAGGCTACATAATCTGCAATTTTGAGAGTGTCAATAATATGAGTGATTCTCTTTTTTGGGTCGATAGTCCAGTCAAAGAGGCTCACCAACCAAAAACAAAAAGAAATCACTTTGGATGCACCGCCACTACTAATTAGCCGTCTTAAATTCCATTTTTGACTAATTAAGGGCCACCTCAAAACCATAATTTATCTCATGTTCAGTCTGATGACCAAACTCAAAACAAAGAGTTTCATGGAGACCAAGAGGCCTATGTGTGTTTGTAAAGCCCATGGGCGTAATTGAAAACAAGACTGATTGACTATGTACACCCTACATTTCAGATGTTCTCCGTTGTCCAGCATGTCAACTGAAGTTCCTTATTTGGGCATCAAGGGCTGTTTACTGCATCCTCCATAAAGTATTAATGGTTTCCTCATCCCCACCTGTAAACATGAAAATTGCACAATATAAAGTGAGGGACTATTGGAGTGCCATTGCTTGCGGCCCTATGGAGATCACTTTATCTTTTGCCTATTCATGAGTCCAGATTCAATTTCAGTCTTTTTAAGGGTTGCACTGCATTCAAAGTATTATGAATGAACTATAAACCACATAATCAGGCTTAGTGGAAAACTTAGGGTGTTTTGCATTTATTTTAGTACATATCTAACTTATCTCCATCTTTGAATATGTTCAATGTTGCAAGGAGCAAGCAGTACTAACACTCTAATTTGATGCACAAGTTAGCATTGGGCACTTGAGTTTGATTCTTGGTATTTCTTTGGATGAAAAAAACTGAATTACAAATGGATGAAAAAATGGATGGATAACTTGTTAAAATATTCAAGTGGAAATCATTACGAAAGAACTATGATTATGAAACCCAACCACTAATCCATTTGTTATAATTACAACAAATAGTCATCCATAATATTTACTATTTAGTTTTGACACATACAAAAAGATATTTTGTGAAAAAAATGGCCCTAATTTGACAGATTTTGATTTGTTTTTAAGTGACAGATTTCAATGAGAGGTTCTGATAGGTAGCCAAGGTATAAATATATTCTTCAATTTTCTACTTTCATACTTGGTTGGTAGCAAAATTTGGCTAAATCTTCTTGTGGATGATTGCCATTTTAGCTGCATCACAAAAGTTTTTTAAAAAGCCCTGATAAGATGTGATCGGTGCATTATAAAAGTAGGAAATTATAAGTAAAGGGCCCCATGAAAGGCGGGAGACAAGTTGTGAGCTTTGCTTATGGTAATGCTCTTGGCATTAAGGGGCATTACTGAACATAAAGAAGCTGCAACGAATTAGTTTTTCGATCTTTTGACAGATGAGATTATTCAAGAAATTTCATTTATCAACGGTTAGGATTAATTAAAAATGGATGATCTGGGCGAGGAGAAAACACAAGACAACACCTCCCAAACAATGGAAGAGTGGCAAGACCCTTCTTGAAAATGGAAGGCCCTGGCATTTCTCGGAGGTCAAATTCCACTTTAGAATGTGCTATCCAGATACAATATTTGGAATTTGTTCTCTCTCTCTCTCTCACACATACATGCCCATCTATGGAACTATTGAAAAAAACCAATGGTTTTTTTGGGGTGAAAATATTCATGAAGACAAAAAAGACCCAGATTTGCCAGATTTCGAAAAAAAAAAACTAAATCCAAATCGTCAAATTTTTATCATAATTTCAAGTAGGTAGCCAAGAATATAGAAGGATTCTGGTTTTGGTTTTTCTCCTTTTCATATCTAGTATGTAGCCCAAATCTGGCTAAGTCCTTTTATGGATGATTGCCACTTCAGCTAGATCACAAAATTGGGAAATTAAAAAAAATTAAAAAAAATTAAAATCCCTGGTAAAAACTTCTTTTATCTTCTTATAACTGGAATGGGATCAATAAATAAAAAAACTGGGGGAACAGCACACAAGGATTCTACTTGTCAGAAACTACGTACAACTGGGGTGGAACTGTCAACCTCTGGTTGCACAGGACATTATATTCGGACTCTGACAAACAGACTAACCTAACCCTAAACCTACACTAGGGTAGGCCACTAGGTACCAAAAACAAGGAAAATAATAATAGCTGGTTAATGAAAAATAAGGAAAATAACAAAATCCTTTACATACCCCTCAATTAAAACTGGATTTTTAGTTTGAATTTTTTAATCCCTTTATGCCAAATATATATATATATATATACCCTTTTTGTGTAAATTTATTTCAATATATACAAATATAAGAAAATATAAACAAATGAATAAACTATACTATTTTTTTTCCCTCCGGGGAATTGTTTTTAGGGATTTGTTGTAGGGGTGTGGATTTTGTAGTCCCAACTCTTAGGAGCATTGGTCCTATGCTCATCTATTAACACCTTACATGCCCTTATTATGGTAATGCACTTGCCCTTGGGCTTTATCCTATTACTTTGTGTTGGAGTTGGGGGGATTTGTTGCCATGATTTTGTGAAAAGAAGGTCCTTGAATTTTTCTTGGAAATTTGGGGAAATGAATTCAATCTTTTTGAGAGAGAGAAAGAGAGAGAGAGAGAGAGGGGGGATTTGGTGGTTTCATAATGTCCCTCATATGGTTAATACAGGTGACCCACATCATGAGAGCATGAACTTAGCATGATGATGTTTTATAACATAAATTGATGTTGAAATAGTTGGTGACCCTCGGGGAAAACTGGTGGAGTTTTTCTTAAACTGTTTGTACCCATGATGCAAATCTAACATGGAGGTACCAGGCTTCATCATCTTCTCCGCCTAGATGCAAGCAAGGCTTGAAATGGGCTTAAAAATGAAAATATATCTTTTTTCTTCCATCCTAAATTCCTTACATATGGAAAATTTGTTCACATTAAGTTATTTCATATTGACACCCTATTGTTGCTTTATCTTCTTGAGTTAAGATTTCTTTAAAGGAATATTTATTTCATAGGAGTGAAAAATCCAACTCAATATCATAATCCAACCCATATTGAACCTATATTGACTCATCTTGGTTATATTAGCTACTGAAGAGGGAAAAGAGAGTTGATAACAACAAAAGAGAGTGATTCATTCATTCAATTCCCCTTCTTCTTTCAAAAAACAACTTGAACTGTTCAGTTCAAGCATCACCAGTTTCATAAAAATTTTGAACTTTCCAATCTCTGAACTATTTCATTCCACAACTTCCCACGTTCGATGGATTTTTAGATTTCCCCAAATTGAACTATTTTAGTGAACAACCATGTGCGTTTGATTGATTTTTTGATCTCCCAAAGTTGAACGATTGCACTCAATAATGTTCTATATTTGATAAAATTCTAAGTCAAAAGTTGAACCATTTCACTCAATAATGTCCTATATTTGATAAAATTCTAAATGAAAAGTTGAACCATTTCACTCACTAATGTCCTATGTTTGATAAAATTCTAAATGAAAAGTTGAACCATTTCACTCACTAATGTCCTATGTTTGATAAAATTCTAAATGGAAAGTTCAACCATTTCACTCAATAATGTCCTATATTTGATAAAATTCTAAGTGAAAAGTTAAACTGTTTCACTCAATAATGCGCTACATTTGATAAAATTCCAAATCAAATGTGAATGAATGAATGGATTCAAACAACTTCCCATGTTTTTATAGATTTCTGGATTTCCCAAATGTTGAACTATTTCATTCACCAACTTCCCATGTTTGATTGATTTTGTGAATTTCTCAACAGTTTCATGCAACAACTTCCCATCCATGTTTGAGAGCTTTCTCAACCTCCAAAACTTGAACTATTCCTTTGCAACAACCTCCCATGTTTTGACGGATTTCTCAGATTCCCAATCTAGAATTTTTTTTTTCATTCACCAAATTCCCCATGTTTGATGAAAATTTCCCATGTTTTGAACGATTTTTCAGTTTCCCCATCTCGAAATACATATTCCTTCAATAAATTTCTAGAAAATTTCAGAAATTTGACAGAAAATTTTCAGTTTCCCCATCTCAAATCATTTTCCATTCAACAAATTTCCCACAACTTCCCATGGTTTGATGGATTCTTCAGTTTCCCATCTCAAATTTATTCTTCATCCATCCAACTAGAAATCCCTTCCCCCCCCCCCCCACCCCCCCCTCCTCCCCTCCCCCTCTCACCCCCTCCTCTTCCACCCCCTCCTCCTACTTCAATCCCTATACCATTCGACCTTACCTAACACTAAACCT
>Ga0116231_10003753_pt1 | contig 31238 bp, 29 predicted proteins | sample S1TSphgellanicum_2_FD_89695 | JGI IMG/M metagenome (GOLD analysis project Ga0116231, IMG submission 89695) | Host-associated microbial communities from peat moss isolated from Minnesota, USA - S1T2_Fd - Sphagnum magellanicum MG | ecosystem: Host-associated > Plants > Peat moss > Unclassified... | reverse complement strand
ATAATTGAGTTTTATTTTTCTAGCTGAATTTTGCCACTTTACTTGTTTTTTTCCAATTTTGCTAAAAATTTTTTTTTATGAATTTTTTTTTCACTAGATTTCCTCCCTTTTTTTTTTTTTTTGGAGATTTTGCCTAATTTCTCTATTGATGCTTATCAAATTGGCTACCAAATGTGTTCCTATGATTTTTTTTAATCACCAAATTTCAACAATTATTTTTGAAAATTTTCCTGATTTCTCTATTGATGCTTGCCAAATTGGCTACCGAATGTGTTCCTCTGATTTTTTTTTTAAATCACCAAATTTCAACAATTATTTTTAAAATTTTGCCAAAATTCTCTATTGATGCCTGCCAAATTGGCTACCGAATGTGTTCCTCTGATTTTTTTTTTTTTTTAATCACCAAATTTTTCAACAATTATTTTTGAAAATTTGCCAGATTTCTCTATTGATGCTATGCCAAATTGGCTACCGAATGTGTTTCTATGATTTTCTAGTCACCAAATTTCAACAATTTTTCTGAAAATTTGCAAGGTTTCTCTGTTGATGCTGTAGCCAAAAATATGAAGGATGCTTAAGTACTTTCATATACTATTTATGGCCAAATTTGGCTAAATTGTATTATGGATGATCACCACTTCATCCCAAAAATGCAAAAAAAAAAAACCAGTGTAGAAGATTCCACAAAGATTGGCAAGCAATTTGCAACAAAATGCATGACCTTTGCACAAGGACATCATAAAATTATAAGCACAGATATTGAAACCAGTGGAATAGATCACAGCGAGACAATGTGACTATCTTGCCAGAAAAAAAATCTTCCACACACATTCTATCATTCAAAGATTTACATGAGCAACTACATCAGAAATTATCCCTGGATCTAGTAACTAGACTGCGGTCTCACCCAATATGGAAGAGTGGCAGTTTGCAAGAATCCCAATTGAACAGACCCATATTGCATCATATACAATGCTGCCAGCCTATTCACTCATTTCAATCTTTTCCTCGGAATTGAGAGACATATTGCATCAATGATGTACAGAGACATATAATGCTGTTCTGCCCAGCATGTTTCGCTCATTCCAATCTTTTCTCCCTCAGACTTCATGTGACACGAGATCCAGTAATGTTGAGACCACCATGAGGCCTCAAGAGAAGCACTTCACATGTGATCTTCTTTTTTGTCTCTATTAACTAACACTTTTTGCAAAAGCACGAGAGAAGAATAAACAAGTGTGTTTTCTCCTCAAGGACAAAAACAAAGTTGATGTCAATTCCTTGCAATTGACAGCTTACTAATTACTGCCTGCAAGTTGGATATAATCTCTGCCAAATCCCCTGAAGCAACAAAAACAAATCCAACATTATGGTTTTTAATATAAAATAAAATTAACCCTTTCTTTTGAAAAGAACAAATTATCTCATGAAAGAACCACCTCTGACCATCAGACCAGGACTTAGCCTATGATCCAGGTCATGCTTTTCCTTAGTGATTGAATCCAAAATATTAGGATGCCCATATTTTCCTTCTATTCATATGTTTGAAGCTAGAACTCTCAAGGATAGTGAGGAATTGCCACAAGCCCAGAAATGAGGAAGAGCAAGAGGAGAGCTTTAGGGTGGTGGACGTGGGTTTGAAACCTTGAGGTGCAGAATTAACTTGTTGGTCGCTAACAGCATAAAGGTGGTCTTCATCTTTCATGACAAGTATATCATCAATAACCGCACCATCTTTACTCAAAACTCTTGTTGGGTGATTGTGAAACTTTTCTTCTGCACGAACGAGCAAACGAGCACTCAAATGAGCACAGTCCAGATTAGAGCTCAGAAAAAAAGAAACTAATCTTGTGCATGACCAACCTAAGGAGCGAGTGTCAATGAATCTCATAACATAGAATTGGGCTGAGAAATAGAATAAACATCAATAGCTCCTGGACTAAGCAATTCCCATCAAGCTGCAATTCAGGATCAAAGCAAGCAGCAGCACAAAGTGTAAAGAGAACTATCAAATATCTGAAAAAAATTCCTGGCCTGTGATGGTCAGAAGTGCAAAAACAGCACACCCACCAATGTTGGTCATTGGTTCTTATTCATGGCAGCGTACCAGCAAGAAGAAGAAGTTCTTCCAAAGAGTTTGGGAGGAGAATCAACTTTCCACCATGAGAAAAAGCCTCCTTGCTGTTTGGATGAAATGGATGGATAGTGACACGTCTCATGGAAATCATTCTCTTAGCCTCCTCCTTTGCAATAGGACTTCTGAAACCAGAAAGGGTGGTGGTACTACTAAGCTGCTTGAGGGCCTTGTGTCCATGAGAGGCTGAGAGACCTTGAGCTGAACGTTGCATTAGTGTTGTGATTCCTGGTGAATTTCTCTTACTTGGGTTTCTTGGTGCAAAGCCCTGCAAGTCCAGAACAATGTGAGAAACTAGAACTGCATGTGTACAATAGACTGTTATTCATGGAGAGGTATACAACTCAGTTTTCTCTGAAACGCTACATTTCTGCAAAACACAATGAGGACATACCCACAATCATAAAGTAAAGAATCGGGTTTCGAAGGACAAAACCAAACCCAAGTAGAACTGTAAACAGGTGTGATGGCTATCTAGTCCCACACCTGTGCAGTATGTGGTGACATTCCTCCCCTGTTCAACCCTTTGGAAGAAGTTTGACCTCGTGACTGTTCAAAACTTCCTGGATCCAGCTTGTTTGCAGCCCGCAGAACAGCAATAATTTCATGCTTGTCAAGTCGACAAGCAAGATCAAGAGGTGTAAGACCCCCATTATCCACCTTCCAGATATTAGCACCATGGGAGATGAGGAATTTTGCAGTGTGGAGGTGACCCTCTGCAACTGCAGAATGCAGGGCTGTCAACCCATTGCTGTCTATTTCATTTATGTCTGCTTCAAAATCTAGAAAATCTTGTAGAAGCTCAAGATTACCATCTCGAGCAGCTGCACATAAAAAACTCCCAATATTCCCTGCTGCTGTCAATCGAGCCCCTCTCTCCCACAACAACTTTGCGAGCTCCATATGTCTTGCAATAAGCGCCTCTATCAAAGGGACATGTCCATCCACATCTGTAAAAGTTTCCCATCATTAGAAGGGTGAAGACCAACACTTTATCATGCTTAGTTATTCAGGTTCTTGGGAGGCAATCCCACTCTTCCATCAATGTCTGCAGTATGCTAAAAAGAAAGATCCTTCACACACATAATCATTGAAGTTTGTCAAAAGTTGGCTGGAAAAGCAAGAATTAGAAAGATTCACACATTTCTTGTGCTTTCCAGATTAGGATCCAAGTGACAAAATATTTGCAGTTAGATCTGTACTACTGATAAAAGGTTGACATACCTGCATGGTTAATGTCTGCCCCATGATCCAAAAGCAATGCAGCACAATCATGATGACCCATTGCAGATACAATAACCTGCTACCCAGAACTCCCCACAAATAACTCTGCACTAGATTTTGCAGACTGATTCCACATGAATTAGGGTTTAGGGTTAAGTGTACATATTATGTACACATATACAACATATGTACATAGACCTGACCATGACAGTTCCGGCTTGCCAACTTCATCATCAACCAGGCAGTAGTACATCGCCAGAGAAAATGATTTTAACTATGCCATCAGAGAAGCAGCAAATTACATAGCTAAGCTTAGCAACAAAACTATAGCTCCAGTTTCCCTACCAGGGGTGTCCGGCCACTGTAGTCAGTTGTGTTAGGGTCAGCTCCTCGATTCAATAGGAGCTCCATACGCTTGTAATTCCCGCTTGCAGCAACCAAGCACAAGCTCATAGTCATGTCAACTCCACCTTGGCCCAGTAATGACTCTATTTCTGAAGAGAGCTCTGAAAAGCATGGATCATCTGACTCTCGTAGATGCTGCAGTTAAATCAAGCAGAGAGGAATTCACTTGGTTACCTTTGCTTTGAGGGGACCCAAAGCTCTCATTCCTAAAGTTCCTCATTGAAAAAAGGTCATACAATATTCCTATGAAATAAGTATCTGGAATGAAAGTTGGGTGTTCGCATGAGGAACAAAGTTTGAGACCTGGAGAAGGTTGTCAACTATTCGTTGCCCATCTTCAGGAAAAGACTGGACAATGCACATAAACACGCTGCGGTCTAGCCTCAACACTTGTGACAATTTACGGGTGCACACTGTAAAAGGCTGGGGAATGTAACACAGCACACCGATTTCCCCTACTATGTCACCTGGATGAACTGTTGTCAAAAACTGTCCCATGGCATTGACAGAACCATATATCAAAAGCCCAAACACGTCATGTGTGAACTCAACGCAGAGAATTGTTCTTCTCTCTCTACTGATGGACAAATTTTGAGAACATGCTTGTGCATGATCTACCACCAGTCCTTGAACAACAAGTGCCAGAGGGATTCAAAATAAAACAGCCCTAGCAATTTCCTTATGCAAATACTAAAAGAAACAACTCACCTGCTCTGTTGCATCCTTCTTCACCAGCACCTCCTGAAAACATAACCACCCAAACCTCGTCACCACAAAGCAACCGAGTCTCACTTTGGATTTCTGTGAAAGCTATGCAGGATTAAACTTTCCTTATGAGCCATCAGTAACACTGCACAGCACAATGTACCCACAACCGGAATTTCTAAACACTGTTTCTGAAATTCATCTCCCCTTTAAAATGTGACTTAATCATACAACATACACACTCTTCTACAGTCCTCCTCAGAGCCCAGGGTTTATGGTACACAAAATTTACTGCTTCAAGCATATTCCACTAGAAAAGTAAACCTACTGCAGAGCCTGAAACAAGGATGTAGAACACAGAGGGAGCTTCATTGAGCAGAATGATGTCCTCCCGAGGTGGGAAAAATTCAGCCTTCATTTCTGTCACCTTTGCCACACCCACATGCAACATTATTATTCCGTAATGTCTTCCCTCAACTCCATAAACTTGAACATGATCCTAAACCTTAAACCTCTGTCACCATCAACCATGGCGCTTCGTAGTACCAACATGTTTTCATCACAGGAGAGATAATTCCACACTGACCAGTTGACAGAGAAAATTGTATGAGGTCCCCTGAAAAAGGTAGACTTGCTGAACAGTGGGAAGGAACAAATGCTGGGAGATGGCTGCACGGAGGGCCTTTGGCAGGGAAGCCAATGTTTCATGTTGCTCCAGACTCTCTGTTCTGAACTTGAGCCGCATGTGGGCCAACATTTGTTCTTGCATTTGTAGGGGCAGCTGGTTCCTTTTTGCAAAGTTTATAACTGCTTGTACTGAATCTCGCTGGCCACCCCAAAAGAAGCACTGGCTTATGTCACTGTGCCCTTGCAACACTGAAGATTGCTCTTGTGAGAAGAAGACTAGGATCACCCAATAGGAAAAGGAAAAAAATACATGTATGTGCTGATGACAGAGAGCCAGACTATGGAAAAAGTACACAACAAGAGAATGCTCAAGTCAACAAAGAAAAAAGAGATAAGTGGAAAGAAAGCACTTACATATTGTCGAGTGCGGTGTGTGACACGGGTGATGAGAATGGTCATGTTGCCAATAATGTAAGCAGTGAGAGCCAGATTAAAAAGCATGAAGAAAATGTCAAAGATCATTTCCCGTTCATTGACAGGATGCAGATCGCCATACCCAACAGTAGTGAGGGTGGTGATGGACCAGTAGATGCTGGTGACATAGAGTACCCAAAGGCTTTCTTGTCTAAAGTCGGGAAGTATTGCCCCCAACCATGTTTGGCCCTCTCTTGATTTTGGGTATCGGACAGCCAGCAAATAATAAAAGCAGGCTGCGCAATGACATACAAATAGCGTCACCTGCAATGAGGAACTACCCAATCAATTTTCCTATAGAGGTATTCATCCATGGCCTTCTTGTATTTTGCCTGCAAGGAATTTTCAGCTATGAAAATTTGCTACATGCTACAAAATTCACTAATTCAACAAGGGCAAACACTTACAAGGAATAACTTGAGACAGCGGATCCAAAAATAATTGAAGCGCACATCCTTCTCAATTCTGCACAGAATGCTCACCTCATGATGTTGTCCCATCTCCAGCTTTTAATACGCAGCTCATCATAGACAATGAGCAGACAATTGTATGGTTGTGTATTATTGGTGCTTTATTATAAACAGATTCTTCAAGAACAAGTAAATCTGATTCATAAGAAATTCTGCAGGGAACAGTCCTGGACATAAGTAGCTACCTGGCGAAAAGAGCACTTGCTCTTCGTAATCGCCATAATCGCAGCATGTTGAGTAAGCCATATGTCAAGCCTCTCCCTTGGTGTCCTGTGAGTATCCATGCTACTCCAGCAAAAGGCACCGTAGATGCTACATCCAGTATTAGCCATGTTCTCATGTATCTAGATGCCCCACCACAGAGGAAAAATTCCCACTCAGATTCAGTCCCCATCCCACAGTTGTTTAATCTGACAATTAAGAGTTTTAGCTTGCTTCTAGGGGGGGTCTGGAGAGAATGACTGCTTACCGGAATGCAATTTTCCTCAGATCATCAACCATCACAAACGTTCTCTTGTCAAGATATGCAACAAAAAACGTGAGAATGATATCGATCGCAAAGAAGGCATCTACTGTGTAGTCAACAGCCAGAAGGGCACCGTGTGGATTCTGTATAAAACCAAACTCAAAAGGGGACACCCAGGCCGAGTAGCCAACCAACACTACCAACCAGATTTCCCACCACCTGCTTGAATCAAACACAGGCACAACATTATGAATCAATCCCAATGTCAGTGAGCAAAAAAACCATGAATCTTGTTGGGACACCTCCAAATTTTCACAATACTGAATTCATATTTGGTTAGAAATGGGTCCTGCAGATCTTAGGGTTTTCATTTTGTTGTCTAGGGCACAACAGCAAAGAGGGTGTTCTTGGCATGATCAGGAGCTTCCAAAGGGGAGCTCCAAGTGTACCCCTAAACTACACTCTTGCCATTTACACTTTTGCCACTGTCGTGCCTTAAACACCAAAATGAAAACTGTTAGATCTACAATTCATTTCTACCCAAATACAAATTCAGGATTGCATCCAAACCCTGAAAAGGGTCATCAACATTGTGTTTTCAGATTCCTTGTCTACAAATGAAAACCCAAAGATCTGCAGGACCCAATTCCAATCAAACACAAATCCAGTGTTGCATCCAAGCCCTAAAAAAGTCAACAACATTGTGCTTTCAGATTCCTTGTCTACAAAGTCGCTTTCAAGAAGAAACGAGGCTTTCACATGCAGTAGTACATCTACAATGAGTGACCCAATAGACCTGGTTTGAAGTCTTTCAGATGCACCAAGTCCTGGATACCTGGGAAGGTCACATTGGGGGCCGGGAAGTCCTGGATCCCTAAATCCTGCTAGTACTTTAAGAGCAAAAGAGAGACTACTACTGGATGCATATTACCTGTAGTAGGGATTGTAAGGAGAGATCACATATTTATTGTTGATGAGTTTGGCGCTGCTTATGCTGACACCCAATGCCGGTAAAATTCCGCTCTCGAAGCTGTCGTCGTCATGACTACTTGACGATCGAGACAACGTTTCCTCACCATTTTCCTGAATTTTCTGCTTTCTGCAGCATAGCCAGCAGCTCTTCATTAAGCTCCCATTCCCCACCATGAATGAAATCCCTCTGTGTGTGCGTGTGTGCGTGTGTGCGTGTGTGTGGGCGCGCGCGCGCGTGTGTATGCGTGTGTGTTTTTTTCGGGTGTTGGGTTTGGCTTGTTTCCCCCGCTCTCAAAGAAGAACTATGAACATCTCCTCGTCCAACATCTGCGAAAAAAATCTCCTGCAATCTCGTGATACACGAGAATTTGCAGTCTCATACTGAAAACAACATCACCACGGCAAGAACTTGAAGCAAGAAACGCTAGGGGACACGAAGATTCGCTAAGCACCAAAAAACACACACACAAACACACACACATTTCCAATGAACTCCACAACTACTACAACGGCGGGCCCACAGGACACAGAAAGTTCTAAAGAAAAATTCTCAAGAGAACAGACGACGACGACGACGACGACAACAACAAAAGCATGTCAATACTATATCAAAACTTCACCAAAAACAAAATTGTAAAGATACAAAATGATGCAAACAGAAAGAGGAAAACCAAAAAAAAAAAAGACCCAGGACGAAAAAGGAGAACAGAAAAGACAGTAATTTTAGTGAAGAGCATGCAAAAGTCGACGACAAAACCAAAAGCGCATGCATGCGCGCACACAAAACCACCAAATTGCAGCAACAACACAAGCAACGGCGGCGACGACGACGACGACGAAGACGACGACGCAAAACAGACAGAGAATTATTATGGATGAAAGAAAGACCCCCGGTTGAGAGATTAAGGTTGCATTGTTCGGAGTTCGTGGATGATTTCAAGTGAAATTCTTTGGAGTCGGTGGATGATTTTTAAGGTAGATTTTTTGGAGCTCTTGGATGATTTTTTAAGTCAGAAATTCTTTGGTCGGCGGCGGATGGTTTTAAAGGTAGATTTTTAGGAGCTCTTGGATGATTTTTTAAGTTCGTGGATGATTTTGAAGGTTAAATTCTTTGGAGTCGGTGGATGATATTATTATTTTTTTAAAGTTAGATGTTTTGGAGCTCGTGGATGATTTTGAAGTTAAGATTTCTGTGGAGTTCGTGGATGATTTTGAAAATTAAAGTTTTCTTTGGAGTCGATGGATGATTTTTACGTTAAAATATTTTGGAGCTCGTGGATGGTAAAATTTCTGGGGAGTTTATGGATGATTTTCAAGGTTAAAGTCTTCTGGAGTTGATGGATGATTTTTAAGTTAGATTTTTAGGAGCTCGTGGATGATTTTTAAAGTTAAAATTTTATTTGGAGTTTGTGGATGATTTGGGAGGTTAAATTCTTTGGAGTTGGTGGATGATTTTTTAAGTTAGATCTTTTGGAGCTCGTGGATGATTTTTAAAGTTAAAATTTTGTTTGGAGTTCATAGATGATTTTGGAGGTTAAATTCTTTGGAGTGGGTGGATGATTTTTGAATTACAATTTTTTGGAGCTTCCAGATGATTTTTTTTTAAGTTAAAATTTCTATGGAGTTCATGGATGATTTTGAAGGTTAAATTCTTTGGGGTTTCATGGATGATTTCATCGATGGGGAAAATAACAGACCACAAAAAAAAGACTGGGGAGAGCTCTTGGATGATAAACATGATGAGAATCTTAGGATGAGAATCTGTTATTATGTGGTCAAGTAATTAGTAAATAGTAATTGGTAAAAAAATTCTTTCCTGTTGCTAATTTGGAGGTGGTAGTAAGTAAATAGTAAGTATTTACGTGAGTTTTTATCATGGCCAAAAGAAGTTGATGACAGTTGAGATTCTGTCCAGATTCCAGGATCTGTGTTCACCTGGCAGAATCGGCCGGCACATTCCACAGTACATAATGGGCAGAGGCTTCACCATTCTGTAGTACATGAAAAAAAGTGGAGGCCTACCTAATGCAGGCTACCGGTGTGACGGAACTAGTAGGCCATAATTTGGCACTTGCTACAGATTCTGCAGTAGTTAGTTGCCTATTCAGCCATTGTTCCCTGGACTTCTTATGGTGTTCCTTGGCTTTTTAATGTCACAGAATGGGCTGCTAATGGCGGATTTTGTCATGTGCAATCCTCACTATGTTTGCCCAGCAAGGGCTTGGCAGAATTTGCTGATCGTGGCCCATTCCGTCTCACACATACAAAACAATTCCAAAAGTGAAGTGTTAGGAAATGTTGATTCCAACACACACCAGAGGTTGTACAATACATGATAATGGGAACACATTTTTTTTTCTCATCCTAACACAGGAATGAATGAAAAAAAAACATATTTTTCATCCCTTTCAGGTCAAGTACAAAGTTATACACTTGGCCTTTTTTTTTTTTTTAATATTATTACAAAATGTGGGTGCAATTCACTAGTCCCCATTCAATAGATCAATGAATTCACTCTATCCACGCTAGGTCTTATTCAGTGGAACCAATGAATGAATTCATCCAAAATTCATTGAAAGCACTTGGTGTACAAAAATGCATTTTGTCAAAGTGAATTTTTTTTCTCCCCCCCCATTTTCCCAAGCAATTTCACAAACCAAAGAAATGCAAATTAACTCATTTTGATTTATTTTTTTTAATTTATATACTAGTGTGGCATGTGCCATTGGCCCAAATGCAAACTCATTACTCGACAAATTTCTCTTTCCAAAATCAGTTTTTGTAATGTAGTTGAATTTCCAATGATAGAAATGAATCAAAATTCAATATTTGTTACACTTTAGGTCTAAAAATTATGAAAACACCTCCGTAAAATCCTATTCATTGAACACCTTCCCAAAACTTCCAAACGCATGTCACAATTTGCCTTTAAAAATTAGTTTTGATTGAATTTTCAATGATAAAATTGTTCAATATCTAATAACTCTTGCAACATAGGTATAATACAATATGAAACCACCTTGTTTTCGTTTTTTCTAGTGAAATTTTGCCAAATGTTTGCCTATAAAATATGATTTCAACCTTTGATTTTCATGGAAAAAATGGCCCAAATTTGCCAAAGTTCAAAAAAATAATCCAAATTGTTTAATTTTTATGATAAGTCCCAGTAAGCAAAGAATATAAAAGATTTTGATTTTTCCTACTTTCAAATCTAGTATGTAGCTAAATCTAGCTAAATCATCTTATCGATGATCACCTCTTTAGTTACATCACAAAATTGAAAAAAAAGAACCTACCCATATTCATTGAAAGCTTTCCAATGGTACTAAGAGTGCAATGAGGGGTGCCATGGTTTGGGACATCTTAACATGACAAACAAACAATATAAATTTCTTAATTGATTGATTTAATTGTCTTTTAAGCAAAGTAGTTTGTAAATGACCAACATGGGGCTCATAAAAAGCACAAATTAAACACCAAAAATGAAAAGTCCAATAGACTTTTGGAAACATTGTCAATATGAATAAAAAAAACAAGTGATTTTTTTAAATTCCTAAATTAAAGTATAAATTTAAAAATAGTGTGGTGATTACAACAGCTACATATTAAATCTATTTTTTTCAAAGTTCCAACATTCATTGACATGTTTGTTGTGAAAAAGGTCACAAGGAATTTATTTGTCTATGATAAAAAATAGATTGACATCAACTAATGTGAACCACCATGTATTTAGATTAAAGCATGTTAGTTAAATGCATGGCTTAATATGGTTTGAGTCATTGAGTTTTGACTATTAACAAATGCATGGATGGCAAACAAAGGATTCATCATTTTAGTGACATGACTCATATTAATTAGTTGTGGGGACCCTTGGAGCTCGTTTTTTTAAATTTTTGTGATATGCATCATTGATTGGCCAATGACAAAAAAAAATAATCAAGCTTTTGACAAATCCCAAAAGATATATATTGCAATCTCCTTCTTTAAAGCTAGTTATACATGTTACACAAGTAGATCTTGGGGCAAAGAATATGATATAAAGTGAGGTGATTTTAGGAACATGTTGGGGAACACATTGGAAATTTGGGAACATGTTGGGGGCAACACATTAAGTACCTATTCGGAATTCAAAAAGAACTTGATGGGAACGCATTGGGAACAAAAAATCCATAACCTCATCTTCACCTTCCCCAAAAGGAAAGAATTCACAATTTGTCAAATCATGTTTTTACATTCTAACTAAAGCTTTGAAATAAAAGTAACTTGAAGTCCTTCAAGTGGTCTTTGAATTTTTTCATATTTGCTTTCAATTCCATAATCATGGCAAGTGGCTCCCTCTTGGTTGGAGATTAGGGAGATACCAATGGAAGCAAAAGGGAATCCCATCAAGATCAAACTTTGCAAAAACACAACAACAAGAAGTTGTAAACTAAAAAAAAAATCAACAACCATACCAATCAATAATTTTTTAAATCATTAAAAAAACATAAAATTTTATATTATTAAAAAAGCCAACAACAAAAATATATACCTAAAGGATGCACCAATCCAGAAAAGCTCATCAAAACCTGTGCAACAAAACTAAGGGTCAAAGGTCCAAGCAAAGCTATTTTTGCCTTTGTTAAAGGCTTTGCCTTAGAGCTCACATTTAATTCCTCTAGGTGTTGGTTCTTTCATTTCCTTGACATGATGAAAGCCAAGAGAAAGGATTTGTTGTACCATGTTGTCGAAAAAATCCAATTAAAATAAAAAATGTCATAGCCCTAAACAAATTTTAAACATATCATTATTCCTTGATTCCTAAGCACACACATGAGTATTTCCATGTGTGTAAACCCCAAGTCTATAAAAAATGTTGGTAGAAAACAATGAAACAAACTTAACTTCAAAAACTAAAGGTTTCCATCCTCTTCTTTTGTTATTTCTTAATATTAAGCTCCATCTCAAAATAATATTGTTGTTTCTTGCACAAGTTTTTACAAACATTTATTTGACAATTGAAGTAAGAAAATCAATGAATCAATCATGAGGACAAGACTCTCCAAAACAAACAAATTTGAAGCAAGTAATTGCTTGAAATGTTTTTTCTTATAGAACTTAGAACTTCAACATGTCATATGCACAAATGAGATGTGAGAGAAAACATGAAGGAACGCAAGAAAAAATCTTGATCTCTTTTTCCCCCACACATTGTGAATATTGTTCAATTACACTACATTTCAACTACATTTAACCATATTAAGTTTGTAAGTGACTTGTTACACTAATTAATAGTCAATATTATTCATAGTTGCTACATTCACTATGTTCACTTATGAGTATAATTTGGACCCTATTTTATTTTTTAATAATTTCAAATTATTGATGTGGAAATTGAAGTAGTGGGTTAATGATTTTTTTTACATTTTTTCAACTATCAACATGGTACATGAATATCAACTTTTAACATGTTAAAATGATTACTCATAAGTTACATTTTATACTTACCATAATTTATTAAAACACATGTAATAATTTAAAACCTCACATTTATATTACAACGAATTAATGATTTTTTTCACATTTCTTCAATTATCAACATGTGTGCATGAATTAAACCATTCACTTTTAATATGTTAAAACTATTCTTTAGAAGTTGCATCTTGCACTTATTAAAATATATTGAAACATGTGCAACTTAATGTTTTGCAATTATTCTTGAATGGTTTATTGAGTTTTCTCACTTTTTTTGAACTATCAACATTTTTACATGAGTTGAATCATCCATTTTGAATCTATTAAAATCATTATTCAAATGTTGCATATTTTATTTATCAATAATATAACAAATTATCAATATTTTTATTATTTATATTTTAAACATGATTTATCAAAAATTTAAACATTTTTTTGTTACAAGTTTATGTTTATATATTTAGAGGTAAATTTTAAATTTTTATTTAAAAATAAAATAAATGAATGTTATTTTTTTAAAACTTCAAATTTATGTTGTTCTTCAAGATCATCCACAAGAAAATTTAATCATGTTTTGGCTATAGACCATGTATATGAAAATATAAATTTGTTAAAATATTTCTATATTTTGGCTACAAGTCATAGAACCCATTGTAAAATTATATCATTAAAAAAAAAATTGGTTTTTAAATTCAAAATCATTTATTGATGTTGATGGCCTTTTTTATGTTTACAAAATTGTGGAAATTCATCACCAAAAAAAACATGTTGGTTGGGGAAAGGGGTTTAATTTAGCTATTTAATGCCTTCACCAAATTATGTTACTTTTACTTCTCCAAAGGAAATGAATGTATATATATATTTGGCCATTTTTGCCAATTTAAAAAGGCAACAACATCAACACAAGACTTTTTTGGACAAAAAAAAAATCAAAATTTGTTAAATTTAAAATGTACATCGTTAATTTTTTATAATAAATTATAGTAGGTAGTCATAATATTGAAAGATTTAAACAAGTTTCTGACTCTGTAACTTGTTTATAACCAAATAAGGCTAAACCTTCTTATGGATGATTGTCATTTTACTACATTGCAAAAATAAATTAAAAACTTTGTACCTAATCATATTGGGGAAAATAAAAACTTGCAATTCTTCAAAAAAATTGACATATTTTATGTAATGGAAATAACATTGTTAAAGATTTAATGATAGCATTCTTTAATTCACAAAGATTGTAGGTCAATTTATACAATAAAAATTTTGTAAATTTATTTATGACATGATATTTTGAGTTTTTTTAAGAATTTACTAACTAATATCTTAACAATATAATAAAAATTTTGAACATATGAGTAAATAAACTTCAAAATCATGTTTTCATTTGTAGCATTTGAATAAATTTTGGAAAAAAAAATGTATATTAAAATTTGAATTTTGTAAACAATCCCATGCTAAACATAATAAACTTAATTTTCTTTTTCATTATTGATATTTTTTTGAAGTGGTTTGGTGGTTAAGATCATGGTGAACTTTCACGAGGTCTTGGGTTCAAACTTTGATGAATGCAATGTATCTTGTATAAATGCAATATATGAACATGTACATCATGGTTAATGATGTCAATTTGTTTTTGAAAAAATATAAAAAATAATTAATTTCTTTTACAACATGTAATTTTGTTGCAGTGTGTTGTGAAGAAAATAAGATCTACATGACTACATGATCTGGAAAAAAAACATGAAAAAAAAGAAAAAGAAAATTGAAAAAAATTATATGATGACATGGCATTTTATTCTATGTCATATTAACTTAGGACCTCATATATCCATATCATAATTCTAAAATTGAAAATTATGTAATACAACATGTGACATCCAAAATAACTTAAAATTATTTCACTAGAAATGTTTTAATCAACTAATTATTTTTTACCAAAATTATACAAGTTGCATATTAGTCAATTTTGTTCCATTTCATTAAAAAACTAATGAATTGGTTTTGAAAAAGAACAAGATTTCTTCTTGTGAAAAGAGAGATGATCAAGGTTAACCAACATTTACGTTAATATCTTCACATTCTTGAATGAGGCCTTTTGATGACCATATTTAACGCATGCAATGTTAAATTTGTCCTTAGATTCCTTATATTATCCTAGGATGTGATATTTATCATCTTTACAAGCAATGTAAAACAAAGTGCACAAGTAATGTGTAAAAATCATGTTTATTAATAATTATTACATGTTGAATTGCTAGTACATTCAAAATAATTATAAGGAATGGGCCAAGGCCTTCCAAAATGTGTTAAATTATTAGGGTAATAAGTTTTTTTTAAAGGGTAAAACATAATTTAAATTGGATGCAATCCGTGTTCAAGGTCAATTTGGTGCAATTTTATAATAATCTTTTTTTGTTCAACCCCTCGTCATAAAGCCAATGAACTCTAAACCCATTAACTCAATTTCATGAAAAACATTATTTTAAGACAAAACCTCTTATTATTGCTCATTTATCACATTGAAACCGCCCAAAGCATGTTATCCCAACCATGCTCTTGGTACTCTTTGAATGCCCTCGATGAGTAGGGGTGCCCTAAGATGGTTTCTTAACATTTAGACCTACAATCCCAAGGTGATTGAATATTGAATATCTTTGTCAAAGAAAATTCAATAAAATCAAAACTAATGTTCTTTTGAAAAACTAAGGTGTGCACACGCTTGTGGTATTGTTGGAAAACCCTCTATATATGAATAGAATTTAATGGAGGCGATTTCACAATTTTTTTCATTTAAGTTGTGGGAGATAGATATCGAATCTTTGAGTAAATTTTTGTTGATGGAAACCAATTTTAAATTTAAATTAGTTTTTTTTACCGACAATAAATTGGGCTCTATTGTCAGGGTCCTATTCACACTTGGATTAGTTACACAGACTTATTCACACTCGGGCTAGTCGCACAAGCCACAGTGACTTCACAAAGTTTACACAAACACTTGAAGCTTCTCAGTCCATTGGCTGCTGCCAGTGCCAAAACTGACCTAGTTCCTGAATAAAAGAGAAGCTCAGAAATCCAAAACCACTAAGACCCAACAAATGGATCACCAAATTAGATGTTCCTTGTGAAGAATGGCATTGTTGTTTCTCATAATTGAACACTTCAGTTATATGAACTCCATGTTATGAGAAAACTCCCATATGCAGTTTGGTGTACAAAATAGTTATGAGCAATAATAATATTGTGCTTTGTTTACAACAAATCCACACTTCAAGTTTTTGTTCAATGTGAAGAAAAAGACTGAATGAAAAGTTGGCACATGTTATATACCATTTGCAACAAAATCCTCTGAATTTTAAGCAGATCCATTGTGGTACATCTGTGCTTCAGCTCCGAGGAATAGCTTTGCAGATGATTTGATGTGGTATTGACACAGGTATCTGCTTGCATGCAGGCGATGTGTGCTTGGGATCCAAAGAAGAGGACAATGTGTCCCAAGCACTGTAGCACCCATTCTTTGAAGTCTGCATATTTGTTGATGTGTCTTCTATTCTTCTTGTTTCGTTCAAGCCCCAGTCTGCTGCAGGAGTTGGTGGAGCAGCAGAAGCTTTACTAGCAAGTGGAAAAGACAGTTCAATGTAGACACAGAGAAATACTGTGCTAGCAACATCTGTAAGGTCAGTTGAGAAGAGTCAGATGGAATGCTTAGCAGCCATCATGTTGCTGTTGTACGTATATGCTCTTTCACCATCATCATCTCACTTGGGTGGAACCTTGGTTTCCAAGAGCAACCAATTCTGAAGTCTCAACTTCCCATGCTAATCTTATGCAGCTGGAGGTAATGAAAGGAATGTTAAAAGACTTGAAATTGGCTCTTGAGGGGCAAGGAAAAGGTGAGGAACATCATGTTACACACAAGAATTTGCCATGTGCACAAGGTCAAGTATAACAGAGCTGAACATCTGGAGATTCAAAATAGACTCTTATATCAGGTCCAAAATGCATAGAGGCTGTGAACTCTTACTATATATAAAGATGCTTTGTGTTCTCACTACATATAAAGAAGCATATTGGTATGTAAGTTGCTAGATGGTCATGCAAGCTACCCTAACTTGGCATGTGAAAGTATTGGAAGAAGCAATTGAGGTTCATCAGTTGGAGGTAAAGGGTGTATGACTTGACATTAGGTTTGATAAATATTGCATCCTATCTCTTTATAGTTTGCTGATGGCCTGGTCAATTGTTGAGATCACTGGAGTAACTTGTAGGCACATGAACTCTATCAGCCAGTGGGCTGCCAAATGCAGAGGTTGAGGTCTTTAAGATGTAGGCTTCATATCTTTCAGACGAACTTATTTCCCCAAAATGAATAATGGCATGTAATTCATCTCATCTGCAGGAGAGCAATCAACAGGGATTGGTATGGAAGACCTCACTCTGAAGATACAGACAATCACCTGGATCGCCAGATGCATATTGAAGAGGACAGTAGACTGGATCATCAAAAGTTTTATGGACAAACAATTAATGTTGGACACTAAACACATTTTGAAGAAGATAATAGATTGGATTTTCAACCACACATTGAACAAGAGAGGAACATAGATTGCAGGACACAACCTGAACAAAAACATCAAGTATGTTGCTGTTTAAAGAAAGCACAATATTGCTCATATATAACTATTTTGTAGACCGGACTGCATATGAGATTCTCATAACATCCAGTTCATATATATATCCAGAAAGAAACATGTGCTTCAGTCAAAAACCAAGTTCTCCAATTCTTTTCATCTACATTCTACACAACCAAATTGTGAAATCCACTTCTTGAGAATGGTGCCATTGTGGGGGAATGGGATTCACAGAATACAGGAGTGTTGGGTCCCAATTATAATGTTTTTCTATTTGCTGATTGCAGGTAGTTCCTTTTGCAGTTGGAATTAGGCAGGTCAGTTGTGCATAACACCGCCAACTATCAGGTGGTGAAGGCAAAATTGTACATCCACTTGGCAAACAAAACCACCATCTTCATGTGAATCAGTGCATGCTGAGAGGTTCACATCAGACATGTGGATGTAGGTGCCAATGCTTGAGGAGTTGGAGCAGGCATTGGGGTCACCATTAGACAGTCAACCACAAGTGCCATCCCCCAAGCCTCTTGTGCTTGTCATCAGTGGACCCAGTGGTGTTGGCAAAGATGCTGTCATCAAGGTTTTTCATCTCATCTTTGCTTTGCTATCTGTTTGTTGTGGAATATCCTTTTACCCATTTTGGGATCCATCTATGGAGTGACTCACAGAGTTGGAACCTGGTTACTGTCGCTCATTGAATTGCCTGTTGAGATTTGAATATTGTGTGTAATTTCTGGCACAATTTTCTTAAGTTCATGTCTTCTGGTTTTATGGTTAGCACAAAATTCATGGCAGCAAGTTAAGAGGTCTCAAAAAATTCAGGGCAGCTGTTCATGGTACCCTAAACTGCTGAAAAGGTGTTTCATGATTTTTTCGGGGAATCTTCTCATCCCTGGTGATGTCTGGTAGTAGAGATTGCACGAAGTGCAGAAAGAGGTTCATCTTGTGGTCACAGTCACATCCTGACCTATCCAGCCACATGAAGTGGAAGGGGTGGACTACTACTTTGTAAGCAAGGCTGAGTTCATGGACTTGATTGCATGCAATGAGCTCCTAGAACATGCTGTGGTGTATGGTGACTATAAGGGCATTCCAAAGAAGGAGGTATATTCCCCATCATCAATGTACGCAACAAATTTCACATAAAGCGGTATCTTGAGCTGCAAGAACCATGTTCCATGTGTTGCTTAGAGCATTCAATTCCTGTATCCTCTTTGTAACAGAATCGCAATGCATTTTTTAAGTTACAACATTGTCCTCCACTTTCTGCCCTGGAGTTGTTGAAGTCAGTGGGGATGTTATGGTGACTAGTCACTACCATACATGTTGCTGTCAATGTTGAAACCACTCAACACTCAACAGTTTTTTCCCTTTTTTCCTGTGTTCTTTAAGGTGCTTATGAAGATTATAATATTTTCTTATCACAAATACGATGTTGCATTTGTTTACATTTTGTGGTTCTCTGTTGTTTTTTGCCCCCTTTGACTTCCTCACTTTCAGATGTCCTGGTTGGAATGTGCATAGACTTTTGTTTTCTAAATTGAATGAACTATTATCTGAAGCCTGCCTACTACATCTTGATGTTTTCACAATACAGTAGCTATGTCATCTGAGTTCTGCATGAAACACTTTGATGCAGCTTCTTTACAGCTTTTGTGCAAAGGGAGACTAGATGGGCTATTATTCTTAGATATACCAAGAGATCTGCAATTTATTTATTTTCTTCTAAACAGGTTCTGGATTGCATGCTCAATGGACAAGATGTGCTTCTGTGACTAGATGTACAAGGGGCAGCAACAGTGCGCAAATTGCTCGGTCAGGATACAGTGTTCATTTTCATGGTAGCAGAAAGTGAAATGGCCTTGGTGAAGCGGCTTGTGGAGAGGAAGACAGAGAGTTTTGACAAACTTCTAATCAGAATAGCCACTGCTCACAAGGAAGTGGAACTCATGAGTGAGTTTGACTATGTAGTGTTCAATGCTGATGGCTAGCTGGAGCAGAAAAGACTGTGTCCAAAATTTGTTCAATCATTGATGCAGAGAAGGCCCGGGTGCATCAACATTGTGCCCAACTATAAGAGGCATAATCTACTGGCGGTATTCTGGCAGGATCCAGAGAATTTGAACAATACTGCTGGCCAGTATGGCATTGAACATTGTTCAATATCAATTAGCGCACTGGACCAAGGAAACAAGGCACCCTAAAGGATGGGGTTGCCAAATTTTGTTGGAGGGTGGCCACTGCTCACATCCATTTTTGGTTGGTTCCACATTACACGCTTCCCTTGAATAAGGATGCATGCTGTGCGTCTCTGGAAACAACAAGATGCAAGCAACCATGCAAGAGTGCCTTTTACAGGTAGAAGCAGAAGCTACCAGATGTCTCAGAGCTCATTTTTTGTTTATTCTATCAGTGAAGAATGGGTTTTTTCATCACACTGTGCACCAGTGTCATATGCTTTTTTCTATAATCATGTTGTCATTAGGAGTTGCTTTCAAAGGCTGTTTCTTCTTGGTTGAATACAAGTCTCCGATATCAGCTCTCAAGCTTGTGTGGGCATAGCTGCATGTTAGCTAAACATGCAATGTTTTCTTCCATGCAAGGTTGCTAAGGTCAGCCGAAAAGGCGCACTGTGATGACAAACCCTGTATGTACTACCTACCTCTTGCCACCAGACATGAGTGTTTCTTGCATGTACATGATGGGTTGGATTTCATGGAGCTTGAAGAAAACCAATGTTTCACTGCAACAGCTTGTTTAGACTCACACCATCACCAACATTCTGAGAAATAATGTAATCAATGGCTAGGTAGCTCTGGAAACCTGTTTGCTTGTTTCCATATTTGCACACAATGGGATGGAATCCAATGCCCATTTCCATGTGTAACATGACCACCTCAAGACAACTCAAAACAATCTAATTCCAGTGACGAGTAATTGAAACTGGTATATGGAGGATTTTTTGGAATCCTTTGCATGATCAGCCATGGACCATTCCAAAGACAATTTCAGAAATAACTACCTCAATTGTAAAGCCTAACTATTTCATTTCTTTACTAATAATTACTTCCTTTTCTTCTTAACTTTCTTAATAACACTCCCCCGCCTTTCCTAATAACTACTTCCATTTTGTAATTACTTCACTCTTTTCACCTATCCACCGACACGGATATGAAAATAAATAAAAAATTAACATGTGTGTTTCATGTCCATGAAATGTATATTAATTTAAATTAAATTTGACATTGAGAAAAATAATGAAGAAAAGGTATATTATACTCAGCCCTTAATAGTGGGAGGGAAATTGTGCCTACTCTTATAGGTTCATGATGACCTTCACCTTGTGCCTTATGATGGGTAAAGCCCAAAGGAAGAAGACATTCTGCAGATGAGGGGTGAGACTTAGCCATGGCCTCTCATTCATTCTGGGCACCTTATTTTGGGAATGCGCCCACCATGGGGTTTTACCCTTCACATAACAACTGGCTAAACATGACTGATGAGTTGGAGGAAAATTTGTCACCTTAATTTGGCTTTAGCTGCATATGTAGAACTAGGCTTGAAATAAATGGAGGGTTTGGGGACATTTTTGAAGTTTCAAGTGAAGACTCAATTTCAAAATAATTTCAAAATGGCAGGAATACTACACTCAAGAGGCATTTGAACCCCAATCCTTATGGACTTTGCATCTACTTTGCAATATAAGTCTCAACTCACAACCTACCCAAAATATCACACAATAATGTTTACAATGAAGCCCTAGGGCGAGGGTATTCGCAAAAGAAGGGGCCTTGGATCTGGCCCCACAATTTAGGGAATGTCCACACTTTTTGGGCTTTACCCATTGTAAAGCACCAGGCAAAAGTTATTATGACCATAAACAAGTACATCATAAGGCATAGGAGGGGGAGATTTCTTCCAGCACTCATAGAACATACCTGATATCTTTCAATATCCATCCTAGAATGGAGAAAGGAAATTACAAATGTTGTGTAGGAGCAAGGTCGAGCCTTGATACATAGACGAAGGATATCAAATCAATAATGGGTCCTTATTGCAAACAGTACAAAAGTATTAAAGTTATCCGTAAACTCACTCTCTCTTTCACCCCCTATCCCCTCTTTCCGTGGTATCTGCAAAGTAAGGGAATTCTATCAAATCTCAGTATGAAATGCTGAAACTCAGCATTTAATGTACAGGTAGGAGCAGTGAAAATCTATGTAGCAGCAGTAGAGGCGTTCAGGAAAAATGAAAGAGGGGATGAAACTTAGTTTACCACCAAAATTGGTGGAAAAACTAGTTTGGGTCCCAGTTATTTTGTTTTGTAAAATATCAGTCACAGTTACATTTTGATGGCCTATTATGCCAAAACTGGCCGTTCTCGCCCCCCTAATCGCCTGACTTTACGGATAACTTTATTATCTGCTTCTTTTTTTTCTTTTTTACCCATGACCCTATCCATCTTTTTGAAAAAAATATGAATGATGCCCAAACAAAAAATTTGGGTCCTGTTATGCACACTTTGGGCATGTAATAATAGACACTAAGAAGCACAATATATGCCTTTTAGTGTCTATTAGATGCCAAAGTGTGTTTAGTAAGGCCCACTTTGCACTAGGAGTCAGGGTTGAAAAAACTTGGGGCCAACTTTGAGCATTTGGGGATTGTTGTTTGGCCCCAAGTTACCAATAAATGCTAGAACATTGGCCCCAAGGGTTGCAAATTGGCTTCCCAAATTCAATTGTATCCGTTTTTTAGCCTTAGGGCCAATACAAAGCCATAAAGTTCAGCATTTATTAGTAGCTTGGGGCAGATTGAAAATATTTTTTCTATTTCAGCCTTGACTCCTAGTGTAAAGCCCTTAAGGCCGATTTCAACTTTTGCACCAATAGGAATGCTTGAGTTGGGTTGAACATAAACCCTGACTTTTAGTGTAAAGCGGCCCTAAGACACAATTTGTGCATGGGTAACACCAAGTTGTGTCTGGTCATCACTAGACACATCTTGGTTGGCCAATTGGGTAGTCACAGGTAAAAAGAAGTAGACATTACTCTTGTATTGTCTTCAATAAGGACCCATTACTAATTTCACATCCTCATAGATAGACTAGTACTGACCAGACTGGTATGTCATAGGCAATACCAACCTCATACCAATACCTGCCTAGTAAAAACATGAGGTAATGCCAACCTCATTCCAATACCTGCATAGTAGGGACTTGAGGTAATGCCAACCTCATACCAATACCTCCATAGTAGGGACTTGAGGTAATGCCAACCTCATACCAAGGCTCTACTAATCTCAATACCAAATATATTTCTGAAACTTCTATGATGTTAGTGAATTGATAACGAATATTTGCAATTTGTGCATTGATATTCACATACATCATTAGCAAGTGACAATGTATTTAGATTTAGTTGCTAACCCAACATGCATTTGTCTTCTACTAATCTAGGTAACAACTCCTCAATTCATGAGAATAGCACATCCAATTCTTGATCTTCTATTAGATGCCAAAATTTTCAACATAGTTTGCATCCCAAAAATCAATGAAAATGTTTGCAGGTGTGCCTTGTGAATAGCTAATGTTGTAGCTTGATGTTCCCTTCAAGACTTATTTGATGATTCGCTTGATAGCAGTACAATGGATGCACTTGGGTTTCTATGAAAACTTGACCGTTGTACTCAAAGCATATACAATGTTTGGCCTTAAACCATCATTGCAAACATGAGACTCCTATTTGCATGTTGGTATGTGAAGTCTTCCTCAATTTCATCATTATCTCCCACTGCATTCAACTTCACATTTGCATCAAATGGGGTGCTCACTTGATGAGCATCAGCAAAACCATTTCTGATAATAATATGCAAAATGTATCTAGTTTGGTCTATTGTGATGGTCCTTGCCGATCTATCTCAATGAATGTGTAAACGAACATAATATTCATTTGAAACGATAGTGACCTCAAACTCTCTTTCAAGGTATTCAATCATCTGCTTCAACTTGCCATGATCTTTGAACAATGTAGACCATCATCAACCCAAATAGAAGTTATCAATCTTGGCAGTGCTTTTTGAAAGAAAATGCATGGGTCAGTTACACTTGATTGTAGATCATATTTGCACAAGAAAATATTGACTTGCATATTTTAAACTCTTGAAGTTTGCTTTGGTCTTTACAAACTCTTTAGTAATCTACATACTTTTCCTTCTTCATCTAGCTCAACAAACCTTTTAGGTTGCTCCGTGAAATGTTTTCCCTTCAACTCTCCATGCAAGAAAGTAGTCTCGATGTCAAACTACATGATCTTCAATTGCAACTCTTGACAAGATAGTCCATATGTTCTCAAGCTTTGCAATAGGGGAATATGTTTTCACATAATTAATTCCACAGACTTGTGAACAACCCTTTGCTACCAACCTAGCCTTGTATCTTTCCATAGTTCTATCTACCTTGGGTTTAACTTTGAATACCCACTTGCATTTCATTGTTTCTCTCCCTAGAGGAACAGTCACAAGCTTTCAAGTCTAGTTTGCATGTTGTGATTTGATTTCCTCCTACATATCCTCTTCCTATTCCTATCTATCAATTGACGACATGGCAACTTCATATGTATTAGGCTCATTTAGTAGCCCCATCAACTTTCTCAAACCAACAAAGGTTGGATGATCACTCTCCCACTCACCAAATGGAATCAATGGTCATCTTGTTTGCCCCACAAGAACTCCTTCTTGAGGAAGGTTCATGCTGTTGGAAAGATCAATCTCTGGATCACTTGTTTGATAATCATTGTGTGTTGCAATGTGTTTTGCTTTTGAACAAAGACATCATCCTCAATCGCATTTTTTAACACTCATTGTGTTCAAATTTATTGGAATATCCAAGTGTGATTCCCACCTCATTCTCACTCTAAATTAGATTTAGGATTTCAGGATTCCCACCTCATTCTCAAGTTTATGTTTGTTAGCACTAGTTTCTTCATCAGGAAGGACTTCAGTAGTACTCTTAGCAACTAGTACTTCATTGAACAAGACATCTCTCTATTAACAATTATTTTTGTTTCCAATACTCCAAAGATGGTAAGCCTTTTAACTTACTACTATAATCTAGAAATATACATCGAATGCTCATTGAATCCAACTTTTTCTTTATCTCTTATGGTATATGTTCATAAGCAATGCTGCACCAAATACTCTTACATGTGACTCAGGTCAAGCTTCACACCACACCAAGCTTCCAAGGGTGATTTGCCTTCTAAGACTCTGAGTTCCTGTAGAGAGTAGTAGTATGGGCAGCTTCACCCCAAAATCTAGTGCTCAATTTTTCGGATAAGAGCATGCATCTGATGTTTTCCAAAATTGTTCTCTTAGTCTTTCTATAACACCATTTTTTGCTCAGGTGTATATGCAATTGCAAGTTCTTGACAGATGCCTTTCTCTGAAATATGCACCTCTCTGAACATGGTTTCCAGGAATAAATTTGGTTATTAATCACTCATTAACGTACTTGATAAGGAATGGGTTGGTATCAAATCCAATAGATCAAAGACTAGTTAGAGAATGGCAAGTAATCCAATTATTAAACACATGAGAGTAGCTAAACGAAAGTGGAAAATGGTTGTAAATGTAATCGACAATTTTCAGGCAGCTTGTATAACAAAAACAGATTCCAATCACACCAACAATGCACAATGATTTCGATGCCAAATGAACTTGAGTCTTTAGAAAGCCTAATGAAGCTCACAATGCAAAGTACCATAGTCCAAATGATCCGGTATGTCAATAGAGAGGCTTTGTCTAGAAAAAAATACTTAAGGCAAAACCAGAGGCTACCATCTCAATTAGAACATGTTCCTGACATTGTATAGAATGTCCAGGTAATAATATTTCATGTGGTAAAGAGTAAATACAACAGCAAATTATGAAATGGCTAAAGACATAAAGAAGCAAAAAACAAACACACTTGGGACCTTTGACATTGTGGTTCCCTTTTCTAATTGGTTGCCTACCTAGGATGTTTACCATGGAGACCTTAACTATAGAACTACCAGACTTCCCCATAATGCTTTTGCAAGGCTGAATACTACAACATGCAACTATTGGACGGATGTCTCTGGTACATTTAGCGATAGTGCCTCTACCAGGGATTCACTGGGGTTCTGATCTGTTTGAATTTGGGCATAAAAAAGGAGCCTGCCTATATGCTATCTGCATCCTCTTGCAGAAAACATTATACCTGAAATTAGCCCAATGCAGTCAATACTCTAAGACGTTCCAATCTTGGTGCATTTTTATCCTTCCCGACCTAAATGACAAGAAACAACAGATCCCACTCCATCCATAGCATTTTATGAATGTTCAGGACCTTCTATAACAAGGCAATATGGACTCCTAGTTGTAAAAGTCCCAACTTTTCTTTGGCTGCCACAAAACCCGACATTTCCTACACGAGATGAAAATGACAATTCAACCTGCAACAATGGCTCCAACCACCTCTAACAAGGAGACAGATGACAGTGACAGACCAGATTATTTGAAACATGGACAAAGAAAATGAGATGGATCTGTTTGCATCTATCCCTGTGCATCAGCAACAACTGTACAATAGTCATGAATTTTGTAAGACTACACCTAGACAGAAGCAGTTTTCATTCATCTGAAGCGAACTACAATGCATGAGATGTCATCCTTGCTTTTCCGATTGAGGGCTTCAGATGAGAGCTGCTTAGCTGCAGCCATTGGATCCTGGATCTTCTTCACCAGATCAACAGCCTCTTGATTTTGCATCACCTGTTTACAAGAAGAAACACAAAACATTAGATCCTCCTCAATTGGGCAGCAAGTAAAACTACCTACAACAGAACAAACAATCTTTCCCAATATCCAGTTCCCTGACAAATTTCTAAGGTACACTTTCACCAATACAGTGACATGGGTGTTTCTGAACTTTATTTCTGTATGAGAAAAGGTATCAACCTTCCAAAGACCATCACTGGCCAAAATGAGGAGATCTGTTCTGTCGTCAATTGTAACTGTTTTAATATCAGGTGTTGCACTCAAATGGACCTTCAAACTCTTATCACCAAATGCACGAGCCACTGCAAGTTGCCCATCCACTCTTGGGACATCCCCTGTAACATCAACACAGAGAAGGCACTGGGTTCAGGCCAAAAAATATCCATGTTGCAAGCTCACCAAACAATGTATGTGGTTCATGACTAGGACAAATCACCCCCACAACACAACTGTTGGTGTACTGCTAGCTGATGGTAGGTTTGGGGTCATAAATGACAATATATCTGTGACCAATGCCTAGTTTTGAGCTAGAGTCAAATTGTAGCTACAGCCTCGACACAGTCAAATGCTCCACATTCATGTAAACTGGAGTAAAACAAGATTAACACTATGAAATATATCTGGGAATCAGAGATAACAGGATTGATGACTCTACAAGAGCTCTTAAAAATAGAGTCATCTTTCACCTCAAAGTTGATTCATCACTTCTTGGGGTTGAACAACTCAGTATCTGCCAATAGAGGTGGCAGCTCACAGGAATTATCTTAAAATTAGCCACCTGGTTTTCAGGAGTTTCCAGATAAACAATTGATTTGCACTCTTTTCGTCTATACTTTAAGTCTGACTGCTATCATATATCTTCTACTCAAGACAATTGTAACACATTACCTGGCATATTGGAGACAAAGCCTCCCCTGTTTTCTATTTTGTCCCTTTCAGTAGGTTGGCCAGGCTCATGATCAATTGAAAGCTGCTCAGCTACCCCGCCTCTGGAAAGAACAGCCCTGGAATCTCCAACATTAGCCACCAGCAATTCCTTGCCATCAATGAGGATTGCTGTTACTGCTGTTGAGCCTCCAGGTCCCAAATTGGGGGCATTGTTCAGAATTATACTATCTGTATTATGGTAAGCCTCTTTTATAGCTGAAGCAGGGTCCTTCCAGAATGAAGCCTGCCAAAACACATCCACAACAATTAGCCAATTACATGTGATGGAGGACCCATTCAAGGCAAGCATTACCCTGTCAACTGAGCAAACATATTCTTGAGCTGTAGATGTTTGCAGACTTCTACTGGCATACCACCTTTCACTGGATGATTACAACCGCACACAAGGCCTTGCATGCTAATCACATATTACAACTGCTGCAACAGCTGCGACAGCTCTTTCCAGTGCTGAATCAAGATACATCCAGGATATTGACAGGGCAACTTCTGATAGTGATCCAAATCACAGGCTTGTACCTCATTCAGAATATTGTTGAACAGATTTTGCTGTAGATAGTCAGCCACATTGTGCCCTAGATGACCATCATATACAGCAAAGAGTCCCACTTCATGGTCTTTGACTTTTCTAAATTCTGCAACATGATAGTCTTCCATTGCATGTCTTGATTTCCCTTTCACCAACGAGAAGCCATGCACAATTTGACGGTGATGATTATGTCCTTTCCCAGCATCTGGTTGTGTGCCTGACGCCATCTGAGTGATAACAATGTTCACAGCAATCAGTCTGTTTTGCAATTTAAACAACAATTGCAAATGCTGACTGATATATAGCTCAATGGATTAGAAGAGGAAAGCTCCAGCATGCATCCAATTTAGTTACCAGCAAGGACAAGGCTACTGCACTTTTGATGTAAGCTACAGAATTCCACTCATATTGACAGAGAATGACAAGCGATTTTCAACAGCCATAATGTATACACAACCTATTCTTCACAGCCGCTACAAGAAAGAACCACTAAATTAGCATGTGTAAGCATTTCATCTGACATCAAGGCATGACTATGTCTGGTAGCCGGCATCCTCACACTACTGGTTACCTGGTCCATCGCAACAGACATGCTTACAACTTACTTTGCAGAAGCTTGCAAATGGCTAAGCTGAGCAAGCAAAGTTTCCTTACTAGAGAACTTGAAATACGAAACAAGATTCAGGCACCATCACTTTGCAATTTTTTTCTCCGGAGAGGTCTCAAACAAGCCTGGTGTAGGACATAACTATGACATCTTCACCAGGTTGTTTTTGAGTGCTTGAAAATGTGACAATCAAAAGGTAGCCATGGGCTATGGTAGGATGGCAACAATCACAAACTGGATCTCAGAGAAAGACAACAACATTACTACTTCTTAAGCAATTTGAAGCTACCAAGAATTCTTAGGTTCGAGTTCTTTGGTGGTGTAACTCACAGCACTGAGGCAGGCTAATATCGGTTGAGGTAAATGGGCTCTGAGAGGCATGGAGGAGGCTGCTGCAGCTGCTGCCCGACGACAGTAAGGTCAAGGTTTCGGTATTCCACTTTGATGAAGGCTCAGGGCTGACGGAGCTTGCTTTTAGAGGCCCTTTAAATGATTCTCTTCCCAGTTCCTATAACTCTTTTCTTCCAGCGTAGGCTCGAACCCTGACAGGCAACGGCTCATAGAGATCATGTATAGCGAACAACGAGGCAGGGAGCAGGGAAGGAAAATTGGAAAACATTTGGCTAAGGAAATAAGAACAAGATCGAAACACACAAACATAAGCTAGACGGCAAACGAGGCATATAAAGAAAGGAAAGAAACGAGAAAACGCGTTGGTCAAGGCGAGTGAACACAGCGTGAATGACAGACAAGCCAAAGAAATACTGTAAGCATTTTGCAGCGACAATAGAAGACTTTACACGTACCTTGTTGCCTTTCTCTGCAAGCATGCGACAATACCAAACAGCGTGCAGCAAACCCCGCGAAACACAAGGAGCCAAACTCCTGGGTCTTTCTCTTTCTCCTCCTAAGTCCTTGTTTTTCTTTCCCGCTAGGAAAATGGGAAGGAAAAAAGAAAAAGCGATGTTCTCAGCGAGCTTCGTTCCTGTTACTCTCTCTCTCGTTTTCCGCTCCTCCCCCGCCGCCGCGAACCCTACCACACCGCGTCGAGACGTCACTACGACCTCCGTTTCCGCACACCGACAGACGTTGTATGCAAAGCCTCTTGCACGGAAAAAGACTTACAATGATTTCCTTTGAAAAAGACAGACAAAAAACAACAGCAAAACTCTCTCTCTCTCTCTCTCTCTCTCTCCCCGTTTGTTTCTTGTGTGCTGTGCTCGCAGTGGTGCTCAGAGACAGTCGTGGTTGAAACGACGGCGATGGCGGGGTTGGATCCAACCAAGACTGCGCTAGGCAGGAAAGGCAACAAACGATGGAAGCAGCAGCAAAAACTGCGCGCAAGAACGTGAGGAAACAAACAAGAGGACACAGGCGACGAGGAGGGGCTGGCGACCGCTTTGGTTCTGACGCCCACCACGCGTGTTCGTTGACTGGGTATTACTTTTTTCACGTTTACTTTTACGTCCTCAGCCGCTCTTGCGCAGTAACTTCCCCTCCATAGCTACCGTACTAAACGGTAACCCCACCCCCACCTCTTCCCCCAAAGTCATTAACCCCCCTTGGGCCTTGTGTACGTAGTACGTCGTACCTACGCAACTTGGGTTAGCGGCCACCCCACACACGGTTAGTCGGGACCACGGTAAAACCCTCATCAGCCACTGTAGCCGGAGTCGGGCGGGTATCAGAAACCGGCCACCACACCCCCCCCATCCGGGTATCATTACGGGTATATTCCGGATATCCACGGTTATCAAAAAAATCAAACGCCCGGTTTCTTAGCCTTATGATGGCAGGTTCCAAATCTTTTGGAAGAAATCCAAATATCCGCCTCTAACCGTTGGGTCTCTTTTGTCGGTTCTTCCATGAAACCTGGCATTCTTTGAAGTTTTTGGAAATGCCCAGAATATTGAGACGTCTTGCCATATCAAAACTCGATACGAACAAATCAATATTGGGGATGAAATTCATGGGGTATTGGGGATCAAATTTGACTAAAATGGGGTATTGGGGATGAAATTCACAAGAAATGGGGATGAAATTTTACTGAAATGGGGATCTGTGGGCACCCCCAAAAATATTTCTGTGGGATTCCCCCATTTTAGTATTAAAAAAAATTATTACCCATTTATTCCTTATTAATCCCCATTTATTCTATCATAAATATCCCATTGCTTAAACTAAATTAGGCCACTAAAAGGCCTCACTCAAGAAGGTCAAGGTACCACCAATGTGGGTGCTAGTTCAACCCCCCCATGCTACCCAAGGACCAAGTCCCAAATCCACTTACCTTATTGTACTTAACCCTATGGGCACCAGAGGTCCAGAAGTCCTAACTATAGTCACCCATTTTTTGCCTAAATATCTTTTGATCTTTTGTGTGTGTGTGTGTGTGTGTGTATAGTATCTCCTTTTATTTTTGGGTGGGGCATAAGAACCCTCCTCTTTTAGCACTCTAGTATCCATGCTACATGCATGAGATCTTTTAAGTCTGATTTTTTTATAATATTATTATTTATTTATTTATTTATTAATAAAGGATTTTTTTATTTTGGTAGAAGGTGGCCAACAATTGAGTGTCTATAGCTAATTTTTTGAAAACATGATAACAAATTGAGTTATGGCTATAGTTGTTGGAAAGAGGCTATTTTTTTAAAAGAGGTGTGATGACTAACTATACCCTAATCTTGGGGGGGGGGGGGGGGGGAGGGGGGGTCTCGGGGGCACCAAGACACGTGCACAATTAGGGGTTTTCTTTTTTTACCTCCGTGGGTTGTCGCTGGTAAAAAAACACAGGCCTCT
>Ga0116231_10003752_pt1 | contig 31238 bp, 23 predicted proteins | sample S1TSphgellanicum_2_FD_89695 | JGI IMG/M metagenome (GOLD analysis project Ga0116231, IMG submission 89695) | Host-associated microbial communities from peat moss isolated from Minnesota, USA - S1T2_Fd - Sphagnum magellanicum MG | ecosystem: Host-associated > Plants > Peat moss > Unclassified... | reverse complement strand
GGCAAGTCCCAACACCCAAAGGGGTCCCGGAATGTGAACTAACCACGTGGGTGGTTTGTTTTGATGCAGATTCATGCTTGATCTACTAAACCTTCTTCCTAGTCTAATCCCGGGGCTCCCAATTTGACCCTCTACCCCTTTCTAGAGTTGGAAGCCGGGAGCGTGCCTCCAAGTCTCAACTTTCCGCAACTTGATTTTGTGAAACCCTCAAGTGGGTTTCACCCCGTGACTTGGGAGCGCGTCATGTTGGAATTTTTGAACATATTTTTGATTAAGGGTGTAGATATTGTTTTTGGGCATAAGGATAAGGTGTATGTCATTAGTAAACAATTGATTATAGATGTTTTTGGAATATGTGCAGAAGGGTACATAAAAGACCTTAAAGGGTAGGTCAGTAAGTCATTAGTAATCTAGGCATTATAGAGTTATAAACTTGCACCTACAAATTTTTCTACAAATTAGTGGAATGTAAAGAGTCCAAGTCTGCCATACTCTATCAAATATCTTACAATTATATATGTTATTTATCAAAGGGAGAAGGTATAATATTTTAACAACAAGTATACTATTACATTGGTGAAAGCAAAAAAAAGGTAGAAGTAGATTAGGCACATATTATATTCAATAGTCTGTGTAATGAATTAGATTAGTGGTATAAGTATGTTAAGGAGAATAAGGGGGATAAGAAAGATGCATGTCAATCTACCTTGATATTAGCAAAAGTCTTTCAATATCTGTTTGTGCATCAAAAGGAAAATCCACAAAAACCAGTAGCCAAGGTGAAAAGAACTAAGGAGGAGATGTAAACAACACTGGAAAATAAAAAGAAGGTTGCAATAAATTCATTAATAAATGCTCTGAAGAAAAAAAATAGAGTTGAGGAAAGAAGAGCCTCAAGCTCAAGAGTGAAGAGGGAATAGGAGAGCACTAAAGCAAGGGCATGAAAAATGACAAGGGGTAGAGTGGAACCATTTGCAGTGCCAATAATGGTATAAGCAGTACCAACAATGGTATAGTTAACCAGACATTTTGTATAGGTACCATAGGTGACATCTCCATAGGAGAGACAACTAAAGGAATAGAAGCAGGAGGTACTATAAGATGACATCTCCATAGGAGAAACAACTAAAAGATTAGGAGCAAGAAGTTAAGAGGGAACATGATACAAGGTTTCTAGAGGGTTAAGAACATTTGCACTTTGATGGGGATATATATGAAAATTGGATGAACCATTGGAGGTCCACAACATTTCCAACATTTACAACAACATTTGCAACAATAACAATAGCAAACATAGAAAAGTTTTATATGTTATTAGATTATAAACAGAAAAAGTGGAGACAGAGCCTTCTTTAGAAGAGTTCAGGCCATCAAAACTACAAGTATCAATTAATAGACTAGGATTTATAAAAGGACTTCCATTTGAATTTGAATTGGGGAGGAAATTGGTGCAAAAGATGGGAGCATTTACAAAATCCTACAACACAGACAAATACACTAAAGTCTACATAAAACATAGTTGTAAAAGTAATGCAAACATAGAAGGCATTTGAATTATTTCAAACTATGGCAATTGTAAATTTAAATATGGGGAATTTGAATCTGGAGGCGAGCAATCTAAAGAATAGATTGGCCATAAGGGAGAAGGAGAAGGCGATACTATAGGAGGAATTGGATAAGGAAAAAGACTTATAGAAGGGGTATAAACATAATGTGGAAATTTGGAAGAAAAACAAGGTAGAGGTTGAACAAAAAATTAAAATGTTCATTAAGAAACTATAGGATGAAAATGAGGAGCTCAAAGGTAGCACAACACAACTGAAATCATAGGATGAAGGATTACATGATTTAAAGAAAAAGGCTGAAATTTAGGAAACCATAGAGAAAAAATGGATAAAGGCATTAGTTCTTCATAAACAACAACAAAAGGTTTTGAGTAGTCAGGTGAAAGCACTGACTAAGGAAAAGAAGGAGAAAGAGAATGTTTTGATAGATTTGGAATTGGTGAATCTAAAGAATGCATCTTTGCTATAATTTAAAGAGCTTAAAAGAAAGATAGCAGAGTTAGAAAGAAAGAAGTTGATGGAAGAAAAGGAATATTAGATAAATTTGCAACACTTACAAGCACAATTGAAGATTGCATAAAAATAGGGGAAGAATATGGACCCAGCTGGTGTTAAGAAAAGGCTAAAAGATTATGAATAGATGTTACAATATAATACCCTAATGAGGACAAAGAACAAGATGAAGGATTCTCCAATAGAATCTAAGGAATAGTGGGAGGTTGTAGAGGAATATTTTACAAAGGAATCAGAAAAGAATTTAATTCAACATAGAGCTGACGAAAGAATTTTGAGGTACAAGTTCGAAGTTTATCAAAAGAATTTTCCAAATTTTGTCTATGGTAGTCCAACAAGTACAGAGGCATCAAACAAGGATGAGGAGGCTGAAACAAGGCTTAGTGGAATAGTTCAAGAGGAGGAAGTGCAGAATGAAGAACCACAAAACCTCAAACAAGAAACAATTTAAGAGGAGGAAGTATAGATAAAGAAACCATAAGACCTTAGGGGAGGGGGCTAGGAAGAGAAAGAAACACAAATAATTCAAGAACAAAAGTAGCTGGAGTTTGTTCCAGCATAAAAGAAGAGGTATCTAAGATACAACCCTTGGAAATAGAACCATAGACTAAATTAGTGGAAAAGGAGGTCAGAATTGTAGAGCTAGAGGTGGGTACAAAACCATTGGTTGCTGAACAAGTTAAGGCTACAAAGACTGTGATGGAGCAAACAAATGCTTAAAATGTTGTAAAATACATTCATTTCATTTTTTGTCATTTTCCAAAGTATAGAGGGGGTAATGTTAAGGGGGTAGGATAAATACATGGTTTGGATGAACAAGGAATTTGGATAGGGATTGATCATGGAACATTGTTAGTTTGAATTTTGAATTCTTATTGTTTCTGGAACCATGATGATGTGACTTGGGATTACCCAAAAGGGGGAGTTCTGAAAAAAAGGAAAGGGGATTATTAAACACACAATTTTGGGAAGAGTAAGGGGAGTTGTAGGTATTCTGTAGTAGAAGACTACAAATTCTATTTTGGATATACCACAAATTTTATTTGTTGTTTTCATTTTTTTTCAACAAAACATGGAATTCTATTGTAATTCTGATGCAGTTTGTAATAAAATAAAAAACTATAAACTTCTGTAGGGATTTCTATGTTTAAATTGTTGTGTGAATTTGCTATAGTATTAGAATATGATGAAATGAATTGTAACTTTGTCTTTGGATTTTTTGACATTGTACTTTGAAGTGCAAATTCTAGTTATATGAAATAACCATGAATATGGTGTTTTAATAAACTATAGAGTCAAGTATGTTTAAAATCAAGCCAGAAATTGTGAATGTATGCATATTGTAATGCAAATATGTTGTTATAGTAGTGTGAAATAATTCTGCAAGGATTAAATTTCATTTTTACCAATCTTGTTTGTCAACTTATAATATCAAGGCTAAATGTTAAATTTGTAGATTTTGTCAACCAATATGTGGAGGAATTCATGGTTGTGGAAAATGCAAGAGGACGAGGAAATGGAAGTATTATGGCCAAAAGAGAGTGTGCCCACAAAAATAGCAAGACATGCTATAGATTCTTATAAACTACCAAAGTTCTTAGAACATTACAAACTGGGTCCCAAAACTTGATATTTTGATGTATCAAAACCTAAAACTACACCCAACTGTAGGTTCTTTTGAACCCAAACCTAATCCTTCCTAATCAATAATTAAATCATGTGTTGACCATACACAAACATCTATTGTGTATAATTAAATGAGGTTTAGCCAAGATCAAGTCATTCAATGTTCCATCAGTCCATTTGAGTTGCTAAATCCCACCTTTGATGTATGCATTGTGATTTTTGCTCTACAACAAGGGCTAGTATTTGTTCCCACTACAACAAAACAAGTTTCTTCTAAAGTTTCAGCTTGTGGTGTATGGCTTCAAATTGGATGCAATTCGCTAGGTTCCTATGAACCACTACTAGAGTGAGTAAAAAGCTTCCTACAACTAAAGTTGGATGACAGGTTTTCAAAGTATGCAATCCCAACCTAAATTCCAAGTCTCTATTCTCCTCCCCATATAGGATACCCTTAAAGGTTTCTCATGCCCAGCATCCCATTATCCCCCAGCTCCAAATTTATCAATGTGCAATAGGATCACCCACACTACAAAAAGCTTCAAATCCCAATACATACATTCCCCTACAGCTCAAACCACTTGGAGTTTTCATCAGCTCTTGGCACCAACCTCTCAAATTGCTTTCTACACACATAACACATCATCCTAGCAACTACTAATGCGGCGGAAGGAAGATAGCGACCATTGATTAATCAACAGAACACCCATCCTAACATCATCTAACAACCAGAACGTATGATCACTTAGCTCTGCTCTCCAACTCCAAAGATGATCCACTTGCAAAACTGCTCGCGTTCTATATGTGTGGCTCCTCATCCTTCCAAAATCCCAAACGCCAATTGGAGTTACCTTCACCAAAGGCTTCATGCAGAACCAAAAAACAACAAAGATGAACTTGCAAGCTCACACCCTAAATCAGGAGAAACAGAGCGCCCGCCTTCTACTTCCTCCTTGAATGCAAACCTGCAAACATAAAACACACAAAACAAAACAAGATGCCATTCTGAGCACCAGATGGTTAGTGTGCTCATGAAAGTGACTGTTTTCTTTCAACTGCCGTTTTAGGGCAGTACAGGGGCAACCCTTTTCCACTTTAGGGCTCCTTTTGGTCACCGTACGTCGCAAGGGCCATGTGTGGGATAGTGAAATGTCTGATTCTGACTCAGAAGAGGGTGATCACTGCCTCTGCCATAATGATGCAGCAGTTAGTGAAACTGCATTCCCCAGGTCTTATTTTCTACTGCAACACCAAGCCCAGTTTGCTCAGTAAATATGAAGCAGGAGGAAGATACAGCCATGCAGTTGTGGTGAGCATGAAGGAAAACTCCTATTTGAAATGATTTTAGTCTTGCTTCCTTTTGGATGTTATATAAGGAAAATATCACGTTTTCAATGAGCAATACACTAACTGGTTCATGACTTTGTGCAACCAGGATGAGGACAGTGAAGAGCAGGTTGATAAAACCACAGAAGCACCAAAAGAGATAGGAACTGAGGTAAAACAGAGATGTTTCAGGAGGATTTGTGAAGAGGTTATGTTTGATGCTATGAAACATGACCTACTCCCAATTTTTTGTTGCAATTTGAGTCATGAGCTGCACTTTAAAGCATGTCTTCTAGATGACAAAGTTCTTCAACAGAGGAAATGAGCTCAAATTTATGGGTTCTTTGAGTAGAATGTATTGAGACATAATAGTTTTGTTACCTCAAGTATTCTCCTAGTCCATATAGATACTGCCAGGGGATCAGGGAACTCATGTCTGACAGTGAATCATAACTTTCTCTGGTGCTTCTGGCCTGCTGTGACGAGAAATGGTTACAATTCTGGTCTTTATCCACTAGCTCATGTACTTATACTGCTGTCAGTGTTCAGGAATGTCACATGATATATAGAATTCTTGAGACCTTTTGCTCAGCGTCCTTGAGCATGTCCAGTGCTAAATTAACATTAGCACTCATCAGAGTTCTTTATCCAGAACAGAGCACTTGAGAATGTGAAGAATTGTTTGCATTGCCTTGTGTGTGTGTGTGTGGGCTTGTGAGATGGACATCGTGAAGTGGTGGATTCAGAAGCCAGGAAGAGCTCAGGCAACAATAATGTTACTGATTCAGGAGGGCACTCAGTGGCAGCAAGAGACCAGCAACCAGCATCATTGCCACTGTTAATTCCTCCAACTGGATCTGCATCCAGGCCTTCCCATCCCTCCACCTCTTCAGCTCGGCAAAATACAGTTGCCCTACTATCCCAGGCCCCAGAGAAAAACTGGCCACAATGCCAGCTTGGGAAGCTCAAATGTTCCTGACTCCACACATTTGGCACAGCAGCCACTTGTCCAAGGATTAACCAATCCACCAGTGGTTCCTGGGCCACTTGTGTAAGGCAGTCAACTGATCACTGTTGAGGACACAAAACTGGGGAGAAAGAGTCCACGGTTTCTGTATGGGATATCAGCAGCCATGGGGTCAGCATCCATGCTTAGCCCTATAGGTCCTTCAACCACTGCTGCTGGAACTTTGCCTTGAATGAAGACAAGCCTGTCTATGGTGTTGGGAGAAGCTTCAGGTTTGCCACATCACATATTGAATTCAAGATTTGCAGGGCCTTTGGCACCCCAAAGTACTTCCCCTAGTCCCATAGTTGGTTTGGCTGATGTCCGTGCAGCACCTTTGACAGGTCCTGATTGCTCAAATCAGCACGTCATCTCCCGAGGGGGCTCCACACTCCATAAATGCAGAAACTTTAGGCAGAGGCTGGGTTCATTTTCCCCTTTTGGCATTGGATGGCTATCAAGAACAGGGAATCAACATTGTGAAGAGAGGTGCATGCTCTTTTTGGGCTGTTGCTGTGCATAAAAGCTTCTAACCAATTTGTGCTATACAAGAAAAACTGTAGGGTATGTTATCAGCTGCAATTTTTGCCCCCAGGAATTTTTGTTCTACTCTTGGAGGAAACAGGTTAGCAGTTAGTTACAGATTATTTCCCTCGTGAATTTTCTGTTTGTTTGTTGTGAGGCATTAAAAGTGCTACTATCTCTCCTCATTGCTGCATTTGAATTTTGCAGATGAATGTGAGTGCCTGAAGAAGTGGGTCATGTTATCTGCATAGTTCAAATATAAGTGCAGATTTGAGTGTAACAACCCATACAAACAGAAGATTAGTCTCACTGTCCGAGTCATGGTGCATTTTGTTTTGGAGTTTCTTTTTGTCTCTCTCTGAAGATGACCTAAAGTCTTGACCCTTGTACCCTCACTTGAAACCTGTAACTGTGAACTAATATCACTTGCTGAATGCAATTCAATGGTCTCCAATTAATTGCTTGGTACCCTAAGTTTTTTTAATCTTACATGTCTTCACTTCACCTTGCTCAGGCTTTTGTTGCTTGTGAGACTAGCCACTTTCAAGCTTGCATCTTACCCTTCAAGTGGAGGAGCCCATTTCTGAGATTCACTTCAGGTGGTTGCCAAGTACTGGATTGTCTTGGTGACAATCTCCTTGACAGTCACATGGTTGTGATCTGTTGTCAGATGATGCAGAACAACCAATAGATTGGACAACAAGTTAGATGCCTGAACCACCCCATCAGGATCAGCTTCATCTTGCTTCTGTGACACAACTCCTGGTGGGTCTTTGTGATCTGACATTGTTCTTCATCATCAGTCTTGATTCAAACTTCTGGGTAGTAAAATCTCAATCTCATTTGTGAATCTGGAGATGGAATTGAAGTCTTCGAGCAGCTTTTCTTACTCTGTGTTGGTAAACCTCATTTGTAGTGTGAATGTATGATCAGAACCACTTGAGGTAAATATACCCTGCAGGCACTAACTTGTCCCACAAACTGTGGACAAAAGTGACACAAGAGGTATATACTGTGCACTATTGGGTGGGTTGCACAATCTAAGTTCAAGTTGAAATCTTTGTCCTACCATTGTTTTCTTGCTATTGTTGTCTTAACGTATTCACAGTTGCCTGCAGTAACAGAAAACATTCCTATGAGCCTCCCTTGGTTATTTCTCATCCTGTAGTTTGAGGGAAAGCTATTCAGAGGAGGCATGGGCTGGTAGGGAGATGGTTTGAATAGCCTTTTACGGGTCTTACAAGCCTGTTAGAGGATTTGCACAGCTATGTAGAGCATTAGTGATGCATATTCAGCATCTCATGTATCATGACAAAATTGTTCAGAGATGCTCCTTAGGAGAGAATTCATATTTTATATGTGTGTTAAATGTTTCGAAGAGTTTGGCCAAAATGTTAAGTCTTAAATATTTATGGTCCATTTATTATTTCTAAAAAGTTCTATAATCACCGAAGGTCATCACATATTGATGTGAATTTAGATAGGGTAGACATGTCTTGACCTGAATATAAATGAAAATTTACATAAAAAGAGCCGAAATGCCAAATAGTCACAACCAAGAATATGACAAGTATGTCATAAACCATCAATCACCATTGGATGTGATGGTGCAAAAGCTTCTTTTGAAGGAGACAATAGGTAATTAAGTTACTTTTTCTTTTGTGACAAATGAGTGAAAAGAAGTTTTATGGCATTTGGAAAAAAGAAAAGTTAGCAGTAGACTTGTTGTGCAGTGTGAACACAAAAGTGAACCTGTACGTAAACAGATAACTAAAGGTGCATTCACACCTAATGTTAAGTCAGTGTTAATTGAAAATCTAGGTGGCATCTTCGGTGGCACCCAATGTTGAGTGGTTGATTATTTAATATTAAGTGAATGTTAACTTAACATAAAATCTTCGTGGTAAATAGGTTTAGGTTCTAAATGACTAGCTTGGTGTGTTAGGGGACTTAATTCTAGAGTCCTTAACACCAAGTGTGAATGCACCTTAACTGTGAAAGAGATACAAAAAGCAGATGGGGAATGGGATTGGGTTTTTCACAGTATGGTAGGGTAACCGCGCCAGTTTTGAAAAATTTCTGGTAGTTTGTACATGAACTCAATTTTAGGTGTTGAAAACCATTGTTGGGAAGTTGTTAAAAATGGCACCAAATTAACCAGTGGTTCTCAGGGTGGTTCTTTTCCTATGTAAACACAACCATGGAACTCCAGAGTCACTTCTGTTATAGAACCATGGTTCTCAAAAATCTAGAACTGATCAAATAACCTTTTTATGAAACTGCTGGTTTGTTTACCATATTCCCAAAAAATGAAACCAAAGGTTCTTCGATTCCAATTTTATTTTTAAAAACCACTTTGAGTGGAGATTCTTTGATTTTCTAAATTTTCAAAAGATAATAATCAGATGTTTAATTTTTAAAATGAAATAACCGCCCAACACTGTTGAAAACCACACTTCAACACTATCTGTATGCTGCCCAACTCTGAGACTCCAAACCCTAACTTTTCATCTAGAGAAAACTCATCCCCTTTCTCTAGTGTCCCACATGCATGGATTTGCCCATGGATGTGTTCTGTGTGTAAAATTCATTTATCATCTAATGGGCAAAATCATTTGTGGTATCATCAGCAGGAACAATCAATCCCCCATGGGTCTTGTTTATGGGTTCCTAGTGATGACTGCATTCATTGAATGTAGTCCAGATCCTGCCCTTTCTCAGAAATATTCCCATACGGTTATCTATCAATTGTTTCTTTGTCTTGGATAGGTTGGGAGATTCAATGAACCAAGTCCTGTTTCCAAATCTTCTCTCTCACACACATGCAAATCTTTCCCCCTTTGAATAGAGCATTTTAACACTAGTAAGATTATGAGATCTCCTCCTAGTGTTTAAAATTTGCAATTTCAAATCCGAATTTTTCTTTCTTTGAAATTAGGGTCATTTTTGTACTAGTGATCGGGTCCTTGGTGGTGAGTTCTGCCAGGCAAGCAGTCATTAGACAAGGCCGGAAGAGCCCAAGACAATTTAGCCATCTCTGGCTATATGAAAAAAATATGAAAGTAGAAAAATGTAAATATCCTTTTATATTTTAGGCTACCTGCTGAAGCTTAATGTAGAAGCTGGTGATTTTTTTTATAAATATTTTTTTCCAAATTTGTCGACCTAAAAAACCAAAAAAAATCATTGGTATTTGGCCATTTTGAAAAAGAAACAATGGGGTTTTCACATATCATCCATTTTTTCATCATTCATGACATTTTCATTGAGGTTTTTTCCATGGATTTCCAACTTTCTTGGATACAATTCTGCTTCATTTCATCCCTGGTTTTTCATGAGTTTTAATTTTCCTGGATGTTATCTTTCTTTGCCTTTGTCTTCATTCATGATCTCTCTTTGATTTCAACTGTCTTAGATGCCATTTTTCATAGCTTTCATTTCATCTGCGATCTTTTCCAGATGCTATATTTGCAAAATGGACTAATCACTGCATAAAGATGGAAAAGTTTATAAAAAAAATTTGTACAGAATTTGGCCCCAAAAAAAGCTAAAATCTGAAGAAATCACCCAAGAATTTGAATGAGTGGTAAGGTGCTCTCCATCATATTCCTTCCACCAAAAATATCCACCGGAAACCACCATGTCACATGTCATCTCATAAAAGAAATTCAACTCAAGGGTAATTTAATAGGTAGAGTTTAATAATAAAATTGAGTAAGAACAAAGATTCTGAAGAAAAAATTTCTTAATTGGCGCCTTGATTTCTAACAACATTGAGCCCAATCTCGCCAAAATTCAGGTGTGTTTTTTTTTTCATATTTGTGATGTAGCTGAATTTGGTGATCAACCATAATACATTTTAGTCAAATTTAGCTATAAACAGGATCTGAAAGCAAAAAGGATTATAATTCCTTCACATTTTTGGCTACATGCTAGAACCCAACAGGGAAATCTGGCAATATATTTATTTATTTATTAACTGTAGAACTTTGGTGACTATAACACCCAAAAAACACTTTTTTTTTGCAATTTAGAAAAAATAAATAGCAAACTAGCTAAATTTAGCCAGAAAAAAAGGCTGCTCCAAATAGTTCATTGCACCAACATAAGTGTCTTCTAATAGAACCTGATGCATGGGTCTAACTAAGGACAATGGGAATAGATGGCCATTCATGATGAGGCTGTTTGCTCGGAGCATCCTTCATGTAACCAGCAATGACTTGGCTTTGAAAGAAAAGAAATATGTAGCCTAGTCCATCCCTCTTCTACTAAAGTAAAAAAACATGTAGTACAAGTACTACTAGATGTTATACTTTCATCTATCTCTTCCATAGCCTGTCACAAGGTTCCAAGTTCCAACCAGTGTTAGTCGGTTATTAAGGAAAAACACCCGGGTATTGATAACCTACCAGCTGATTATTGAATTCTTAAGCAGGTAGATAACATATCTGCCTGGTACATATCATTCCAAGAACCAGAAATACCCTTATAGGTCAGGTATTGAATTTTCAAATTTTAATAACCTACTCAGGCAATTGGAATTTCATCCAGGTAGGTTACCAACCCTAAAACCCTACACATGTTTATGATACAAAACAGAAAAAACAGAAATAAGAATAAAATAAACCCTATAACCTACCCCACCTAGGTAGTATAATCAGCAGTTCTGAAGGTGGGTATTTGAGAACTGATCCTTATGCATAATTGATAGTACTAATTTGACGATGAAATTGATAACTGACGGGTCTATTTTTTACAAAAATGATATTGATACCCGATGTGCCCAACAGTAAACAAATAAAAAACAACCTACCCTGCTGGTTATGAAAAAAAGCAATAACTGGCCAACAGTGGTCCCAACCAATGTTGGTTTGGTATTTACTTCTAAACATATTAGCTTGGTTCTCAAGATTGATTTTTGGCTAGTATGAAGCAAGTATATACCAGATCACCCACCAAATATAAATAGCATAAGTAATATACTCTAACTTATTTTCTAAAAATTGATATGTCTACATGGTACACATTATCAGGGTATGAAAATCTGAAATTTTGTACCTTATACATATTTTTAAATACATGCATGACATATTTGTACCCAATACCATGTATTTTTGTGTATCCAACTTAAGAACTCGAGGTAAGTATGATCTAAACCTTAACTACATCACTCACTATAAACTATCAACCACCCCTCTTGTTGTGTGTTGCTCATTGTCCCATCCTTCTCTCACAATGGCTTTACACGATTGTAGCTTCCTTTTTAACAATCATTCGATGTTGTGAATCACCTTTGTATTCAAGTTTGACATCAATGTTCTAGGCTCGACATATATCTTGAAACTTTTCTTTCTTGAACTACCATATGCAACTACTAGCATTCAAGTGCATGAAGGAACAACTCCAAGGTGAGCATCGCTACATGAAAGGTGAGCATTTTATTAGCCTACTTGTTGTGATGATTGTTGTGTTGTTGTCAAGCTTTTGTGGAAGTTATTCTATTGTGAAAAACTTTGTGAGAGTTGTGTCTTTTTAATTCAAGAGAGTTTATATGTGTTTTCAATTCAAAAGCAAAATAGTTATTGTGTAATTGATTTATATTCAAAAATTGCGGTTGTTTTCAAGTGTTACTTTGTGATTTTGCAATCTTATATAGGGTTGCAAGTTTCAAGCGACAACCTTCATCACATGAGGAGCTTTAGACTTTGAAGAGTTAGAGGCTAGACAAATTTAGCTTACAATTGAAGCCCAACCCCAAGAAGGTGATGCACTTCTCTCTTCAATAACTAATGTTGTTGTCACTTCCTTGTCCACGGGTAGATTTGGTACTACAGTAAATGAGTTTGTTTTAGGTCAAGTGTAATGAAAAAGACTAATTACATTGTGGCAACACTCAATCTTTTGGATTTAGCAAGCTCGAAGATTTACTCTTTTGACATTCTACACATCAAATGTTGATGAGTTCATGACACTCAAAAAAGAACAAGTTTTTCATTGTATTTTGTGTCATTCAATTGCTTTGGGTGCTATTATGTTGGATTGAAAATTGAAAATTGAGAGGTCTCTTATAAAATTAAAAATGGGACCTCAGTCATGAAAAAACATTTTCAACATGAGCATCTTGACAATTATTGTGTTTATTTCAATGAAATTGCACTCTAACATTCTACAAGAATAGATCTCTTTCAAAAGCAAAGTTCCAAGATTTGAAAAGTTATAATTCTAGGATCCATTTTTACATTTTTGGCTAGTACCACATAGTACAAAATAACAAAAGAAGAATAAAAACCTTTCATTGATGATCTTATGTTACTTGTTGTGAAAGTATTCCTCCCTTTAAACATAATTAAAAGCATATAGATGAAACAATTTTGCTTTTAAAGGACCCTGTCAGTAATGTTTTCGTCACACATAACCTAAATCTGAAAATAAATTACCTTTTATGACAAAGCACACACTTCAAAAGTTTGTTGTCCCTTATATCAAAGTTTGATTGTGTTATTTCAAAACTTTTGTCATTGCAACATTTGACCTTTGGATGAATAAAAGTGTGCTTGATAACTTTTACTCTTGTTATCAATTTTTTGACTTTGGATTAGGAATCAAAACATATGATAATTGGTTTATTTAAGGTAAAAGGGACTAATAAAGTTGGTCTTATTTATCAATTGCAATTTGTTTGAGAAATACAAACTTATTAACAAAATAATTTGTCACATGAAATATGAAAAAGAAAAATTGTAAAAAACATTGTGTCAAACTTGGCTTTGGCTGTATCAATTTTTGTGTTCAATCAACATTGCATTTATTGGTTGTTTATGATGTACTTGCAAATTTAATTAATCATTGCATCAAATTGACCTTTGGAAAGCTTCACTTTGAAACCCAAATGAGTTTTGTTCCTTCATCTCAATTTGATCCCCAAAAAAATTTGTTACCAAGTAGATGCAAATGGAAGTCACACACATGCTTACATTGTTTTTGGATTGTTTGCATGAATTTGATCCAAAGAAGTCTCACAAAATATTGGCTTTAATACTTGACCTCAAAATTCAAGGATTTGTTTATTGTGAATACTTATGCAAAAAGATAAATAGGCACAATTGCAACAAGGTATGAATTTTAAACCATAATCCTTTTTTGTGTTAATCTTACCAAAAAATAATGTTTTTACAAAGCTAGCAAAAAAATTTGCTATCCAAGAAAGAACATTGGTTATGTTTGGTTTGGTGTAGAACTATCTGAAGATCATATTGTCATTGAACATGTATGTTTTTGCATGCACAATTTAAGTTTCAATTTTTTATTATCTCTTATCTAATCCATGTGTGCATTGCAATTAACAATGCAATGAATGTTTGTTTAACTAGTATATGCCTTTTTAATTATAGGTGACGCGCTCCCAAGTCCCAAGTTAGCCCCACGTTGGGCTAACTCACTCAAGTTGCAGAATTTTTGGGACTCAGGGCACGCTCCCAGCTTCCAGCACTAAGAAGGGGTGAGAAGGTCGTGCTGAAAGCTCCAGGATAGACTAGGAAGAAGGACAAGCTTACTCAATTACACGGTCCTACATCCAAATCCAACCCACAAATGGGTTAGAACTCATTTTGCACCTTTTGGTGTTAGGACAAGCCACGGGTTAACTTGGACTCACTTGACTCACCACGGCCCGGACTTGAGGGAAGCCACCACCTTCCCCCATATAGTATTCTCTGCAGCTCTCCATGGGACTTGCACCAAATGGCTCTTTTTCCCAGGATTCCCAAGGTGGAGTCCTGAAACTGTCCCGGTTTGGACTCTCGAGACTTTGGATGCTCATAATTCCTCGCCCCAAATTCAGATCAGGACGAGGTCTAAACCAAAGTTGTAGCTCTCCTTGAGAGCTTTCCAATGGTATGTCACACTTTACCTGTATGCACCAGAATCAGGTCGATTCCTGACTTTTAGTGGTCGGGAGTCAAACTACTAGTTTGACTCCCGGCCTTTCTTTCGACCATAACTTGTGCTGCAAATGTCCAAATGGCTCATGCGAGGTCATTTTGGACATCTACACTTCAAGACCTTTCCAACGATATAAAGAACGTCTCAATACAAAGTGTTTTGACCCCTACAATTGCACTCTGAGTTTTCGGGAGTCCCGGAGGACTCCCAAGTCCCATTTTCGAGAGTGTGAGTGGCGACCTCACAACTCCCTCAAAGTGGGGTTGCGACAATAGGTGAAACATGAACTCTCTTATTTTCAATTTTTGCAATTGGTTACAAACTTTTATGAAGACCCATTGAAATGGTATCATGCTCATGAAGCCCAATTGCCTATTGTTGGGTATTGGGCTTGTCGAATTTTAGGTGTTGTGGGAAATTAGATTGAAACAAAAAATGTTTTTTTCCATTATTGGGATTGTAATAAAACTTCAAAGATTTTGATTTGGAATTTGAAACTCAAATCAACTTGTGTTGATCTCCAAGAAATGGACAAATGATCCATATTTTGGTTGTGAAGCATTTGCAACTAAATCTTTTGATGATTTTTGTAATGTTAAAATAGATTTATTAAAGAAGATGGAAAAGGACTTTGAAAACCAACTAGATGTGTTTGTCAAGCATGATGATTCAACAAACATTGATTTTTAGATATGCATTTATCTTGTAGATATAAGTTACAAATTTGGTAGTGCAAATTGTTGTTTGATTTGTCTTGCCAAATTTTGTTGTATTTGAGTGGTTTTTATAAACCATAAATTTGTGTATATTGTAGGCTACAATCATGTTGTGAAGAAGCCAATAAGTCTATTTGGGGGAACTAGGAAAGTTGTTGAGATAGAGATATAGTTGGTGTTTCCAAGTTGGGCATTCTTTGTATGTGTACCTAAACATTTTTTGTATCCATTGTTAAGATTTTCATCACCATTAAGGTTGAAAATGGTTAGTGTTGTCAAGTTAGGGTACCTTATGTAATTATCTTTCATTGTGAAATTTTTAAAATATTAAATTAGACCTATCAAACACCATTTGTGAATTATATATATATATATATATATATATAGAAATTGTCTATTATTAGTACTAACATTTGTTTTAACAAATGTTGAGTGTGTATATTGTTTTAGACATACCCTTCATGTATGTGTAAGTGAAAATTTGAAACTTATTTACATTTTGTGTAGTGTAAACCTTTCATCCACATATATGCAAATGTAAATGCCTAACCTTGGATATGTAAGTGTAAAATGATGTAAATTCATTTTAAGCTATGTAAAATCATGTAAGTGTAAATTATTTACATTTACACTTACCCACCATATAAATCAATGCAAAGTTAGTGTAAAAAAAAAATTGAAAAAAAATTGTGTGAAAAAGGTCAACATGGGTTCTAGTGAACAAAACCATTCTCAAAGTTTCAGAATTTTTCTAATGATAGGCCGATCAAAATGGCTCATTAGAAAAAATGGAATGCACCACAACTAACCAATATGAATCACAATAGGTATTACTTAAGCTTTTGTAAAAGCCCAGATCCAAATGGTTGATGAACAAAGGCAATAATAGAAATTCAACTTAAGCAATAAGGTGATGACAACATGTACCCAATATGCACCCAAAAATTTGCACCCAAAAATTCCCCAATAGTTTGTCCCATATCCTTTGCCCAAAAGTTTAGGCTTGTATTGTATATATCTAAACTAAAGGGCAGCACATACACACTACTTTATTGGTAGTAAAAGCTTCTATTTGGGGAGTAGTAGAAGTATTAGAAAATTTTGGTGAAGGGACAACCAAACTGGCCCACTACAAAAAATAAACATTAAGTTTTGGGATGCATCCACAACATTAGGAGCACCCACAACTAATTAATGTGGATTGCAAGTAGGTGTAGTCACAAAGGGTATTTGATACATGCATTTACACTTGCCCTGTCAAAAACAATTACATGAGGCCATCTAAGTGTGGTTGAATTTTTTTAACGTTTCCCTTGTGTAAGTGTAAAAAATTTATTTTCGCACCAAACAGGGTAAGTGTAAATGCCAAAAATTTGGCAGGGTAAGTGTAAATGATTTACAGTTACCCTCCCAATACTTGTTTCAAACTCCCAACAAGTGAATACTTTTCATGCAAATTGGTTGAGCTCACTTGTTTAAAAATTTGAGCACTTGACATTTTTATATCATGTGAACAACATAATTCCATGTTGAGGTGAAGAGATTCCAATTGTGCATGTGAATACTAATTTGTTGTACTTGGGTATATACATTATTATTACTGTTTTGTGTTTATATATGTATAAGAAACAATGCCAGATTACAGAGGTTCAATTTTTATTCGTTGCCAAAAAGATGTCAAATTGTTTTGTGCATGAATACCCACCCAACAGGGGTTCAGAGTTCAGACTATAGACTGAACTTTCTTTCAGAATATACAATTGAAATGTTTGGACTTTAGGGGAATTCGCTAGAACAGTTTCCTGAAGTAAATATATAGAATGATCAATATCACAAAGCAATTTGGAATTTTGGACGAGTTCATTTGTGATTTTTCATGACCTGGACAATTATGAGGTATAACTCAGCATGGGAGGATTATGGCACAGAATGAACATCAGGCGCATAACAGCTGGAATCTATCCTAATGACAACAGTTTTACAAGGGATGCTTTTGGCAAGGGTAGAGTGTGTCAATTTGGGGTACCCAAACCCAAAAATAGAAGTGAAAAAAGACAATGCCTCGAAGATAAGGCCTCCCCTGATCTGAGGGTTGTAGACTCAAGGGCATAATTAGGGATGGGCCACAGGAGCTGGCCTTCACCAGTGTAAAGTATGAAAAGTTTTTATTTGAATTGCAGAAGGTTTGCATGCAAATGGAGGAAGGTCTCTTCAGTTGACAAAAGCATCTTTGGTTTGTGCAAGAAGGGTGCTTTCAAATATGTAAAGACCTACTACCACCCATTTGTTTTTCTTTTTTTTTTTCCCATGATACTCCGGACTCCGCTGGGTATTATTATGAAAATGGCCTGAGTAAAGCCTCACATGGCCTTACCCTTCACACAGAAACAAAAAAACCTTGAAGTGCTTTACCAAAAGGGTGAAGTCAATAGCAACATGCATGTCAACATAACAACTCATTGGAAATTAACAACATGCATGTCGACATAACAAACTTCACTTGATGATTCTCAAGCACAAAGACTCTCCATTGGTGGCACGTGTAATGAGGTAACCTAAAATCATCTGTCATCTCACATTTCTGACCACAAGTATGAAAAAGTGTGGACATGAATTTTTCACTCCATTGCCATTCAACAAGCATTCCCTTCTCTAAATGATGATGTTGCCAACACCCCAACTAAGGATAGTGGAGGAAGGAGGTCGAGGACATTCATAAATGATAAGATCATGACTACCACAATTACTATAAGTTTCGTCCCCTAAACTCACCTTATTTCCAGGGATGAGTTGCCTACAAGGATATCTCCATAATCCATGAGAATCTCCACTTTTGCCTCAAATCTCTTCTTCACCTTGGACTGAAGTCTGGCTATTGTGACAACTCCCTCAATTGTCCCACCTTTCAATCAGCCATACCATGTCCCACGGTTTGTGCCCTAGCCGTTAGCCTAGTCCAAAAACAGCAAAACACTGGTAGGCAAAAAAAAACAAAAATCTTGCAGCTAATGAGGTGAGCCAGCATGCACCCAACAAGGGGGCAAATTTTTCCCTTGGGGGGGGGGCAGATGTTTTGGATTCTTGTTGTTCTCAATATGTTCCCAATAGCGCCTCACTTTATCCTATATCCTCTGCCCTAAGTTTTACTCTTGTAACCCATAGAGAGTAGCTGAGAAGGAGGAGACTTCCATTTGTTGCACACACACAAAAAGAGGAGGAGGAGACTGAAATATATCTATTTTGGGACTGTCCAAAGCTTGATTAAGTTTTTTTATGATGGGCCAATCAATGATAACCACCACAGAACTTGGGGGGTCCGCACAACTAATTAATACCAATCACACTATATTTTGTATGAACAAGTGCAGAAAAATAGCAAGACCTCATTTTTTATTAGCTTAGATACCAGTATTAAAAAAATAAAATTAGAACTGGTTTTGGAGGTTTTCAATCGCCAGAGTGAGTCAGAAAAAAATTAGTAAAAACTGCCAAATTTCTATACTTGATTTTCAATGTGTAGCCAAAAGTATAGAAAGATTATTAAACATTATATTTCTTATTTGGTTTATAGCCAAATTTGGCTAAATCTTCCAAGTAGCCACTTTTTCTACATCTTCCTTTCAATGGTAACCAGTTTGGCTACAAACTAAAATTCCTGAAGAAACACTCGCCCTTAATTAGACAAAAGTCGGTTAAGCTTATCATATGTTATCATAAGATAGGGAGTTCCAATTGTGATGATTTGATGAAGTTTCTCTCTTTGGACTGCTGAGGTACAATAGAAGCTTCATCTCCTTTTACTGATCAGGAATAAAGAAATACATTTGCAGGGAAAATTGTCACCATGTGGAATTCTCGCACCCCCAAAGATTTTATTATGACATCATTGTTTAATAAAAACCTCTTTCATCTTAGGACATAGCCTGCTTACTAGGGGCTCTTTAGCCTGCTTATTGGGTTCTTTAGCACTTGAATGCTTCCTAATGGCTTGGCAAGGGCCTAAGCCAACTTGGATACTAGCAGTCAAAGGACTCATAAGTGCATAATTGATTTTGGTGTCCTATTCAGAACCTTTTTAGGGGTATTCCAGTGTTGGGTGCATACCCACTTTGGTGGGTAACAACCACCCATTGTAGTTAGTAGAACCCAGATTTGGATTGGGATTGATTTTAGGAATCATAATTGGAATCAAAATTCCTATTTTTGAAGAACTGAATCTGGAATTGAATTTTAGGTTTATTCATGTGTGGAACCAAAAACAGAACCAATTTTTATTTTTATTTTTAAATAACAGGTATCGGAATCGATGGTTAATTGGTGGTTAGAAAGTAGTTAATCGTTGGTTCTAGTCCTGGTTAGTAAGAATTGAAGTAAACCCTTCATGAGGTAAATTAGTTAGTCAACTAAAGAGAGGGGAGGTAAACCCCATATAACTCCAAGCCTTGCAGTAATAGCCCATCTCAAGATGGAGGTGGCTTGTGCCTTCTATAATGCTATTGACACTCTATGTGTAGAAAAGGAATGCAACACCAATAAAGAAAGGCCTTTGGTGCCCTTTGTTGTCCACATCATGTTAGCACATCAATAAAAAAAGTTGTCAGCCTATTGGTGAAAACACCCAAAAACCTCTATGGCAAGAAAGAGAAACACATCCACTAGGTAACGATCGGTCCTTCCTTCATCTGAATCGCCAATGACGTAGCCACCCCACGAAAAAGAGCCACCCATGATACCAAGTTTGTTTGAGTGGGGTCAACAATGACAACATCAACCAATTTGCGAATGTCATCGACCAACAAAACAATGTCAACCCACCTACGGGAAGACTGAAAAAAATGTGACTCTACTTTTGATTCTACCATTTCCATTTCAATTTAAATCAATGATGTGAACCAATCTTGTGATGTGAATCTACTATGAGGGACATGGGTACACAAGAATAAACACCCTACAATTGTGTACTCTAAGAACATGCCCAATGATACCTTCTATTTGGGCTTTTATGAGTATTTGCCACATCCACCATGCAATGTTAGTTGTTAATTCCTCCACCATCCACAATGCACACCCATAAATATGAAGAAATTAACTTTGTAAAATGAGAGACTATTTAAATCTCACAACTTGGGCCAATCATTATGGTTAATTAATTTTTTAAAAAACATTACCCTAGCACTTTCAAAAGGTATTCTGAACATGAGTATATGTATGAGCCCAAAGGAGTTTCACACTATTAGATTGGAATACTTCATCCAAAATATATTAAAAGTATCCATAAAGTTGGGTAAACATAGCACCAAAAGCTCATGTTTGCCCAATTAAGGGTCATAACTCCCAACTTGACTCAAAAAAAATGAAGGAACCAAACAAAGGTTGAAGTTGGTTTTTCGTTGACAATTCAACATGAAAGTAGTTTGGAGCACAAAGTGCATAGCAAAGGGAAATGTGCAAGAGCTAAAAATAATTGTGAATGTGGTGAGAGATATGTGCAGAGGAACAAAAGTTTGAAATTGGAAATGTTGGTGGGTGCAAATGAAAAGTTGGAAAAACACAAGCTGAGCTAGTTGAATTACATCTTGGAAAATGCATAGGACCTAAAAAAAAAGCTAATCACAAGCATCTTAAAATAGTGCAAGTGCATGGTTTTTGGCATGGTATGAAGTGGAAGCACCAACAATAGCAACAACACATTTTTCTTTTCTTTACATGAAGTTTAATTATACTTGCAAAAACAATGTGTATCGATTGACTCCAACATTTCTAAAAAAGAAGATTTTTTTTACAATTGTTGCTTTGAAGGATTCACCTTTTGGCAAACATTCCTCATTTCAATGTGGTCACTTTCTATGTGTGTTCAAAAACTTAGTGAAATGCTACAAACTTTAACCATTCATGGCTTGCCCAATCCTTGAAGAAAATCCAAAAATTTCCTCCAAGAAAAATTGGATTTCAACAACCTTCAACCATATAAATACATTGTTGACCATAGCCAAAAAATCTAAAAACACCAAAATTTGAGGAGCCCAATACCCCAAATCCCATAATTTTGGAACTTTTGTGTGAGAACTTTGACTGTCTACTCTTTTTCACTAATGTTTTTGTCATTGAACATATGATCACTAGGTTGCCCACAGACCCTTTGATGTTATGGCATTTACATCAAATAAAAAAATATCAGTATAAAGGTATGGGTGATATCACAACATGGAGAGCTAATAAAATTATGAAAGTTGAAAATGCCTTTTACCACCACACAATTGTTAAACATGGACTTCCAAGGTGTTTTCTTAAAACTTGATTTTATTTTGAATTGGAGTGCTTACAATTTTGTGTTATGGTAGGTGATTCACTAGAATTATATGATTTCAACAATTGAATTTTTGTATAACATGTGAAATGTGCATGCAAACCATTTTGAACCCCCATTATTTTACACATATGATTATTATGGTGATGGTTATAATCATTGCATTTGAATATGAAATCAAACTTGAAAGCAACCTTATTTCTAGTTTACAAACCCTTTTGATGGTGGCCTTGTTGGTTTTATGTGTGAGTCCTCCTCTTACCCCTTTGGTTGTGTCTTACAAATTAAAATATATTGTCACTAGCCTTAACAAAAATTTACATTTCCTATTGGTGGTGGTATTTTTTTATTATTATGAATCCACCTTTTATGAATTTATCATTTATCCATTTGATGTTGTTTTAATGGTTGAAAAAAACATACCTTAACATTCAATAAGGTCTATAAACCATCTTGATGTTTTTTTTGTTTTTCAAAAATTGAATCCATTTATTATACATTTGATGTTATCTTTCTAACTAAAATAGACCTACCTTAGCTTTCAATGGTCTTCTTGTTTTTTTAAAACTCAAATCCATTTCTTATATGTGTGACCTTGTCTTTGTTGTTGAAATAAACCTACCTTAGCTTTCATTCAGGTTTATAAACTCTCATTATGGTTTTTTTACTTTTTATGAAACTAAAACCCTTTCTTAAACATGTGATGTTGTTTTATCATTGAAAGAGACTTACCCTAACCTTCATTCAAGTCTATAGACCCTTATTATGGTTTTGTTATTTTTTCTAAACTTGAATCCATCTTTTACACATTTGAATTTTCTTGTTGGCTAAAATAAAAATACTTTAACCTTCATCCAAATTTTCATACCTCCCTTATGTTCTTTTTTTAAAAACATGAATCCATCTCTTATACATGTGATGTTTTTCTAACTAAAATAGACCTAGTATTATATTTAAAAAGGTTTGCAAACCCCTTTGATGGTTTTTTTTTTTTTCCTAAACCTAAATCCATGTCTTTTACATTTGATTTTGCCTTTCTAGTTGAAACAAACCTATCATAACATTCAACAAGGTTTATAGACCCTCCTTATGGTATTTTTGTTTTTTACTTACTTTGAATTCATCTCTTATACATGTGATGTTGTCTTTTTGTCTGAAATAGACCTACCCTAGCATTCAATAAGGTTTATAAACCCTATTGATGGTCTTTTTATTTTTTCTAGATTGAAATCCATGTCTTATACATTTGATGTTGTCATTTTGGTTGAAACTTACCTATCCTAACATTCAACAAGGTTTATAGACCCTCCTTATTGTTTTTTTGTTTTATTTGAACATAAATCCATTTCATAAGCATTTGATGTTGTCTTTATGGTTGAAACAAAAAATAATAATATTCAACAAGCCCTATAGACGTTCCTTATGGTCTTCCTATTTTTTTGGAACTTAAATCCATATCTTATGCATTCGATGTTGTATTTTTGGTTAAAATAAACCTACCCTATTGTTAAGGGGTAAAAATCCCTAGACTAATTAGTGCCATAGGCATCCAAGTAACTAGCTAGTTAATAATGATAAAGTTATTATCTCTTACCCAAGGGGTGAAGCTAGTGGGCTTAATTAATTCATGTTGATGAGTGGTTGGTTGTAATCCACCTAATCACGTAGGTAGTAAAGATTAAAATAAGGACTTATTTTCATGGGGTCAATGTGGGCCTTATGTGGTTTTGTGGAAAAGGAGGATTAGAGGAAGACTTGGGGGGATTCTAGGGCATTTGATGAATTATAATTTGGAATTTGGCTTAACAACACTTTCTTGGATATGTGTTGTGTGTGTAACACTAAAAAGGGGAGATTAACTTGGAATTGTATTGTATTTGTGTTAATCAATGGAAAACGGTTGAAGGATCTTAATGTGTTTCGTGTAAGTTTATTCTACTAAAAAATGTGGGAAGGTAGTATAGTTTCAATTTGCATAATGTTTTGTTACATTTTTATAATAATTATGTGTATTTTTTATAAAAGCAGTAAGGATGTATTCTTTAGTTTAGTCTTTGGAGTAGGAAGTCCCTTATTGCCACAAGAAAGTAATAACCAATAGAAGGTAGTAGGTAGGGATTAAACTTGAAGGTTAAAATCTATAGGGTAATGGGACTGCTATAGATAATAGGCAATAGCCACAAAGGACCTATAGTGGCTGCAAATGGTGGGTGGAATTGAGAAGGCTTGTTGTGGGACTTTGGACAATATATAACACCACCAAAGGGTCTACATGCACTGTAAAGGGTAGACAATAGTTGTGGAAAGCTTGTAGACCCACTAAACACCAATATGATGTATTGAAAGTACTATAAAAATCTAGAAGGTAACTATTTCCTAGTCCCCCTTATCATTCTTGCTTATTTTCTATATTTTCTTCTCCTTACACTACTGTAATGGCCTATAGTTAGGACGGTAGGTCTATCCCTAAATGATAGATCCTACCTTTTTCTTTTTCTCTTTGCATAAGGTCTTTATTATTACTTAAGTACGTGTAGTAAAGTTATTAAGTGATAGTAGTTTTTATTAAAAGTAAAAAGAGGTTGAACTTGTTCTCTCAGCATTACCTTCTTGAGGACAGTAATGTTTGGGAGTTGCATTTTCACCCTTTTACATTTAACATTCAACAAGCCCTATAAACCTTCCTTATGGTCATCTTGTTTTTAAAAAAATTTAATTCATCTTTTATGCATTTGATGTTGCTTTTTTGGTTGAAATAAACCTACCTTAACATTTAACAAGCTTTAAAGACCTTCTTCATTGTTTTTTTTTTAATAACCTAAGTCCACCTTTATACATGTGATGTTATCTTCATGGCCAGAATAGACCTAACCTAGTTTTCATTCAAGTTTATAAGCTTTCCCAATGTTTTTAATTTTTTAAAAGTTGAATCCATCTATTATACATGTTTTATGTTATATTTTTGATTGAAACATAACTACTTTAACCTTCCTAATGGCCTTTTTTTTAATATAAAAACTTGAATCCATCTCTTACATGTGATGTTGTCTTTATAGTTAAAATAGACCTACTTAGCCTTCAACAAGGTCTATAAACCTTCTCGATGCTCTTCTTACCTTTTTTACTTATAAATCTTATGTTTGAAATTTGGTAAGTATTTTAGTTTCTAAATTCCAATGATTGGGTTAAAGTTCAGCGACTATTTTCAATTTTAATGTGTATGATTTATTTTTTGAGATGTGCAATTATTTTAGGGATGGTTAAATTATGAACAAGCACAAAGTTGGAGACATATGTACTACAAACACAATAATTGGAGTTTGTTGCATTGCACAAAGCCAAGGCCCTTCAAAGGAAAAATGTATTAAGACAAATGGTGGAATCTAATTAGCTTACCACCATGGCAACTTTTTATAACATGCATTTTGGAAGTTACAACATGGGTAAGAAACAAGTGACACAACTTATTCCTACAATTCCGTTGAAACAAATTTATGCAAACTATTAAATGGTTTTATCTTAATTCAATTTTTGTGGAAGAGATTTTGAAAGATCACATGTGCAACACCTTGAAAGAATCAAAAACATGAACTTCAAATGAAAAGGGTTCGAAAATAACAACATTACAATGTGATCAAATGCTATAATGCTTAAAGGCCACATATGGCATGCAATAAGGTACATTTTGAAGAGATGACAAAGTTTCACTAATGGGGCACTTATATATGGACCATCAACCCCATTTTCTACCTTTCTTGAACCTATAGGTTTTGCACCTACATCACAAACTTCATGGGCCACAATTTGGTACTAATAGTCATGCGAAATCTGTTTTTCATAAGTTCATATGAAATAGACACAAATGCATTCATCTATTTGTATTGTTTGAACATTGATGTTGTGTGCATTGTTTAGACACGAATGCTATATGCCTATCCATATTGTTTAGACACAGATGTTGTATGTTTATTTGTGTTATTTACACATGAAAGTCGTGCACATGACTTTCGTGTTTAAATAATGCATAACATTTGTGTTTAAACAATATGAACCTATGAAATAATAGATTTCGCATAGATTTGGAACAAACCCATGAAGCTTATAAATTTGTGATGTAACTCAAATGCGTCATTTAAATTTACATTATTTACAAAATTTTGGTGAAAGTTTTATGACCAAAACAAAGGTGTTGAAAAGTCAATCCAAAAGCATGGAAATAATGGTTAATCACTTATTGCAACCTATAATATTTAAAACACCTCCTTAGCTAGGAAGGTGCAAATCAACAGTGTAAGGTTGAATAAGGCAAAAATTAACAACTTGAAAATAACTAAAGGACTAGGTGTTATCACAAAAGAAGATTTCATAATAGAGGTTAAGGCAATTTTGAAATTATAATTAAAAGTCTCAAACCCAACCATATGCAATTTTGGCTCTATATTTTGATGATTAGGAATGACCTCATGATTAAGGTCCATGTGTTTCCTAATCAATGATGATAGTTGTGGCTCAAAACAAATGTGAATATTTTGGTTATAATGAATCAAACCTTTTCATGAAACACCTCCACTTTATTTTCAACCAACCTATATTCCACTCTACTTGCACCTTTAAACCTACATGCATCTTGTTGAATGTTTGCATTGCATCATGATTTGCATGTGGGGCAAGCTCTTGTCACCCCACCCAACACATAATGAACATATTTTCACCCATGTATTTGGATTGCCCAAGTCATATTCAAAGTAATTATCTCCATGGATGAAATAGTGGCACCATCTTGGTAAATGTTTGAATGCCGCAAAATCTTCACATCATGATAAGATTCAAAATAATTAACATTTACGTACATGAACAACCCATGATGGTAAAAATTGACCATGTTGTTCATTGCATAAATATTCTTCCAACCATTAAACTAGGTCCTATGTGTTTCATGATTCCATAGTTTTTGGATCTTGATCAAAGTGTCATTCATGAACCCAATACAACACAATAGGTCTTGTAGTTACATATTGAAGATAAAATTTTCTCCTTTGGCATTAGCCCTCAAATTTCATATACAAATGCATAATTAATGCATGATGCAATGAAAATTACATCATCACACAAAGCAAATTTCAACCAATTCCACATGATAGTGTCATACATCATGACATTATTGTGCTTCATATACAATATGACCCTAGCCCTAAACCCTAACCCTAAAAATAAACCCTAAACCTTAAATGAAAAAATTGAAAGAGAAAAAGAAAATTAGACATTTGCCTTAAACCCTAGTCACAAAACAAACCCTAAAAGCCCAAACCCTAAGCCTTAAATGAAGAAATTGAAAGAGAAAAAGAAAATCAGACCTTCGCCTTAAACCCTAACCCTAAAACCCCCAAACCTTAAACTCTAATTGAAAAAAAAGAAAAAAGAAAAAAATAGACCCAATCCCTAAAAACAAACCCTAAAAACCCTAAACTATAAACCTTAAATGAATAAATTGAAAGAGAAAAAGGAAAAAAAACCCTAGCCCTGAACTTTAACCTTAAAAATAAACCTTGAAAGCCTTAAACCTTAAACATTAAATGAAAAGTAAATATTAAAAGTATATTCACCTATGGATTTAGCATGGGTTTCAATGGTAGGGACCATTTAAGAAGCTAACTCGTCAAATTCCTCCAATGTAAAGTTTGTCAAAACATTTAATAATGTCAACGTGGCTTGCATAGTACTCAAAACATGCCAAACTCCCATGGTTGGATTCACATATTGCCCCATGTCCTCCCTCTATTTCATTTGAAATGAACAAGTCATTAGAGTTGAAAGTCATTGCCATCATTTGAAAAATGATAAGGTCATTTTGATCCATGTCTCCCAAGATATTTTCATCACTTGAAGATGAGATCAAATCATCACTACTTGAAGGAGAGCCATTTGAAAAGCTCAAGGTTGACATCTCTCAAAGCATGAAATAAAAATAAGGGGAATAAATGAAAACAAGAGTAAGAGAAGAATGAAAACCTTTTCCTTATATAGTACACATACGAGTTTTAATTTACATTCTAGGGTCCAACCTACCCTACATCAAAACCTGCCCTTTTGGGCTGATTTTCAACTTGATCATTTTACATACACAAAAAACATGAGCCTAAAACAAGATCTTTAATAATGTTTTCATCACAAACCTTATTCCATGGTTGTGTTTCTTAATTTTCATTATAAATCTTGATGTTTTAATTTTAATATTTTACACAAGTACAAATGATCATTTTAACCTTAACATTTGAAACCCTAACCCTAAATTATAAAAACCACACTTTAAAAACCTTATCCTTAGAACTAACCCTTTCAACCTAAAATCAACCTTAAAAATAAAACCTTAAAAAATCAAGTCCTAAACCTTAAACCTTAAAATTTTTAAACCCTAACCCCTAACCTTAAATTACAAACCCAATAAATTTAACCCTAAAAACCCAAACTTAAACCTTAAACATTGGACCCTAACATTTCAAAATTCAAACCTTAATACCTAACCTTTGAAAGCCCAACCCCTAAACCCTAAAAAAAATAAATGTTAACAAGCTCAAACCTAAACCTTAAAAATTAAACCTAATATAACCATAGCCAATAGTCAAAACAATTGCCAATAATCAAAACCAATAGCCATAACAATAGCCAAGAGCAATAACTGATGTCCATTGGCAGTAGTTAATACTGAATGGCAATAATCAATAGCTGAAAAAAAAAACCCAATAGCCATAGATGATAGCCAGTAGCCAATGGCCATAAGCAATAGCCATAGCCAAAAGCAATAACCATAGTCAGAAGCCAATGGCCAATAGCCAATACCACCTATAACCCATAACCCCCTAGCCCCCTAAAATTTAGCCCACATACCTACCTCCCATAGTATAGGTTAAAGGGGGGCAGTCTCTGAGTGAAAAAAAATGAAAAAAAGTTGATGCGCTCAATTCAGGGATTTCATTCTGGGTTTTCCCAATTTGGACCCCTATTGGACCCCTTTCTCAAGATTTAGGGATCACACCAATTAAGGGATGAGAGACGAAAGAGGGGGTCAATGTGGGACCCAACTGGGTATGACTTTACGGATATCTTCATAGTATAGGTCATTTTATTGCTCTGGCTGGGTTGGGCATTCAGCAATAAAGAAGCCTTGCTTTACAAGGCAAGAGTAAATTACCCAGAAACAAAAGAAATCCCACCATAAATTTCGCCAGTACATCACCACACTCATGTACAGCAAAAGCGCGGTATGGAATTATGACTTCCCAGATATGAACACACAATTCTAGTGTTGAATGTGGCGGTTTGGGTTTTATTTCACATAGAAGAATGGCCCCCACATTATATGTGCACATATATGTCTCATTTAGGGCCTATCATGACAACATTCCGACATTTGAGCAGTGGGTTTTTGAGGAATTTTGTGATGCAACCAAAGTGGTGATCATCCCAAGGAAGATTTAGCCAAATCTGGCTATTAACCACATATGAAGTACAAATATTTTAATCATCCTTCCACATTTTTGGCTTTTTACTGAAACCCAAATATGATATTCTGACGACTTTTCCTTTACTTTCACTTATGTTGATTGAGACCAATGTTTTTTTTCTTTTTCAACCTGCCAAGTATGATTTGGACACATGCAAAGGATTTGTTTGAAAAAGATGGCCCTAATTTGTCAGATTTCATTTTTCAAAACACCCACTTCTTAGGTACCACTTATTACCTCCACATACACTAAAAAAAAGTTACCCAGGTTTTTATGCCGAGTGAAAGGTATTGAGAATCCCAGAAGGTTCCAAACATAGGCCACTCTCTTACATGAAAAACCTAAACCATCCCTTAGGGTTTTTATGTAAGAGAGTGGCCTATTTTTGGATCACACCCTACTTAGGACCGGACAAAATATGTTAAGGCCTTGTACAGCCTAAAGGGACATGTCTTTGTGACCTGTCTTCAATGTACACGAATCAAAATTGGACAGGTCTTGAAGACTCTTGGGAATGACAGGTACTGAAGCTCCACTTTCACAAAGTTTTGCTGAATTAGGACCAGTGATTTTTTTTTGGGGACAAATTTTGTCATTTTTTTGACAAAAGATTTCGGATTGCGGGGGTGTTTTCTAGTGGAAATTCAACTTATTTCACTAATTTTGTGGGAAAGTTTTGCCAACTTTCCAATATCACGAAATTGTAAAAGATAACCCTGCTTCCAACATCAAATATTATTAGTTAAAGATGATTAAGCTAGGACTTATGTGCCATTTCCTTCCTTCTTGTTGTCTCTCTTCCAAGTTTGCCAAGTTTCCATTGTTTCAAAGGGTGTGTTATATGGGTTGGTCCAAATTTGATGTGTGCCAAGCAGCATTTTTCTATTTGAAAATTTCCACCAAATAACGAAATAAATAATAAATAATAAAAATTGAAGTGATTTTGGACAGTTTGAATTGTCAGTGTGTAGCCATAAATATAGAAGGTTGACTGAAGATTTTTATTTAGTATTTGGTTTATAGCCAGATTTCGACAAATCTTCCTAGTAACAACCACCATTTTTTCTACATCTTCCTATGGATGAACGCCACATAAGCTATGTTACAAAATTTCCTAAAAAAAAACACTGGTCCTATGGGATAAAATGGGCTCTCATTCCTCAATTTGAGGCCTTGGAAAATATTCCTTACATTTGGCCTTTCGGATCTCATATTAATGTTAATTTTAAAAATTCAGCATCTTTTAAACTAACTCTCACAATGTACTTTTATTTTGCATAAAATAATTTTCAGCTAAATGAAGAAAATCAAAAAATATGTATACACCATGATATCTAAAAGAATTTATACTGAATTTTTTTATTCTTAAGAAGTAAAAGAACTGACAAAATTTTAGCAGACCGGTTCGTTCCTAGTGATATCCTCATGCCACGACATGGTCGAGACGCCGCAGAAGCGGATGTTATGAGCAACCAGAAATCGACACGCGTCTGAAGATAATTTCTTCCCCCACCCTTGGCCATTTCCCCTCACCTTCCCTTCCCCCGGGGGGTAAAAGGTAAATAATTCTGGCGGTACTAAGAAACTACCACGCTCCAGCAAAGACCGCACAGGAACGGAGAGTGTGTAATTTCGCGGTAATTTCACTATGGCGTCATCATGGCACATCATGCTTATTAACTCTGTGTTACTCACGTGTGTTACTCATGTGGTAACTCTTATAATAACCGCAACCCTAAACCCAATTGTTTTTTTTTTTCTTTTTTTCTTTTTTTGTTTTCTAATTCAGATTTTTTTTTTAATTCACGAAAAACAAAAGGAAATTTTGAGGGTTCAAGTTACAACAGCTTTAAGTAGAGGCTGATTCTGCCATTTCATTGTACGAATTAAAATTTAGAAATTGCTGCAGATTATTTTTGTAATCAGGAGTTACTCTACGCAGCTAAATAGGGTTTAATATTAGATAATTTAGCATTTTATTAAATTGGTTTCCATGGCAGAATTCACGTCTAAAACTGTTGATGATTTGGGATGGGTTCCATCCTTAAGCTGGGGCCTTACATGGTGTGATGTGCTCACCCATTCAAAGAATACATGACATCATTCTTGATTTACTAAATAATTTTGGGGGTGTTTTTGCAATCTAAAGAGAAAAAAATCCAAACCCCCCCCCCCCCCTTCCCTCTTTCTCTTTCTTTTCTATTTTTTTTTTTT